>Ga0049105_1001297_pt1 | contig 10832 bp, 4 predicted proteins | sample WorMetvaBAHAMAS1_FD_61260 | JGI IMG/M metagenome (GOLD analysis project Ga0049105, IMG submission 61260) | Worm MetaG Olavius vacuus BAHAMAS.1 | ecosystem: Host-associated > Annelida > Digestive system > Unclassified | place: Germany: Marburg | collected 2013-04-09 | reverse complement strand
CCCCCACCAACCATTCTTCTTCTCTGAAAACTAGGATAAATGTTCTTTCGTATGGTATAAAAATCTGGACAGATCTTTTTTTCCGTTTTGTCAGGGATCGCGCGTGTGACAGACGGACAGACAGACAGACAGACAGACAGACGGACGGACGGACGGACGGACAGAATTTTCCTCGCTATACCGCGTCTGCATTACATGCAGCGCGGTAAAAAGAAAGAAAAGAAATAATACAATAAAAATACAAACATTATTATTAGTTATTTTATTGACCACTGACGTTGCAGATCTCATTCTCAGAATATATACGAGTCTGATTTTAAGTGCAATCAGCTTTGCTTTGTTTAGGCCTATTTATTTATATATAATGAAATCGTACATGAGTACACAGAATACAAAGAGAAATAATAAAAAAATAAAATACAAAATAAATTTTAAAAAAATGAACAAGGAATTGAACTACGACACACACAACGATTCAATAATAAGATCAATGTCCGCAGCACCTAAAATAGAAAGCTCAGCCTGATGAGATTTCACACAGAACAAGTCATAGATAACACTGGCATATGATGCGGTTTTAAGCTATACAGATTTCGGCGGTTTCGGCAAAAATGCAGCAGATGCGCCAATCATCGATTGATTCGCTGCGTGTGTGTGTGTGCGCGCGCGCGCGAAAATCGATATTACGTCGTCGTTGTATCTGTTGTTGCTCTGGAACACATCAACCGCCACACATAATTGTATACGAGAACGAATAAAGCTCTGCTTTCGATTAGTGTCCTGTTCGGGAATACACAACCACTGATGGCGCCAGGGTTTTGAAGGTGACGGTACAAAATATGGCGATATGTATGCAAATATTTTCCCACTTGAGTGAAACTATTGAGAAACGTCAAGCTGCAGATGCAGCACTGAAACACATTCTCTCTCATGTATTCGTGTACGTTACACCTACATGTATGTCGTCTAATATTAGTCCATCTGTCCATTGTGTCCCAATATATGCGTGACTACCGTCATGTGTGACCCTCGAACCTTGCGGCTGCATCAGCAGGCTGTCCTTGTATATCGAATCGATAGTAATAAAAAGGCCTGCGGTTGGTCATAACAGCATCTCATATATGTGCACGCCACGTAGACTGCCTCTAATGCGACTTGTAATACATCATAATGCAGACAGTGTATCAAAGTATACTTATGTAGTACAGCTATATGTTTACTCGTAAAGTCATTAGGCCTACGTAGACGTCTGCAACTTAATAACGTAATATTTTAGGACAGGTTCTTGAAAATAAAATACTCGCATCATTCGCATATTCAGTTTTTTTGAAGAACAGGTATAACGTACGTATTGTAACGTATTCTATTTTAGCGTATGCGTATGCGTATCAAGCTTTGTTTTACGAACCACGAACTACTGTATGACCTATATACCGAGTTAGTTAATGGATATAGACAGCAAAAAAGACATTCATTCTGTATCAGCTTAGATCGAGACGACGCTTTGAAATGTTCTCAGGGCGTGATTTCAGATATAGTCCACGCGGCTTTAATTGAACCATAAAATGCATAACCTATACTGTACACACAAAACTTATGGCTGGTTGGCCATTACTACGTTGTTTCTGTTGCACACGGTGCAACAGTGTTTAGTGAATATCACTCATGCAATCGAGTAGTTAACTAAATAATGCAGTTTTAGTAATATTATCCTCGGAGGCAGTTTTAAGCAGGCTCATTGCTTTTTCATTAGACTATAATCTACTGAAAATTGGACTTATGAAATCAATGTACTGTTATATGCACTATAACTGGTCTGAGCAATCGTCAGTGTGAACGTGTCACGTATATATGGGGCCCCAATTTTTATTAGAAGTTTGTTTTTAAGTCTATTAATTTTGACTACATCTATGAACATTTCACGTGGCTACTCAAAATCGAAAATACTGTACATATTCACTAATTCTGTGTAGCGTGGTTTCACTTTGTTACTGTACTTTTCCGTGCTTTCGTGTTAATTTTATATGTGTGCTGTTTCGATAGCTGTAATCGCAATTCGTAAAACAGTCACGAGTAGACGCAATGTTGTTGAGCGATGGCGTATAGTGCGATATGCTGCAGCAGCCGCGATGTCGTTGCTTTCAATCGCATTAACGCCGCAATGTCATCGAGTGTTTTGACTGGCTATATACAGAGCGTACCGCTCGGCCGCTCTGGGGCGGCATGGCCCGTGTCGCCCCCAGATGGACTGCATCGTTGTGTGATATGTTTGCTCAGCGGGTGTGCGCTGCAATCGACGTCAGGACAGAACCGCGTGGTCGTCGGTGTCGGTGGATGGGTTCGCTGTTCTCCTGGGTCACAGCTGCGTCGACCAGTTAGCCTCGATCAATCGACGCCAGCGACGAGAATCTCTCGTGACATACGCTGTGACCGATCGCTCGCCGGATCATGGAAATCATTCCAATCTAAATGCTGGCGGATTTGCGAGTACGTGATCGGATGCAGGAAAAGTGATGCGATCTGATCCACAATGTCGCTCAAGATGACGTGTATGAGATTGATAACGACTACTTGAGGCTTTGCACCAAAGACTTCATATCGGATCAACCGAGGCTCAATTACAACTGCAAGCAATTCGTCCATTTATAGGAGAAGTTCATAACTGACAAGCATGCTTGAAATTATTTTTACACCTTTGGAAGTTTGGATAACTACCTTACTAAGCTGTGACGATAAGCTAAATGTCTTAAGCGACCAACCGTTTCAATGTAATCAACAAAAGTGAATTTAATTACACTTATGAGAGGTGTTCAAAAAGTTTTGCAACTTGATACCTTAAGTAATAAGTCGGTAATTTTTTATTGTTGATTGAAGAAATACAATCCTTAGTTAATTCATATTCGCTTATAAAATGATTGCATTATTTGTAGTTATGACGTCATGGTAACGTCATTGTTTACCGTATGCGTAAGTCATGAAAAGTATAAAACTTGAGTGTCGTGCAATAATAAAGTTTGTGTTAAAAGAAGAATATAATGCGACAACAATCCATCAACGTAAAGACTCAGTGGTGCTAACTTCTTTTGGCATTTAGGGTTTATTCAAAATCTTTTTTTTTACTTAACAACAGTTATTTGGCGACGATTTGCCTGCTGCAAGTAGCAATTAAGCGCTGCTATAATGTATAGCAGGTGCGAGTTAATATCTACTGCAGACAAGTCAAGGTCAGCTAAGGCTGTTTTAGTATACGTTCGCCGTTCTACTGAGCGACGAATGGCTATTCGATTATAAATTCACATTTTACATACGTACATTATTTCACAAACGTCGTTGCCGTTCTCTAATAAGGCCTACCGCGATCACGAGTTATTATGCGATTAGCCGCCGAAGGCATTCTGTTCTTGGGCTGTCCGTGTGTCCGTCCGTGTGTGATCATGCACTAAAAGTTTGTTAACACGATATCTTACAAAGCGGGGGAATTTCACCAAATTTACAACTTCGGTGCAGTTGGAGACAAAGATGAAATGATTGGATTTTGAGGTCAAAGGTCAAAGGTCAAGGTCACGAAGAGACTAAATACGGTAAAAACCACTTGTTCAAAAATGCATCTCTCATTGCTTTCATTGTCGGGTCTATTATTAGCCAGGTGATCGCGTTATTATCGGCAGAACGTAGTTAGCAAGTTTGGTCAATGGGCATGATAACTACAATATGTGGTTATCGTCTGTCTGTGAGTCTCATCCACATGGACATATGTCTGACGATGCAGCTTGTTATTTGTGCGTATTAGCAACACACTGTCGGAAACGGTTCAGCGTGAGGGACCTGGTGAGGGAGGTCAAGGCCTGGTGGTCGCATAGCTCATAGAATGAGCGTTCCCGTCGCCTTCCCGTGAATTCCTGCTATGCAGGTCACCCGCTGACTGAATCTCTTCGGACTCCCTATCACATCGCCACCACAGCCAAGCCATGACATTCCATGACTTTTTAGCCGTCGGCCCGGCTGCATTCTCCAACTGACCGTCGAAGGACTGTCACCAGCCAAACACAACTGCGATCAATGAATGTCTGCGACGGCAACTGTGCCTCTTTGATTGCTGCTTCAACTAACAGCCGCAATAATCTCTTGTCGCTAAAGTCGCGTAGTTTATAACATCACGAAATATATTAAAACAAATAAATTAAACGGTTTCGAAACGAAACCTGCAAGTTTGGCCTAAAAGAAGTAGACACATCTCGCTTAGTAGCGCCGTCTACATTGACATTTTCGTCGTCTGACGCGTTATTATAAACACACGCAAAAACAGCAGCGCTGGCTTGACTTATTTTTGGCCGTCTGTGTACAATATATCCAGAAATGGGAGACTGCCGGCCAGCGTCTAGCAATCGTAAGCGAATCGATAGAGCACTATATAAACATATCGTGTCAAGTTGCTGCACGCAGTCGAGCCGTAGATGGAGTAGCCCGGCCGGTGTAATAAATCTGTCACCATCTTGAACGCGACTTCCGTTCGGGATCGGTAAGAAGACGAGGTCGGCACGTGGACGACGACTTGACTCGACGACGATCGATCACCGTCGCCACCACGCGACTGACCGACTGACCCGGCCACCAGGTCAAAACCTGCCTCACAGGCAGCCGTGCTTCTACGACAAGATGACCGCCGGGGCCGATGTTCCAAACCGACCGCGACTTGATTAAAAATTGACGTTTATTTCCGTAAAAAGCTTCATTTTGTTTGACGCTACAGACAGTTGGGACTAAAGCCAAATTAGACCACCCACGTAGAACTGCAACTTCCGACCGCCAACGACGCTACGACTGTCGGCTGTCGTACGTAGGCCTACTTCAACGCGCTACCGCTGCAGTCTACCAGTTCGCGTAACCACAGCGAATAATTGATGCGCAACAGTCTAAATTCGCCAATTTGTAACCGTTGCGCGATGGAGCCAAGACACTTCAATATATCGGTTAATTTATGCTTCTCTGCTTAACTTCCAACGAAAACATTTCTATTTCGTTAACTCGTGGCTTCTCTCCATTTTACCCAGTACCCTGGTTACTGTACACTGCCGTTATGAACCCTTAAAGCTGCATGTGCATCAAATTTTCTGAGCTAGTTAGTGTTGTTGTTAGTTTACAAAGCGTCTGCTTTTATTTTCTTTTATTTTCTGTTTTATCTTCGCAGGCCACGAAAAAATCTGTTGAATGTTCAACACTGATTAAGTTCGATCGCATATGCCGTTCCGTAAAATAAAGCATTCGTCGCTGAAACCCGCAAAAGCGTTGATAGTTCACAAATTCATAAACATATGTCAAATTTGATGTTTTATTCATTACCAGAGGCTACGACATGTTCAACGTGACAAGCGACATTTTAGGTCTACTGGACAATCTTCACCAGAACACAGAACATCAGAATAGATTTTATGTTTGTCTTATTTTTCAATAAGTTTTCCTTTTTACTGTCTGTCCGTCCGTCTGTCAAAAGCGTAATTTGTGACAAAACAAAAGAAAGTTGTGCCCACATTCTTATACCACATGAAAGACTATTTACCCTAGTTTTGTGAGAAGAAGAATGGTTGGTGGGAGCGACCCCTTCTACCTGAAATTTTGGGTCAACCGGCCACCGTTGCAGCGAAATCGCCAATTTTCAACCGATACTCGCTCGTAGCGCCTCAGCCGTAACACCTAGCGAAAAAGTTTAATTAACACTAAGAGGAAGTCTACTACGCGCTTTTCAATGAGCCTAAGATGGTCATCGTACGTTGCCCTTAAGCCTCAAAGGGGGCTTAAAACGCAAAACGGCCGTTTTAGGTCTAAAATTGCACTTCGCTTGAAGAAAGTTTGCTACAGAGTTTTTTTTTGTGTAAAAATTGTCAGCGACAAAGTTGTAAAGCATTGCTTGGTCTATATATCTGTGCAAAAATGATTGGTGGGGGCGACCCCTTCTACCTGAAATTTTGGATCAATCTGACCGCATTGGAGCGAAATCGCCGATTGTCGATTTATTTTCGTTCGTGGTGCCTCGGCCGTAACATCTAGCGAAGTAAGTTCAATTAACACTAATAGGAAGTCTACTACGCGCTTTCCCATGAGCCTAAGATGAACATCGTACGTTGTCCCTAAGCCCCCAAAAAAGGTGGCTCAAAATGCAAAGTGTCCAAAATTTGAACAATAAGCTGCGATAACTCCGAAATGGTACGGGATAGGATGTCAGTTACTATTAATCACTAATAGGAAGTCGCATACAGGCTTTCGACTGTTACCGACCTCGATGACCTTGAATGACCTTGAACGGCGTAGTATCCCTTATTTTGTTTTTTTTTCACCCGAACTCGATTGCTTTGCTGGCCAATTACGTCAGAGTGGTTGAAAATAGACCTATGATATCCGTAAAATATTGTCTCCCAGTTTCAGTCTTCCACTTTTGGCCAAAATTAATGCATCTTGCAGCGCGGTCTCTCTGCGATAGCTGAGCATCTTGTTGACTATCGGTTATCTCCGCTGTTGCATTTAGCGCCATAGGCTTTGCCATAGTGCCTTGGTGTCTCCCTCTGGTGAATTGATAAAGGCAATCAGCGGCTACTAAAAATTCGACACCGCGTCATGGTCGTGGTGAAGTACACGTAGAGTATCTTATCATGAGTATTTGAAGAAATTTTTCATGGTTAAAGTGGCATCAAATTATTCGACTGACAAAACGGTTAAAATTTAGCGGAGTTTGTCTCTTATCAAAAGGCACAGTGTATACACCTAAGGGATCGTCCATAAATTCTTGGGTGTATAACGTTATGTAAGGTGGGTAGGGTGATAAAAATGCCATCAATGCCATTTTTGCGTTATATCATTTATAGATGACCCCTAAGTTTAAACTAGGTTTAAGCATATTTTTCTCGGATCCGCATACTACTAGGTTAGAGACTGACCGTAGACCCTCGACGGACTCGCGTTGGCTTATGACGGTTTAATAATCCCGTTAACGAAAGCATTCTTTTATGCCTCCGCTGGCTATTAGCCGCGCCGGAGGCATATAGCATTCAGACTGCCCACTGCCCGATTGTGGTTATACGTAGTCATCTGTGTCTGCATGTGCGCGTGAGTCTGTGAGTCCATTTTTGCACCTTTGTATATCCGGAATGACATTGAAGACATTTTCAAGGTCATGGGTTCAAAGGTCAAAGTCATGCCGCAACCGCCATAGAAATCTTGTGATTGAACTCGATAACTCCTGAACACTGTTTTTGTGCGATTTTGCCGTTTTAATTGTGTCATGAATGACCTTGAAGTAAAATTCAAGGTCAAAATGATTTTACATTAAAATTTTGTTCGTGGATAGTTTTGTTAATGTGATTCTGCGATCAATCAGTGGGATAGTCTCATGCGTCTACAAAATCCGTCCGTAGGTTTCTAGCACTCAAATAGATTGGAAGCATTTTTGGGGCCATCATCATTTGTGTTAGATTCAGCAATTTAAATCTCAACTTTCCGACCCTCACTGACAACATATTTGTAGATCGCTTGAAATAGTTCTGTTCTGACTTCAGCCGTCCTATTCTAGGCTCTTTCATTGCAAACGTTAATTGTGATACATTCTCGCCAGACGCTTTTCCTAAGTGAGGTAGAACTATTTTCGATGAATGTGTGCATGTAAGTGCAAAACTTATCTCAATCGGTTAAGATTTGTTAAAACTAACATTACAAGAAAAAATACATTATACAGACTACGACGTATTCCTATAAAAACCAGAAAACTTAATATTTTGCTCATTATATGCCAATAAGTTGTCCGTATGGATTTGCACAAACTTTTAGATAGGGAATTCGTGTTGCAGACGTAATTAAGCATTTTCTCGATTCATGAATCTCCTACTGCGTTTGAGGTCAACATTTCGCCCTTTCCCACGTTACTTGACGTGTTGCCGAGCCGATAACAAAAATAGCTACGGCGGCAAAAATAGCCATAATAACTCTGTGAAGAAATCGGGAAAATGGCGCAGCGGTGTGGAAATAGCTATTGACCCAGCATGACAATTCTTTATTTGCTTATTATAGAAGCTGTCAACATAAACTATTTTCGAGCAGATGCTGTAACAGCTGTCTTCTGTTTTATTTCTGTCACCTGTGACGAGTCGCAGACTCGCAGTGTACGTCACTCATTAACTTACGAGCTTCATCTCATGCCTTTGCTCCCCGTCGATCGAGCATACCGATGACGCGCTAACAATCTTCTAGCATTGCCAATGACCGCCTGGGGTGTTCAGTGACGATCAGTTATATATAGGCCTATAACAACCCTCCCCCTCCCCTTGATGGAACACTGACAGGTCAGGGGCCTCGGGCTTAATGACGCTCTAGCCTACTCATCGTCATTAATGACGTACTCTATATTTGTACATCTCGTTGTCAGAAAAAAATAAACTATTTTTCCCGATCTCCTCAATAAAGGCGTTCCGATCTTGACAATTCTTAACAATGACAATTCTTCAAATGCGCAAAAATTAATACAAGAAGCTCAGCTGTCGTAGAGAAATGCCACGACACTACGTATTATCGAAAAAGTTCTTAAATACTCGACAGTCGACAATATCACGAATATTGACACATAACTGTTTAGATTCACTTGAATTTAGGCCTAACTTCCTTTTTGTTTTCTATTCTGATACTTCCGAATGAATGACTTTCAATACACGTCTAAGGTCACAAACATTTCATATAAATTTCTACTGGTGGCTAGTTTTATTAGTACCTTATACGTTTTATATAACACAAATCTTAAATTCGTCATAATGGCCGTTAAAAATCGCTTCATAGAGCATTGGTGATCTACGGAAACTAATTGTGTCTCTTCATACGTCAGAGACGCAATGACGCCAATACTGCTGATTATTTGGCTCTGTATCAACGGCAAGAACTAAGTTTAAAGATTGTTCGCTAGATCTTCGTCTGAAACTCTCTTCCTGAGTGTGTAGTTTATTCTATTTTTGTTTCGAGCTGTCACCGTATTTTACTGACTTTTCTATTTGTATTGCCAGGAAGACACACGTCGATAGGCACTAACCAATTTTGAATAATTGACAGAATGATTGACTGAGTTAACGGAATAACGGAATAAAGATTTGTCTAGATTTTTATACCGTACGAAAGATCATTTAGCCTAGTTTTCTGCGAAGAAGAATGGTTGTTGGGGGCGACCCCTTCTACGTGAAATTTTGGGTCAACCGGCCCCCGTTGGAGTGAAATCGCCGATGTTAAACCGATATTCGCTCGTAACGCCTCAGCCGTAACATCTAGCGAAAACAAGTTCAATTAACACTAGGAAGTCCACTACGCGCTTTCCAATGAGCCTAAGATGATCATTGTACGTTGCCCCTAAGACCACAAAGGGGGCTCAAAAACGCAAAACGGCCGTTTTTGGTGTAAAATCGCACTTCGCTTGAAGAAAGTCTGCTACAAAGTTTCTTTATGTGAAAACTGTCAGCGGCAAAGTTTTAAGGCATTCATTGGCCTAGCTATCAGTGCAAAAATGATTGGTGGGGGCAACCCCTTCTACCTGAAATTTTGGGTATAACTGATCGCGTTGGAGCGAAATCGCCGATTTTCGATCTATTTTCGCTCGTAGCGCCTCAGCCGTAACACCTAGCGATAAAAAAAAGTTCAAATAACACTAATAGGAAGTCCACTACGCGCTTTCCAATGAGCCCAAGATGAACATCGTACGTTGTCTCTAAGCCCTCCAAAGGTGGGGGGGCTCAAAAACGCAAAGTGTCCAAAATTTGAACAATATGCTGCGATAACTCCGAAACGGTATGAGATAAGATGTCAGTTACTATTAATAACTAATAGGAAGTCACATGGAGGGCTTTTGATTGGTACCGACCTCGACAACCTTGAATGACCTTGAACGGCGTAACTTTGCGTTTTTTTTCACCGAATTTGATTGCTTTGCTGGCCAATTACCTCACAGTGGTTGAAGATAGACCTATAATGTCCGTAAAATATTATCTCCAAGTTCCAGTTTTCCATTTTTGGCCAAAATTATAATGCGCCCTGTAGCGCGGTCTCTCTGCGATAGCTGAGCTACGTGTACATTTTGCGGTTTGTGTGACGAGTTTACTATCCACTTTGGTGGTTGGAGGTTGCTTCAGACGGAAACGATGTACTCGTCACACGGTGAACTCGTCAAAGGTCAGGGTCAAGTGTCGCAATCATTTAATCACTTCTAGGGTTCGCCACAACATATATTTACAACAAGTTACATCACTTTCTGATTAATATTTTTAGTATTTTATCTGACAGAGCTTCAGACAGACAGACTCGGGCATGGACACAAGAAATCCATCAAATACAATAACTGCGTCACATAGGATAGCTCTCGCGCAGACAATGTATGTAAAATGTTATATACACCGTGTCCGGAAAAAAAGGTGCCACTTTATTTTTGCCTGTAACTCTGCGAAATGCTAACCGATTTTCAAAATTCTTTCACCGTCACACTCTGCGGTAAATTTGCAGTAAAGGAGTCAATAAATATCTTACCATAATTTACGCCCGTCACTACACTACCTTGTAAAACTTTTGTGCTCAAAAATCGTAAATTACATTGCCCGGAAAAAGGTGCCACTCGTTTTTTCATATATTTCAGATAATTTTGCATCTGATTTCGTAATTTTTGGCATGCTATATCGCAATGAACCAAGCACGCAGGTGAGTAATTAAATATTTTTCTTGCTTACTTGGCAATGCTGTGGTCCAACCTGGATCACGCAGTCGTCACAGCAGCGATTCGTCCGTGGCGTCGTCGTTTGTCAGCTTGTGTGCAGGCTGGCGGT
>Ga0049105_1001296_pt1 | contig 10833 bp, 6 predicted proteins | sample WorMetvaBAHAMAS1_FD_61260 | JGI IMG/M metagenome (GOLD analysis project Ga0049105, IMG submission 61260) | Worm MetaG Olavius vacuus BAHAMAS.1 | ecosystem: Host-associated > Annelida > Digestive system > Unclassified | place: Germany: Marburg | collected 2013-04-09 | reverse complement strand
GTATGAGTACCGCATTGAACCGTTGAAGTGCGACAGAGATGCGCTGAAACAAGAATGCCGTCTCGCGCGCATCGCCTGTAGCGGCACTCAACCGCCGACCCACCTCAGTGAGAAAATCCAGAGAGCAAAGAGGTCCCCCAATGTTTCGAGCGCGATTGGTACAAAAAGAAAACTCTGGAGGAGACAGGAATACTTGGCCTCCTTGCGAGAGACGGCAAGTTCTGCGGCGCCAACAGCAGAATGACCTGAGGCATGGAGGTAAGACTGAGCAAGCGTACTGACCACTGTGATGTCCCATGTCACGGGCTTGAGTCAGGCCATCAGGACGCTTGCCATCCAGTCTGGTCACAAACTTTGTAATTTGGACCTATCGAACGCTATATCTCGGAAACGGTGCAAGATAGGAGCTAAGTTAGTATTGATCACTAATAGGAAGTCGCATATGAGCTTTCGATTGGTACCAAACTCGGTGACCTTGGATGACCTTGAAGTACGGCCTAATAGCCCTAACCGCAGTGTAATTTCACCGAATTCCGTAGCTTTCCGGGCGGATTACGTAAGAGTGGTTGAAGATTCACCAATACTTTCTGCAGCGTTAATGTAGACCAAAGAATCTAGTTTTTAGCGATATATCATTTATGGCGATATTGGCAGGGGATCACCGCCAGCGAGAGCGTTAAAATGAGGCATTCTCCTCTCGCCAGCGAAAATTTGATCAATAATAAGCCATAACTTGGAAACGGTGCAAGATACGAGATAAGTTAGTATTAATCACTAATAGGAAGTCGTATATGAGTCTTAGATTGGTACCAAAATCGGTGACCTTGAATGACCTTGAACGGCGTAATGGCCATTACATTGCGTTATTTCACTGAATTTGGTAAACCTGTGTTCCGACACACAACCGCGTCGATCTGTGGCGGAATTTATGCGCGAGTCTACTGTATTTTGTAGTACGTGTACGATGTCATCGTGAAGAAAGTTCATGTTCGCTATCTCATCTCCTGATGAATTTCTTGTTTATCAATGAATGAAGCGCGCTTAGCAGCCGCGCAGTGGATGGCCATGGAATGTATTCGGGAGGTTTGGTCATAGGTAAGGCTTCAGCAATTGGTATAGAGATCTCGCCCACCCTTTATTAATTTTCACAGGAGTCAAAAAGTGCGAAATTTGGCGTCGATTTCAACATCACTCAACTTTGAGCTGCCCGCATTTGAAAACGGACCAAGATATCCGAACTATGAAACAAGTTATTTGTAGAAATGATCGCCCTATGTTCTCGCCAATTTGGTGAAGTTGGATCCACGCACCCCTGAGAACTTCTCGGTAAAAGTACTCCCACCATCAAAAATTACATGGAGAAAAAGTGCTAAATCGTCAATAAATCAACCGTAGATTTTTCGATTTCGCTCAAATATTGTAGGCAGTTTGAACGCATGTCACCCGACATGCTGTAGACGTTCATGGTCAAGAGGTTAATAAAGGTCAAGGGCACAGCGTGACATAACGTGTGCAAAAGTCGCAACATTATCAATAATTCAGTCGGGGATTGCACGATTTCGCTCAAATTTCGTACAGACTTTGATCACGTGACGCTTGATGTACCATGAACTTTCACGGTTAATGGGTCAAAGGTCAAGGTCACAGCGTGACATAACGTATCAGCATAAAAACGCTATAATTCAGGCTGCTCATGCCACAAACACACAACAAACTTGGCGACAGGAGTTTATCGGTAGCCGGTCCTCGAATGTGGAACGATCTTCCACCCGGACTGCGGCGGCCGGGACTTTCCCTCGATTCTTTTAGACGATCTTTGAAAATACATCTCTTTGGCGACTGAAGCGCCTAGTGACTCTTTCGACTTATAGGCGCTATATAAATAAATGTATCTATCTATCTATCTACCCTATACAGGAGAAACTTCATGTCAGCCGGCGCATCTGCTGGGTTCGCAGTGGCGTTCAGAGCGCCAGTCGGAGGTATGTTGTTCGGCCTCGAGGAACTGGTGTCGCACTGGAGTCTCAAGCTCGGAGTGATGATCTTCTTCTGCTGTTTGTTCGGTGTCATCACCACGGGCGTCTTTATTTCCTCTGTCGTCGAGTTTAGCTTCGTCGACTCGTTCGGACTCATGCGAACCGACAAGTACGTTAAGTTCAAGGTACTGACGCTCGTTATAGTTAGTTCGTTCCATCACTAGTTTCGCTCCGTATTCAAACTTTTGTTCGTTAGTTGCAGGTAAACTCTTTTTCTACACGACTTTTGTCTAGTTGCATGGATGAGTATGCGCACCACGCACGACATTTCCACTTACTGAGTAATTAGTGATCGTGTGAGTTAGGGTTAGGATTGTGGTTCTCCTTACGTCTGCTCGTGTGCACACTCACCATTCACGCAACATGCAAACGCCATGTAGAAAACGGGTTGACCTTAATTGCACAAGTGTCTCGAAAGTGATGTTTCGCTATTTATGCATTGACTAGAAAATGTGGCAATTGCGATGCATTGCAACTTGAGGCCGCCGGACACAGCGCCAGTCATTCTGCGCTGTAATTACGATACCCATACCAAGGTTCAAGTCGGTCAACCTATTCGTTGTTGTTTTATTTTAGCGTTTAACTGTGAGATCCCTTAAAAAGGCATGCCATGCCTGAGCGCCTTAGAGGTGTGATCACGACAACGCGCTACACAAATCCACGTTTGCCTTTGCCTTTACCTTTACTGTTGATACCTTACGTTACGCTGTGACTTTGGCCTTTGACCCTGTGACCTTGACTTGTGACCCGTTGATATTGGATATTTGTAGTGTATTGGGTGTGACGTGTCCAAACTATGTACCAAATTTTAGCGAAATCGAACAATCCGCGGTTCAGTTATTGACGACTTAGCACATTTTCGTTGTCCAATTCTAAATCGGGGGCCAAATCTCCGGACGTTTCTCAGGGGTGCGTGGACCGAACTTCGCCAAACTTAGAAAGGAAGGGCCATCATCGACACTTAGCAAGTTTGTTTCGGATTTCAGATATCTTGCTCATTTTTGAAACGCGGTCAGCTCAAACTTCAAAGTCGAGTGATGTCGAAACTTGAGGCCAACTTTCACATTTTTTGACCCCTGAAAAATTAGGGGAGGGGTGGACGAGATGTCTGAGTAAAAAAATCAAGCTTCATCTACGACCGAACCTCCGATATACATTTGATAGGCGGTCTCTGCGCGGATGCTGATGGCCGTGTCACGGTAAAAAAAGAAAATTAAAATAAAGTTCATCAGTAAAACTTAAGGCCTTTCGACATATCTATGTCGGGCAGCCTGATTATAGCATTTGTTTAAGAATTTTTAGAGTACACTTTGCACGTTCTGCACAAACTCATCCAGCAGTCAATTAATTATAATGATGATGATGATGATGTGCAATGACTTAATGTGCACTTAAAATCTGACTAGAAGCCAGCTTAGCCTAGCACACAATGCCAAAGTTAAAACCGACATGCCCGAGAAAAACGAAAAAACAGCTGAAGTCCGTGCAGGGAGTCAGTCCGGTGGGTGGAAAGGTAATAGAACTATGGAGGAAAGGATCTGTGGAAAGATGAGTTTTGAGCCTGGATTGGAAGAAAGAAGGAGTAATGGATGGTGACAGGGATGATGAAGGAAATGACGAACTGACGTGTGTGAGATTAGATAAGAGTGATAAGTCTTCGTGATCAGCAGGCAGGCCAAGTTCCTTGGCTGTTATTCCATTGATCAGATGTTGAGCTGGTGACAAATGGGTGTCAGATTTGTGAGACTGGCTGGTTGCAGATGGGCAGCATGTTGCCGGTGCACGTAATCATGTTTTTGCCGGCGATCGTTGTGGGAATGTTTGGCGGAGTGCTCGGTGCGACCTTCACGGTGCTCAACATGCGCATTGTCAAACACCGCTCGTTCATCATCAGCCTCGTCCATCGTTCCACGACTAAGAAATTTCTCAGAATGCTGGAACCGATCGTTATAATGGTCAGAGCAGCGTTTGCATTCATAACAACACAGTCAGTTGTCGCTGAGAAATCGGGAGACACTCGGCATTATTATTCCGAAATGTTATTTTGCATAAAAAGCAAAAAGGTCCCAAATTAGCATTGTAACAATGTACATACTGTCCTTATGCATGTAACTTTATGCTACACTTTTGCTAGTTTTTTTCTATTTTGACCTTATATAATTTTTGACTGTACATGACATCAAACAAAATTCAAAACCACAAAAATTCTATATAAATTTACATTTAGTAGAGTTTTATTAGTGCTATAGAGGTTTTAGTGGCACAGTTCTATTATTATACGGTATACACGACTTTTAGTTTTGCACAGTGAGCATCACAAAGTGCCACAAAGCGACCTAAGAGCTGGGCATTTGTCCGCACAGAAGCTTTGGTATGGTCTATGACTTAATTGTTCTATAGTAACAAAGTTTGAGTCGTATTTTGTACAGATTCTGAGATGCAGTCAGATAAAGGCCTACCGTAAAACTTCTATTAAACGCCTGATCTCTAATAGACAGCCAGAACACATACGTCTATAAGCCTAAAGCCCATCCATACGCATAAAACTATGCTTTAAAACATTCTGCGCACTACTAGATGTGCTAATTTGACTCCGCTATCGATTTTAGTCGATGATAACAAGAGAATAAACATTAACATACGGTATACCCGGTATTATAACATGTAACAGATGCCGGGCGCTTGCGGCCAGTGTTCTAATAAACGCCGGGGGCATTTATTAGAAGTTTACGGTATGTCGGAAATCGCGATTCTGTATACTGGTCAGTCGCTGTAAACGCCCCTCTCCGTTGCTGAGCTGGCACGCTGGATATATCCGGTGCGAAAGTAAGCTTTAGCGTAGATATCTGCATTTACGTAGGCCTAATATTGCAGCAAGTTTACGAACTGCAGCGCCATATTCTTCCTGAATAAACACAATGGTACAAATTAAATAACGTTATTGCTTCAAACCCGATGATGTTGCAGATACTCTGGGGCTCAGTGACGGTGTTAGTACCAGCAGCATTTCCGTGTCACACACTTGCTTGCCCGCCTCTCAACGCCACCAAACCGCTGCAACCAGATTCACGGTGTGTGATGACATTTCATCTTTATACACGTACTATGTGACTGTTTTACTGTAGTCTGCTGTGATTGGGCCAAAATGGGATCAGAGACCACCAATATTAGGCCCACGTTTTGGGAATTGTGAATCTTCGATAACAATCTTCGACCAGTCATGTTACAAGTGCTACTATTTGGACTGACGGTACGACACCGAATGATTCTCGTATGGAAAATCAGAGAAGAAGCATAGCTGTCACAAATCGACCGTGCGACTGCGGCGTAATATTGAAATCAGGGTCTTATGCTAAAGCCAGTGCTGATAGGCCCATTTCGATCAAATTCAGAGCATAGTCTGACTTTCAGATGTACTAAACGCCTTAACGCAAATCAATGAAAATTGTTATGCGATTCAGAACAAATAGATGGTTATTCAACCGGAATCGTCTCACTCTGTATAAAGTTGGTATCAGGGTTCGATTTGTCAATTTATGGAGCCGGCGCCGAGCTGAGACGCCGAAAGCGTCAAGAGGAAATGGGGGGGTGTCCTCCTTCCCCAGCAGACTAGGGGGCCTGGGAGAGCGTCGTGGGCTTTCCCGTAGGGTCCGTGCGAAGTCCCGGAGGAGAACGATTCTGGTACTTTCTAAACGTGTTAGAACGCCGCTCATTGCGCTGATTGTCCTTTTTATCACGCTGCATGGAGTGGAGTGCCAGCGTGGACTAGCCACGAGAAAGCTGTCTGTCCGTCTGTCCCTATGGCTGTCCGTCCGTCTGTCCTTCTCTCGGTCTGTCAAATGCGTGATTTGTGACAAAACAACAGAAAGCTGTGCCCACAGTCTTACAGAAGATGAAAGCTCATTTACCCTAGTTTTATGACAAGAAGAATGGTTGGTAGGAAGCGACCCATTCTACCTGAAATTTTAGGTCAAACTGACCTCGTTGAACCGAAAACGCCCATTTTCAATCGATATTCGCTCGTAACGCCTCAGCCGTAACACCTAGCAAAAAGATCAGTAACACTCATAGGAAGTTTACTACGCGCTTTCCAATGAGCCTAAGATGAACCTCGTACGCTGTCCCTAAGCCCCCTAAGGGGCGGGGGCTCAAAAGTTAAAACGGGCGTTTTCTGTCTAAAATCGCACTTTGCTTGAAGAAATCTGTTATAATGGTTCTTTGTGTGAATGCTGTCAGCGATAAAGTTATAAGGCATTCATTGACCTATCTATCCGTGCGTAAATGATTGGTGAGGGACGTTCCCTTCAACGTGAAAATTTGGCGGATATTGACCCACCTGTTGCCGTGTTGCCGTAGGCCTATACACACTTTCATCGGGCTCAGGTTAATGGCAGATGTTTAAGTCAGTCACTGGCGGGCTGCCGTCGTCGAATACGGCATGTCGCGTCGATACGTATCAGATGACGGTGTTGCCCCTCCCTAAGTCATCTGACCGCCCGCACACTGATAGGAAGCCTCGACCAATAACAAATTTTTGCTCCGATGACTGAGCTTTTATACTATAGATTAGCTATCGTATACAGGACATGTTGTAATACTGTCGCTTTTTGTTTTCATTGCAGACAACAGTCATCCATTGCTGTGGTATAATTATTGTCATGTTCCTGTCTTGGCGTCATACAACATTAGCTCCTTAGGCATCAGGCCTGCTTCATCGGTTAGGTAGTGTGAGACCTTGTGGGATTGCATTCTTCCCGGAGTATTTATATATTTAATACAGTATGCGGGAAAGCAAACAAGGCGATCAGCCGCGTGGGGAGACGACGTCTCAACTGAAGCGTGGCCGCTCGTGCAAAGCAGTTTAATGTGCAGAAAGTAGGACTCGCATCAAACAACAGAATCCAACTCAGTTTCATGGTTAAGATTGCACATTTCTTAAATTGGACTTTAAACCATACTCACATGCAACCAGTCACAGACGTGTAACTGCTATATAAAGGCATTGGAACACACATCTGAGTTTATTCATCATCAAATTTTGATTGCAAAAAAAATTATAAATACAGAAAACACAACAAAACACAGAATTATTTGCTAGAATAAAAGTCGGGTTTGGTTCGCAGCCTGTGGCGAGTGGTTAAAAATAGACTAAGCCGACAAGCGCGCCCTAGTACAGTTTTACCTCTCCACCTCGCGCCATCAAAGTATCCCTCATAGTGTAAATTTGCCCAATGTTTCTTTCCCGCAGATGCCATATAATCATCGGTTAGGCCGTGAAGGAAGGGAGGAGATAGTGGTCAGTGTTGTATGAAGCGGTAAAATGGTGTTCGTTAGCAACTTAGCAGCGTTAATGACGATTACGATGCTATAAGACGCCATGCTTACATGTCCATAATCACTCGCTATTTAAATGTGTATTTAAAATGTGCAGCTCAAGTTTTGTCATGCAAGGCAGACTTACAAACGATCCGCTGTACTGTTTGGACACGTCAGATCTCGTGCCTTACTGGTGCAAAAAGCCAACGAAAGTAAACGGAACGCTTGTCGGCGAGTACAACGAAGGTGATAAAAATAGTCACCTTTTCCAAGGAGGTTATGTTAGAATCATTTAAAAGCTACGGATGAATTTTATAAGTTTGTGAAAATTTTTAGGCATTGTGACGAGAAATATTCGATTAGATTTGGGGTGATATGAATCCGGTTGCGGATACATGAATTTAGTTTCACTGTCTTTAACTTCGTAAAGCCCTTTATCTCAGCCATGAAACTAACCGCTGTGGAAATTCCCGCCATCATAGATCATCTACTGTCACTACTGAAGTGAGGAAAGCCTTTATGAGAGATACTAATGTGTTACAGCCGCTGTAATCGGAATGCATTGTCAACCTTGCCGGAGGTTTGCATTCTCCGAGTGCTTTCTTGTATTATATTTTGAATATATACCCATATAAATTTGCATCAGCAAGTATCTCCAGTTACATAAATGTTGCAACTGCGCACAGAAAAAAAACTCAAAGACTCGAACATTCTGGAAACTCTATGACCCAAAAGAAAGAATATGGCTACGCTATTGCGCCGTTTTTCGGTTCAGTTGATGGATACGTCGTGTGCAAGTGACAGAACTATGACAGTTATTATGTGCTGCAAATGCAATCATAAGTTAAAGTAGCAGAGAAAGAGTAGAAAAATGGCATTTGCGAAGCATAGCAACTTGAAGGCTGTCCGACGTCACGACTGTCGTTCTCGGCTCTAATTGAGGCCCAAGGCACCAGCCTACATTCAACACTTCCGCAAACTCTTTTGGATTCGTCGACCCCGCTTTCTTCTCCCGTATGGATATTTTGGCAGTTGGTGGGCATGACCTTGATCTCTGACCCTTTGACCTTGAACACTTGTAGTGTATCGGTTGTGGCGTGATTAAACTCCTTACGAAAACTTGGCGAAATCGAACAATCCGCGGTTGAGTTATAGAGATGCAAAAATTGAAAATTTGAGGCCGTCCCCCGCCATAAATTTCATCGTAGGTAGATTTTAATCATTGCATCTGCGAAATATGCCAAATATCAGCAAAATCCGACTAACTGCGTTATTTTAGGGGAGCCCCCAACTAGACAATGCTTTTAGGGGAGCCCCAACTAGACAATGCTTCTCAGAGGTGAGTAGGCCGAACTACATCGAACTTTGCCGGGACATTTCAACACGATCGGCCAATGCGCAGCTGAGTTATGATCAGTTCGATCAATTTTCACGGTTCGGTTTTCAGTGGGGGCAGGTTTTGACTGCTTATTTCTCAAGAGTTGGGGAGCTACCTATATCACATTTGGGGAAGAGATAGGGCAATCGTTGGCGCTCCAAACGCATCTTGTGGATTTCAGATATGGTCGAAAAAGCGAGGCCAAATTTCGCACTTATTTAGCCCTGAAAAAATTACGGGAGGGTAGGCAAGATGTTTGAGTCGTGGTTTCAAGCTCAGCCTAGAACCCATTCTCTTAAATACTTTTGGTGGGGGCTGCTGCGCAAGGTGGGAAATTCGACACATTTTCCCGCCACAAATTTGTGGGAGAAACATAGTTTCTCAGAGGTGGGGGACCGAAACCGGACTATACCAAGTTTTGGAAGGATAGGGAACCGCCATCGGTGCTCCCAAAGTTTATTTTAGGTTGCAGGTGCGTTTCTTCGTTTCTGAAGTACAGCGCTTCAAAGGTTAAATTTAGGTTAACACAAATTTCGCGCACCTTTTGACCCCATGTAAAAATTATGGGAGGGTTGAGCGAAATGTCTCGCTCATAAGGAAGGTCAGTCGTTATCGCTCCAGCTGGATGTTTCAGATTTTCAATATCTTGCTTTGTTTCGAAACCAGAGCTAGTCAAATGCGACTGCTGTCGAAAATCGAAGCCAAATTTCGCGCTTTTTGACCTTCGCTGTAAAATTTGCTGAGAGGTTGGCGAAATATCTTGAGTGGCTTTTACCAGTTCGGTCTGGATCAAACCTCTGTTATACTTTTGACGGGCGTTTCTCGGCTGTCTGGGAGATTTGAGGTCGGTTGTCAAGAATGGACCGAGGCAAAGCAAGTCTTCCTGACGTATCGTCGGACGGCCTTAATAAAGAATTGTTTGTCGAAGAATGTGTTGATGCTGTTATCTCGGTTTTATTTTCATCGCAGTTCAGTGTAATGTTGTATGTGTAGAATTGTGCATTGTTATAGTATATCTCGGCGTAACGAATTAACGAATAAAACCTGTGATTACTATAATGAATTGTAAAAAAGTGTCCAGCCTGGTCAACTTGGATCACATCAGCGCACTACGGCTGCTGTTTTCGAGAAGAACTTATGATCAGTTCAGCGTCACGCCTTGTCTCATGGTGCTGTTCTTCTATTTCTTGATGGCTTGTTGGACAGCTGGCACAGGTGTTGCCAGCGGCTTCGTCGTTCCTATGCTGTAAGCCCGCACTTATCAAGTCATGGCATAGATGTAAAAAACGTTCAAAAACGTTAAAAGCGTGACAAGAATTAAAAAAAACGTTTCTGAACGTTGAATAAAAACGTTACTAATGATATCCCGCGAAATGCATATACCCGACATGACTCAGTCCAAAAAAAGATTGAAAACACAATACCAATTCACTGCAGTCATCATTAATAAAGTCAGTTTATTTTAAAAATCTCTGTAAATGTAGGCGAGACGAAAACTGATGTATTTATTGCTACTGTTTTGAAATGTTCTCATTGAAATTTATTAATATTTATACGTTATTTTTGTAACGTTTTTATCTATAAAAACGTTGTGAAAATAAAAAAACGTTAAAAACGTAAAAAACGTGACAAGAATAAAAAACGTTTTTTACATCTATGAGTCATGGTACTAAGAACATTGCTGCGAAACACTGCTAGTTTTAGGATCGGCATTGAAGGTTCTCTTCTTCTGTATTCGAGACAACTGTTTCTTTCTTGTAGCTGTATTTTTGTCATTGTCACTGACATTGTTGTTGTCGCTATTGTTGACCACCCACGAAGCGACGTGGTATATAATTTCGGGCGTGTTTGTAATCTGTATTTCTGTCAGACGATAACTTTCGGAAGCCTTGACGTAGGAAATTCATTTTCGCACATCCAATGTATCTGCAGGGAGTACGGGTCAAGTTCTTATATGAAGATCATCGGGTCAAGATCAAGATCAATCACGGCTATACACTGCTGTGGGCGCGGCCGGCTTACACCGTGCCGTTCAGGTCAAAGTCCTCACGCTGCATTCGCTCTGTCCTACTGGCCGTATTGTTGATGTCTGGTATTGAAGCT
>Ga0049105_1001295_pt1:5000-10839 | contig 10839 bp, 7 predicted proteins | sample WorMetvaBAHAMAS1_FD_61260 | JGI IMG/M metagenome (GOLD analysis project Ga0049105, IMG submission 61260) | Worm MetaG Olavius vacuus BAHAMAS.1 | ecosystem: Host-associated > Annelida > Digestive system > Unclassified | place: Germany: Marburg | collected 2013-04-09 | reverse complement strand
CTCGGCCGGTGCTGAGCGCCTGACACCGGCGGAGGCGGGTTCATTATTCTGAGGCTCCTCGTGATTCATAATAACGTAATGAGCAACGCAGTTTACACTTTTATTCTTAACTAAACACTTTAACACGCGTCGCCTTCACTACTCTCTCCTTCTGCCTCCCTCTGCCTCTCCCCCAGCAGCCGCGCTGCGCCGCCTTTTATATCATTCTCAGACCGGCCCTAATGGCCGGTCAGATGAGCGGCCCTAGTGGCCGGTCACCTACCAAAGTGGCCGGTCAAAAGGCTAAGAATCGTCACATACTTTTGGCGAAAACTATAACGCACCCTGCAGCGCGGTCTCTCTGCGATAGCTGAGCATCTTGTTTTTCTTATCAGCATCTAGATATCATTTGTGTTAATATTAATTTTCAGGTAGTTTCTTCACAAAAGCTATGCTTCTTGAGACTACCTTTTGCCTATTATGATATGTTTCTGTTTGTACCTATGCCGAATGTTCTGAGGCAATAAATGTTTTCATTCATTCATTCATTCACTCGTTCATTCACTCATTCATGTCTGGAAAAATGGGATTGGAATGGGACTGAGGTATTGGACTGGGAATGGGTGGGACTGATTCTACAGGAATGTGAGTGGATGGAAACAGCATTCATTCGCGCATACCTCTACTGTGTACCGGTCCTGTCCACCGTGCGATTAGTTTGCGACGTTAAAAACGCACGCTGAATGACTGTGGGTTTGATGATTCAGGGGACAGGCAACAGATAAGGTCCGATGAGCATACTCACAGGACGGCACTACAGGCTGATGACTGGTAACGGAACGGAGACATTGACAGTGTAGGCGTGCTGCCCGCGTGACAAGATTTACTTGCATGCGGCGACTCCGCTAACGTAAATACAGGCGCAGGGAAATATCGGCCGAGGCGTGCGTCCGGTACAAAAATGGAGGTGGTAACCCCGAGTAAATCTACATTAATTACCGCTCAAATTCGCCAATGAGATTAGCGGCCGCGTCGCCGCGCTCACTTTCTTCCACGAAACAACATAAAAACAAATATCGTAACGATGGCGGATACGATATGCCCATCGGCCTTGTGCAGTAACCCATTCGTTTGCAACTCTGTCGCGGAGTTCGTAAGATCGACTGCGACTTTCAATTGCCGTCTTACTTTTTTGGCCGAAAGGTCGAAAATTCCGATACCCGCAATGTAAACTTCGGTCAAAAAAGGTAAAGCCGAGCACTTGTATAGCACCTTGTATGGTATACAAACCACTTTAAAGCGCTCAGGCATGGATCCACAGTTTTACCTGCAATAAACACCATGCCTGCCTTTACCTCGTAAGCGTTCACCAGATGGCGCCTCCACAGATTGAGGTGGCGAACATCTAATTGCAGCTCACTACTCATTTATCGACCCTGAAAGGATGAAAGGCTGAGTTGGCCTAGTTGGCTGATCTTCAGCGGACAGTTTACCCACATAGTAGTCACCCGGTGGAGCGCAGGACAGGATCAGTTCGCCGGCCAAAGACCGACGTTCCGCCAACTGTGCTACGCAACCAACCATAACTCCAGTTCTATAAAAGATAGATACATTATAAGGTTTCCATCTAGTATGGTGTTTTCGGGTATGGCGGATCCAATGGTGTGACCGCCATTTTAGTCACGTGACGGGAAGTGACCACGCCTAACTAAATGCATACATTCGCAGTCTGTATTACGATAAACTTCCGAAAGCCTTGACGTAGGAAGTTCATTTTTGCACACCCCGTTTATCTCCAGGAAATACGGGTCAAGTTCGCATATAAATGTCAAAAGTCATCGGGTCAAGATGTTCATTCGCGGGTGGTCATGCCTTAGATTAGAAGGCATTCTTTTAAACACATAAATTTAACTCTAATTTATCTTGTGTTTGTTTACGTGAAAATTTATGGTTTATGTTTTGTCGTTCTTGTTTTCAAATGTTGTCAGTTAGCGGAAACTCACTCATGAATTTGTAGTTTAGTGCCCGACGTACGAACGAAATGGACCGGCTGTAGGGTAACAAGATAAAAACTGGGATAAAAGTTAATTAGAGGCCACGTTAAAAAGATATGCCTTGAGCTTTTGATAGTTTTGAAGATTTAATGATGTGATGTGATGCACCCTCGGTCTTCTAGTAGGGGCGCAATACAAGTGCCTCAGTTACAGACTACAGTTACAGTTTATCGGCATTGTCAGTGCCGGTTGACAGCAAAATTTCCTATGTGCGCGACAGACAGACAGACGGACAGATAAAGCTTAATGCATAATTTTCGCTCTCTATGGAAGAACGTCATAGCAATTACAGCATCTGCAACAGCAGCGGAAGCATGTTCCCGCAGCGGCGGCGGCGACATAAGACGGTGACCACTTACATAAACGATAACCATTACTGCCGTATACCCGTCTAGACACTGGCCCTCAGTACGTAAGTAAGCAAGTAAGCCAAGGCGGTGAGCAACGGTATAGATAGATAGATAGAGCAAGGTTTAACGTCTCACCAAACACATTAGGTCATATCGGGGACGGGTTTTACGGGTCAAATGACCCAACCAACAGTGTCAAAGCACTGAAGGAAGATAGGTCCTAAGGATTAGACTTCAATCCCATCAGGTCCACCACACCGTGCTCACAGTAATACAACAACCATGCAATATGAAACGAAAACACACAAAATACACACAGATGAACACAAATAAATCTACGCACAGTGAAATGGGCCCAGTGTGACAAAACCCAATCCAGAGAACTGTAAGAACTGCTCATCTAAGTGTGCTTATGACTGTGCACAGCTTCATTACACAATACAACACAGAACAGTTCTGATAATCTTCCCTCTTACCTCCAGACAAACATCATAGCTCAGATGTTGTTTATCAGAGGAGAGGGTCACAGCCTTTTGGCTCAGATCAAAGTGGAGCAACGGTATGCGCATGCTGTGATCCATTCGAAAACGAGAACTGCCTTTTTCGGTTTCAAAATACAGTAAAAGCAGTATGCGAAATTTTGCTCACGTGTGTGTGTTACAGTGCGAGATTTAGAAATGTGGCCATGGTACTGATCAGTGTTTGAAAAATTGCAAATTTTTATTATTATACCATTCCTGTTTTTTACTATTCCGTATTGTGTATATTTGTGTATTATTTTGTACCTTCGGTCCTTTTGTCGTCGATTTTAAATAAATAGATAAAAATAAATATAAATAAAATCATTCCAAGTTAACGCATCTTAAACTCGTAATCGACAGACGATGGGAAAATTACTCATCGACCCACTCTATCTGATGTTGTATTCTGAAGTTAAGTTGCGTTCTGACAACTTTTTCAATTAAACGATTATGACAGAATGAATGAATCGACCCTACACTTTCGAGATCTTGGAAAACGTTGTCGCAAGACTGAACGTACCGCAATCTGCAGTGTGGTGCGACAGCCGCAGTTTTCGAGCAGATAGATGATGACGTCTTCCAAATGCAGCTGGAAGCATTTTCTCAAGATGTTGACGTCCATGTCGTCGATAGATAAATCCACCTGCAGCAGCAGCAGCCGCTCGGCGTTCATCAGTCATCATTGCGCCTTTCATTTATCATTGAGGCTGTGAAAAATTCGCCGCTGAATCGCGGCAAGAATCGCAAAATTCGCGGTTTCAATAGTAGCATCTTGTAAAAGCTTTCTATTCAGGTTTTAGTGTTAAAAATGAACAACGCTCATAAGGAACAGCACGACGATGTCACATCAGATCACTCAGTTAATGAATACTGACATTTTAATTTAAATTTAATAGACTAAGTGCTCACCAGCCGCTCATTGATGATATTGATAAATTGCATTATAATGTTATGATGACTGATGATGAATGTTAGGACGAAATTGTTAATTTCGCGACGATCGCGAGGAAACGATGAAATTCGCGGAGGTAGCTCAAATTTGTGAATTACGAATCCCGCGATGCCCGCGAAAAATTTACAGCCTTATTTATCATCATTATCACGATGACTAACTACATAGCGCAGAGAATATGCAAGACAGCGGCCTGTGAAACAGGAACATTTCTATAGAAATCTGTAAGACTCATGGCAGCGGAGGCCACGGGAAAACCAGCAGACACAACAGTTATAGGCCTACTGTCATAATGTCTCCGTGAAGCGATAATGTGATAAGTAAGCAAGTAAGTAATTCTTTGTTGCACAAATAACAAAATAATATACATAAAATGTACAAAACATACACATTATCATTTGCGAGGTAAAAATGAAAAAATGATCAATACATATCAGTGAGTAACATTTTACGAATAAAATTCTGCTTGGCGGTTGAGCCAACGTCGAAAGGAAGTGTTAGGTTGTGGGCTCTCTGACGAAGCCGCGGTACTTTTAGTTAAGTTTTATTTTTTGGTGGTATTTTTTAGTATTTTGTATATAAATACAAAAAGTGAAGGCAAATGGATGTAGGGACATTATAGTCAGTGTGTAGATTTGTTCCGGTTGGTTTACACACGGCTGCAACGTCAATTCAGTGACGCAACGTACCGGATCACAGGCGGTTTTCATCTGCTCGAGTTCGGATAACGTGCAACCTTTGTGTGACGTCAGAGCTGCTGTCAGCCAATCATTGAACACGTACGTGTTCGCCTTCAGGCCGTATACTAGCTTCTGCTCTTGTTCGATCACATTGGCTGGCTGTCAATCAACAACGTCAGCCATTCTTACCTGGATTAGATGGCGTACCTGATCGTAATGCGTGTTCTGGCGGAGGATCGGCTCTGGGTTTCCGCCAGCGTGGGGGGAGGGGGGTTGCTTGCTGTCTAAAGAATTCACCGGTAGATTAGATCATAGATTGAGAATGCGAATTTCACGAATTTCAAAAATTCTGGAAAATCACGAATTTTTACGTTTGATATTTTTTAAATTCGTAAAAATTTGCGATTTTTCCCATTTTTCATTGCTTTGAATATAACTTGTGTTTTATCTGCGTACTGCATTCATTTATAACAATTCACTGCAAACTGTCTATGTAAGTGTTGGCATAAAACACGCCAGATTTATGTTACTATTACTTCTAAAATTTTATAACACAACAAAAATTTCAGACTTTACCAACATTTAATTTTGAATCATAAGTAACCCGAAGTGATATTTCACTAGAAGCCACGCCAATCTACGAATAATTTTTTTACGAATTTATACGAATTTTAAAACGGCAGTGATGTGTGGATTCGATGTTTTTCTCAGGCGTTGTTATCGTTATCGGTCTACATCCAATATCGAACATGTTGACATCTTGTTTGACAGAGATTATTTGAATTTGTTTCACAAAATACGCTCCTTTTGACATTGTTTGCATGACATCTTGTTACTAGACATCGCTGCGATTTAACTTTGTTAGTCGGGAACGCCATGAACTTTCTTTCTTTCTTTTTCATCAATCCACCGTGCTCAGCGGCCACGCATAGGACGGCCATCAAATGTATTTCTGAGGTTCGGTCGTAGGTAAAGCTTCAACAAATGGTATAGGTATCTCACCCACCCATCCCCTAATGTTCACAGGGGTCCAGAAGTGCGAAATTTGGTGTCGTTTAAAACACCACTCAACTTTGAGCCGCCCGCGTTTGAAAATGCAGCAATATATCCGAATAATTCTGAAACAAAAGTGCAATGCTGTGATGATCGCCCTGTGTTCTGGCCCGTCTGGTGAAGTCGTTAACTGCTTAAAAGCTTCGGCATCGCGAGGCGTGGTAATGGCGTCCACGCACCCTTGAGAAAGCTTTGTCAGTTCTGACCCACCCCTTAAAATTGCATGCGAAAACGCGCTAAATCGTCGATA
>Ga0049105_1001294_pt1 | contig 10839 bp, 4 predicted proteins | sample WorMetvaBAHAMAS1_FD_61260 | JGI IMG/M metagenome (GOLD analysis project Ga0049105, IMG submission 61260) | Worm MetaG Olavius vacuus BAHAMAS.1 | ecosystem: Host-associated > Annelida > Digestive system > Unclassified | place: Germany: Marburg | collected 2013-04-09 | reverse complement strand
ATCTTGATCTTCACTGTTACAGATATGTCTGTACAGTTTAGTGTCATCTGCATATATATATAATTTTGCACACAAATTACTACAAAAATCTGGTAAATCGTTGATGTATATAATAAATAAGAGTCCCCAAAATGCTGCCCTGCGGTATTCCACTTGTTGTCCATAAACCCTCAAAAATGCAAAATGGCCTTTTCCTTCTAAAAGTGCACTTCTCTCGAAAGAAGTGTGCTACAAAGTTTCTTTGTGTCCATGTGTGAATTACACTTTTGACCACAACCGACCCACCCTGCAGCGTGGTCTCTGCAATAACGGAGCTAGTTTTTTTCTCTGCATAGTCATTCTCGTCATTCGCACGGCTAATCAATACATTGAGCAACCATTCCAGACATTATCTTCTGACCTAACCAGGGCTGAGAAGACGGTGCTTCAATCCGCCCTGAAGTTCATTAGCCCCTTCCAATCCCAGTCCCTGCCAGCACGTCGCGAAACAGCTATCATTTAACGAAGCTAGAGCATCTAGGGAGAGTTGCGAGTATTCCATCTGGTCTGGGCGAAACCCCAGTGGCCACCAAATGGTTTAGCTGCATTTAGAGTCAAAATATGCACATTTCATAAATGCACCTGGACTGTATGTTTTAATTTTGTAATTAGCAATTACATATCATACGTCGAGTTCAACAGGGTTGTTAAAAATTTAACGTCACCAGCCGGAGTCAGATCACGACCACAACATTTCTGAATAACTTCAACCAGCTAGAGCTAGGGTTAAGAATTTTCTTACCGGATTAAACCCGGTAACATTTTGACTGCAGCTGACTGTTTTATTTATCCTATGTTGTCGCAACACATTCTAGTGATTTCCAATATAGGCCACTATAAACAGTGACGTCGATTCCTATAAGTCCGAGTCCGAGGGTCCGAATCCAAAGAGGTCATGTTCATATACGGTACTGTACGAAATGCTATAGCTCCAGTACACTTACATAAACATTCAACAGTTCCATCACGGGAACTTCCGAGCACCACTGTATATCATTTTTTCAGCCTACAATCAGAATAAATGACCATGACCAGTGGTCGGTGAAACTCCAAACCCCACGGAAGGCAAAGCCCCCCTACCCACACATAGCTCTGTCAACTCTTCAGTTCTACTTTTATCACTGTCTAATTATCACAACATTATTTTATCTGCATTAAATTATTCCACTTAGAGTCATTTAACTGCTGTAGACATCTGATGCTTTACTTCAAACTCTTCTACTCTGAACACAAGACTCTGCACCTATCAACACTGCAGCAACATTCTGAAACTGTTACAACTTATCCATGTACACTGTAGGCTCTTGCCAAATTGCCCTAATACATTTAGTTGGACATCAGATGGAACAAAAATATCACTCCAGCAACAAATCAATCAATGATAAATTAGTCAGTGCCAGACCACACTGAACTAGGCAATTCAAAATATGGTAGTGAGTCCACATACAAACTGGATCTAAAACGTATGTAAGGGGGTTAAAGATCGCATTTAAGAGTCACACGCGCAGTATATGAAAGGCTTCCTTTCGAAACACCAGCTTAACCGGCAGAGACTGACAGCAAGCACTGAAAACCAAAAACCGAGAGTGTGAAGACTCATGTTTTTTTCCACTTCTGTGCCAGCATCTATCAAGAAACTATTAAATGATCGCACAACGAGTAACAATTATACTGTCTGTGATTATGCATATCAACATTACACAGTGGACATCCACTTCTCCACGAAAACCCCTAATGACGTGCTAGACTGGGAAATTCATACATACTCGGTGAGAGAACAGCAGGCATATGGGATTATTATAACTAAAACTTTAAAAAGCCACTGAAGTCACGATTGTCAGTATGTGACGTTAACAAGCGTTTTCTATCAAAATACGTATCTGAACAGATATTATTCAAACTATGAATGCCAATGTTTGCTAATGACGATGACAGGAGCATACATTTCATTGTATGAATGTCACAAAACTGTAATGGACTACAGCCATTATTTCACAAAAAATAGTTACTGAAATTTCATCAAACATTTGCACCTGCAACTTATTACTGCTGTAAGTTAGTCAGGTAAACATGAGGTGCTCACTAAAACACTGCACACAGTAGCTCTACGTGGAAGCCGTTAGTCGCTCAAATCAGAGAGAAAATGAACAAGAATAAAAACAAGTGGATAACTTCTAAACAGGTGTGCAATGCAGCGAAGTCTTTGTGGTGATATCAATGCGTAAAAGTGCACGAAAAACTAAAACGTATCGCATTAACCCACAGAACAAGTCACAGCAGTTCAAGCGAGCAACTCAGCCCAGCTCCACGCCGGCTTATATTAACAGTCTAATGATACAGAGCATCAACTGACTGCAACAAACACGCTGTCAAACAAATGCCAGCAGGGAACAATCGGTCAATGTTTAGTTCTCTGCTATAGCTGACTAACTATAGAGAAATACGAGATAAACTGATTAGCTGGGTCTTAACAGCACTTACCATACATCTACTGTACTTGCTTATACTACAGTAAACTATGTCGAAAATTTTTATATTCATCAAGGAGTTGAGAATTTTGCATTTATGGATATTTGGATATTAAGCAAAAAGTGTGCGAGGTGAGAGCGAGAATAGCATTTCCCATATTTTTACACTTAGCACACTTTACTCAGATATGACTAACTTTTAGACAGCAAGAGCACTTGATACAAAATAGTGAATTTTCTCTGCTGACAAAAACTAATGCTTGTTGTTAAGCAAAACTTAGATCACAGATTACAATAACATGCATAAACTCAAAGTATGGAAACTGATTTGGTTACTAAATTTTCAGTCAGTTATAAAATATCAACGTCTGCAGGTTACTGCAGGTTTATCAACATACTACAGCGTGTCCGGAAAGAGCGAACCAGCCCCGTAAACACTGCAGTGACCCGGACCGAATTAAATAAAATTTTATCCACACACTGTGACATCTACTTCAAACAATATTATATGGGTTTGCACAAATCCACCAACTGAAACGTCAAATTTTAAATAATACCACCCAAAATTAAGAGTTTCCAACACAGCTAACGACATTCTGAACTGTCCAAATGTTTAAAACAGATGTTCAGAGTTGCTCTTTCATACGAATACATTTATGCAGTCCATCCACAATAACGTCTTATCAATGCCCATAGTATGATGTCGACCACTACTGGGTTTGAGGTATGGTATAGCAGGCACTATCACAGAAGCCGGACACCAGTTTTTCTCAAATATTCTGCCATTTATCTTTTTACACAGTATTCTTTTTCAATGCTGACTACTTCAATTAAAAATTTCTTTCTTCTTTCAACAACAATGTCTTTGTTTACCAGCAAGCAGTGACATCACTGATGATGTCACCATGCACGTAAGTTATCATATGACAGAAACCAAGACTTGTGATAGCAATTTTGTAAACATTGAAAATATCCTAATTGGGACGAGGAATATCAATTATACTATGACATGGTTGTTGCAAACAGATGTCACTGTGTGAAGATTACATTTTATTTAACCCTGTGCAGGTTTGCGTTTATTAACGCAATATGTTAAGGGGGCTGCACGACAGTTTATCAGCCGGCTGTCTGACGCTATACTGGGGGCCAGAATACAAGCAAACGACACTCAAATATTACAACCGGTGTCGGTGAAATTGTAGGCACGCCAACAAAGCAAATATACACAATTGCCGGTCACAATTTACTTTGCACTAAGCAAATGAAATCGGATACTCACGTGGGTGCGTAACTTACAGCAAGCAACAGATATAAAGAATACTATACAGTGAAGCACTTTCTTGCAGCGTCACATAATTGTTTGTCACATATAGTCCGCAATGGCCTAACGCAGTCAGTATTGTCATAAATATCACAAACATACAACCGTCAAAACACCTAGACGCACGAACACGTAAGGCGACAATTCTTTACAAAACACACACTCGCAGTCTGTGAATCGGAGACGAACTCTCGCAGTCTTTGCAACTGCTTACTAAAAGCTGCGGGACACACGTTAAAGAGCTGTTTGTCAACACAATAATATTGCTCTTGCAATATGCACACCAATGAAGAACAGCAATAACACGATGGCCTCTTTCAGTTTCTAACTCACAGCTTTTGACTTCGGCCGCATGATGAGTAACGACATGCTTACTGCTTGAATGCATTACCAGATTTCACACTAACTATGAAAAGCAGCAGCAGCAGTCCCAACAACTAAAACTAAGTCTGGCGTTAAAATCTGCAGCACTGTATAGCACGCATCGTTCCAAGTTCTCTTGCACCAACGTAACTGTACTTTGCATTAAGCGAATGAAATCAGACACGTATCATCATCTCCTCGTCTCCTTCTCTCGGCAATTTGCTCATAACCTACCAGACTAATTGTCACAAGTTTACTCTGTCGACTTCCCTGTTTACAGCCATGCTCATCATGATGCGGCGACAAATAACGCCAATCACGGCACACTTGCCGCTATTTTGCTGTTTGCTTTTGACCTCACTCAGCTTTCCACTAATGTCACTGTAAAGAGTGGTCCCAAAATGTAAGCCATGGAACTTCTGTCACGTAATGATGCCGAATGCTTAAAATACAAAGTTAGCTTGTTGAGGATTGTGCGACGCGTCTCACAAAATTTTGTGATATTTATACTATTCTTACTTACTCTACTGTTAAATATTTCACGTTTAGATAACAATGATATTTGCTGTAGAGTGCACATTTGCAGTTGTAGGAATTAGTACAATTGACAGTTAGAAAAAAAGGTGACCAACGTGTTTAACTTTTGAAACCCCTGAACAAGATTGTTCAACAATAAAAAGCACTCTTCTGCTGAAGATAATAAATCTACTTGTTTTTCTTGCAAAACGGACATAATTAACCGACATGATAAGCTTGCCAAGACACAGCTTACATTTCTGTACCACGCCATATATACATACACCATTTTCAAGGTGGACCCAGGGTAGCCCATTTTTACTTTCTCCATTCGTTCTGAACTTGTACAACCTCCAGTCAAAACATCTCATATTCTCGTCGACACCATCCCACGAAGTTTCTTCGGACCATTCCTCTGTCTGGTTCCATCCACCTCAGTTGTTATCTTAACGTTCACCATGTCCAAACTATCTCAGTCTACCTTCAATAACTACCACACTGACTGGTTCCAACCCAAACAGTTCTTGCCCATGCAACTTGTCCATGTGGAAAACACGTGCAAGTCCGCACGATGACTTTAAACACTTGTTACTTTCCAACAGTTTGCTGCTGGATCAATACCCGCATATTAACTCAACTTTTAAGCAATGGAGAGCCTCGCGTGTGAAATCTATCTATACTTTCCAGTGTACCGGGTAATAAGGATTCACCCAAATCCTAACCGGGCTCGTCACTCCCTGTGTCAGAATTTTATTCTACGGCAAATATTCACATCGAACATCTCTGCACCGGTTATCACAGCCACACTGCACGATTACACCACAACACACAGTCAAACAAACAGCCACGTTATCCAGCAGTAGCAGAGCAGCATGCAACATTTGCAGTATTCTGCCCTGCAGTCACGACATATGTGTGATTTCGCAAAGAAAACTGAATGAAACTGTTAGGTGTACTGTATGCATGGTACATAACAAAATGCAATCAATTTAGTTCAAGAACAAACGTTATATCTCTTACGGTAGACTAGCAGCTAACATTATAATATTAATATCATACTGAATAGTACAAGTTTCACAGAATAAATACTAAATATGTGCACTCAAACATCAACAGATTACATATGAAATATCAGCTTCTGACATCTTTATTTGAATTTTTTTAAACTCCAGTCAGCTCGCAGATTGTGAGTTAACATTATTATATATATTACGCTGCTAAATAACACAAGTTTCACAAAATAATTACTAAATATGTTCACTCTGACACGAATGAATCACATTTTGAACTAGCAGCTTCTGACGCATTTACGCAAATTTTTTAGAGTCCTACGAGCTCATCAATAATGCACATTACTCAGAGTTGGCATCAGCAATGCAACTTCTGCAATATTCAATGACTGCCATCACTAAATGTGACAAAAAATGCACACACAACTAGTTGACATGTGGTGGGCAGGTGGGCTTCAGCATGAGCATAACGAAATGAGCTCATAAAATCGCATGCCAAGAATATTCCTCCGAGGCATCGGAAGCAGTACCACAGTTGCAAGCACTCGGTCTCGCAGGTCGGCTCATGAATTTCAACCGTACAAACACACAAGCAGATGACTAATGCTGAAATTACTGTCTACCGGTACGTCGGTCAAAACAAGGCACGAAACACAGAAATGTACCGGTGTACGGCTCGTGGTGGGTCAGCAACAAGTGACACAGCAATATGCAGAGACAACGGGAGACATGAGTTGTTGTCGTAAGTCTCATTGTCATTTAACTTCGGCCGTGCAGTGACGAAGCACAACAATCGCTGATGGTGGTGGCATGGCAGTTTGGAATGAGCTCACAGGCGGGCAGGCACTGTTCCATCAGACCGTAGTGCCGGCAGTCAGAAGATCTGTGGGCATCGCGTCCAATCTCGCTTCCAGTACTCGCCGTTAAACAACCAATCCTCCTTGCCAGTGTACGGGTTGGTGCCGAGAACAAACCACCTGAAACATAACGAAGCTACATTCGATTACTAACGGGTTTTCACAACAGGCTCAACACTGTTTTTCATGACTTTCCAGGTATACAAATGACTAGTTTCCAAGATTCTTTAAACCAATTTTTAAGATCTTTATCTGTCCCATAGCTATAGCGGGACAGATTATAAAATCGGTTTGCTTCTGTCAGTCCGTCAGCATGTCAGTGTGTGTGTCCACCTGTGGGCACTCTCACGGTCACATTACTTGATCGATTTTCACTGAAATTGGCACAGACGTAAGAACCCCCCAAAGGAAAAACGAGTTCGTTAGGGGTCAATATCACACCACCCCTTCCACTATTTAGCCCCCAAAACCCTCATTTTAGGCCAAGAGGTCCTGAAAACCCATGAAAATATTAAGTAATCCCATATCTACCTTAAATGCACACAAATTGCCAAAATTCTCGTGTCTTTTAGGAAATCGGGGTCGAGGAACACGATGGTGATGTCAGATTTTAGACCGGAAGTGGAAATATAGCCACTTTGTGCATGTGCAATAAAAATATGCAATAGAACTCTTATTTATGGCTAAACTGCCGAAATTTCCACATCTTTCAGGAAATCAGGTCGAGGAACATGATGGCAACATCAGATTTCAGAGCAGAATAGGAAATATGGCAGTTTTGTGCATGTGCAATGCACGTGGCCATAATCATAGGGACAGTTCGTTCATTGTGGACTTGGCCACGGGGCAGATACCACGTTCCACAAAATGTATTTCTAGTCTTGTATCAAATCCAGCAATAGCCGAGACCCAGCCCAAGTCAGAGACCACTGTACTCGAGTCCAAGCCCAAGTCTGCTAAAACACAGACAAATCAGTTCATCTTTGCCGTAACTCCACCTAAGTTCTAAATTTGGTGAAACTCCCACCAGTGGTTTTGTAAGATATTGTGTTCACAAACTTCCAGCACACTGTATGTGATCACTCACAGATACACAGACAGTACAAAAACAGACTACCTTCAGCAGCTAATCACCAGCGAAGGCAATAATAAGTTAGAAAATGAATGTTTATCGATACATTTTTTTACAAAAAAAATTTTTTTAAACATAATAAAACATTTATAACGACTATGATTTCATCAAATGATAAACATAAAAAGCTTAGACCATTCAAAGTTCATTATTCTCAGGTCTGACGTGGCACAGTTTTTATATCCGTTTAACAGAATACTGCAAAATGTGTATTTTTCGCATGCCTTTCCTGTATTTCATGACCATGGCACCCTGACAAAAATAAAGACCTAAGTGCCAAAATTTAGGGCAGCCAAATTATGTTTTTTTTAAAGTAAACCTACTATATTCTTTGAATACTGACACAATCAAACTACACCATTGTTAAACACAAATCATTCTTACCGTGGGTTAAACTCGTCATGATGTTTCTTGCGGTCTCTGCGTGCCGCCCGCTGAATTTCTTCGATTCTATTTTTTTCAAAAGCGGCACCATCTGCACATGTAAAGCATTAGCACACTTAGTTCAACTTGACATGCAAACGAAAAATGTTGTATGCATGTGATTTCATGAACCTGAAGGTTATCGTTGGCAATGCACTCATAATCTACGTCAAACTGTAAGTTAAAGTAAGGAAAATTCTTGGACTTTGGAGAAAAGATAAACAGCAATATGTTGACACCGATTCAAAGGTGGCCATACATAAAACACTATAAACAACAAACCATGCTAGAAATAAAACAGTTAATTATTCACAACAAATAAAAAGTTATCAGCGCAGTTTCGATAATGTTCACAGACTGCGAGTTGCGAATGGAACATGGCAAAAAAGCTATGTAATGCATCTTTTCCGTTAACTGGACACTTAAGTCAATAACAAGAGTACCAACTACAGCTGTGAAGGCAATGTCAGACACCTTCTGTCTGACGATAAACATGCCTATGTGCACACAGAAATGTGATCCGATCCACCGATAAACCAAAGAGGCACATGCACCTCCTACTTGCAGGGAGGAGAGGCATCAGCTAGGATCATAGTCTCTGCAGTGCTGAGGCCCTGTCAATTTGGCAAAGTCTGTATGAGTGCGATGCACTACCATCTAACTAGTACTATGTTACAATTAGATGATGTAATAATAATATATAATATTGCTGACAATGGTGCTGTCATCATGACATAGTCACTGTGAGAGTTCACCCGGTTCATTTGATGAATGCAGACTGAGCGCCGGGTGGCCGCCAACTCTCAGACCAAAGCAACCGATTTGGGCTGCGAGTCCGCCGAAAGATTGGCTGCTACCATCCACAGACACCATCGCCACTTATTATTATTACTCAGCTCGTAAGCTGATACTCATTTTACCGTCCCACGGACAGTGGAAGGCTGAGTCAACCTAGGCACTGCAGTAAGGGTGCACAACCCGTGCCTAAGGCTGTATATTGCAGTGACTGTCGTGATAAACACGACCAGCCACGGTGAGATTCGAACCTGGGTCCTCTCGCACCGCAGTCGGGCATCCTACCACTAAGCCACCACGACCTGATGTGTCTGTATGGTGCGAGGTAAGTGTAGAGGCTAGGTGCAGGGGATGTGAGTGGCTTGACGGAGCACACGCGCATAAAATATAGAAAATGTAAGTACCGAAGTCACCGTCCTCCATCCTACGCATGTCTGGCCGCAGCCGGCTGTCGGTTGGAGGTATCTTCACCCGCAAGTTGTCATCAATTTCATTAAGCAGCAGGGCAAACTGAGTAAAACCATAGTACTACACACACAAGCACACACATCCACATACCAATGTCCATCAAATGCTAATCACTTTGCTAATTCATATATATTTAAAACAACACAAAAATAAATTAAGCAATGACTCGGTAGTTAAAGATTCTTTCTTTAACCATACTGATATTGGTTCAAACAAGGAACATTGATCTGGAACCGTCGCTGTTTCAGTTCGTCCAGATCGATGATGCGTATTTTGTACACCTTCGCTTGCATAGCCCCACATGCTGTAATCAACTGTATTCAAATCTGGTGAATTTGGGGCCACATCTGAAATGGGATAAATTCTGGAGTTTCTTGTTGTGACAACTCAATGGTAGCATGTGTCTGATGAGCATTTCAAGTTTCACAAGGTAGTGTAGAGACACTGTTCAGGTGAGGTGAAAACGCGTCCATGATTTTGCTGCATATTTATTCGGCAAACAGTGTACCAAGTTCTATCAGAATTGCCTATTACAAAAAAACATGTTGGTCTTTTTTCCGCACACACTGTGTGTATATATAAATATCTCATACATGCCAATGACTAGTGGTCACCTTATCGGCATTGTAGGGCTTGGGCGTGGCGACCCATAGCAATCTCTGGCCAGGCAGATTCAAGTCACATGAAGAGCCCTTGACGGGGATAGTTTCGGACATACTGTCGATGTCATCTATACCGCCAATGGCTGGCTCACTCTTCGTCTTCGGTAGCTGATTACGCGGTACGGCTGACGAGCTGTAATCACCACTTGTTCGGTCCTGCAATGACAGAATGAGATGTACTGTATATACTCGCGTATAAGTCACAAAATTAACGACAAAATCATGCCTCAAAAGTTGGGGGCGACTTATCGCCGGGTCTATACTAGCAGGCCGCCCAAACCTTCAGCTTTGGCTCAGTGTCGTAATCTGACATTTGGCCCATCTCTAGAAACAACATGGAGTGGACTCACAGTTTTGAAATCCGATGAAAGTTAAAAAAACACAAAACACTGCAAACTGTAAAATACAGTCTCGTAAGAAATGATCCACCTGTAAATATGACAAGCAGCACTAACTTGCTAACTTCTTTTGTACGTAGTTTCCCATCTCAGACAATGTGTGCGTGCTAAGTTCTTACTTACCACAACATTTCCTGGCCACTCAGCGCACTTGCCAGTAAAAGAGGTTAAGTAAGTAAGTAAGTAAGTACATTTATAATGTGCACTACATCTAAAAGTAGGTCACTAGGCGCCGAGATCTTCAGCAAAACAAATGCATTTTCAGTAACCGGCGAAACTCGGAAAGCGATAGTTCAAAGTGGATGAAAATGAAGTGGCAGATTGTTCCACAGATGTGGACCAGCAGCAGCGAAGGATCGATTGGTTAACTGGTTCATCATAGCATAC
>Ga0049105_1001293_pt1 | contig 10842 bp, 3 predicted proteins | sample WorMetvaBAHAMAS1_FD_61260 | JGI IMG/M metagenome (GOLD analysis project Ga0049105, IMG submission 61260) | Worm MetaG Olavius vacuus BAHAMAS.1 | ecosystem: Host-associated > Annelida > Digestive system > Unclassified | place: Germany: Marburg | collected 2013-04-09 | reverse complement strand
GAAGCTTGACGCGCTGACGATGGAGACGTGCTTGTCGAGGCTGAGGTCGGACGACAGCGTTACCCCCAGCAGACGGACGTGGTCGCTGGTTGCTATGGTGTCGGGACCGAGTTGTAGCACGTACCGTTTCGAAGTTATTTCAGATTAGTGTTTAAATTTTGGACACTTTGCGTTTTTAGCCCCCCCCCTTTTGGGGCTTAGGGGCAATGCACGCTGTTCGTCTTAGGCTCATTGGAAAGATCGTAATGGATTTCCTATTAGTGATAATTGAACTTTTTTTGCTAAGTGTTACGGCTGACGCGATACGAGCGAAAGTCGATTGAAAATTGCCGTTTTTCAGGGGGTGGGTCAGTTTCGGGCAAATTTTGACATAGTATGGGACTCCCCCCCCCCCCGCGAACAATTTTTGCACAGATAGATAGGACAGTGAATGTCTTGTAACTTTGTCGCAAACAGTGTTCACACCAAGACACTTTGTAGCAGACCTACTTCAAGTGAAGTGCAATTTTACACGGAAAACGGCCGGTTTGCATTTTTGAGCTCCCCTTTGGGGGGATGAGGGGCAACATACGATGGTGATCTTAGGCTCATTGGAAAACACATAGTAGACTTCCTATTTGTGTTAATTGAACTTTTTTCCATGTGGTGTAAGAATGTCGGCACAGGTTTCTTTCGTTTTGTCACAAGTCACGCGTTTGACAGACAGACGGAAATTTCACTCATGGCTAAGAACTCCTTGCATAGATGCAGCACAGTAAAAAATCGGTCAACATTTGACCGAGTAATCACAAAAATTAAAAGGTTGAGCACGTTTCTGAGACACAGTGTACTTCATTTCTGTGAGTATGTTGATTGATCAATTATTATAATAATCATTTACAACATTTTGATTAGAACACTGTCAGTGGTAAAATGGTGTCATTATAAGATAACTGCATACCGATTATGATGAGGTTGTTTGATTGTTTTCATCAGTCTTTGTTAAAAAAATGTAATCAGCAGTTTCCTATCACAGAAAGTTCTTGTGTTGTCGAAGCACTTCAACAAACCCTTTTGTTATTCAGTAAGAAGTTGACGGTGCCAGCTCAGTGTGCTCAATTAGCTCATTGCCTAATTTATGCATGGGCACTTCCAGCACACCCCTACAATGCGTAATTGTTGATCATTTGAGTGCGTTCTTTTATCGAACCAGATTTAGTTGACCACAGTGTACCGTTCGACAATACCACTCCGATTTATCTGATCAATCTGCCTTGGAAATTAGGGTTAGACTTAAAGTTGCACTATTTTAGCATTTTTCACGGAGAATTAAGAAAACGAGCATCTTTTCTTCCGCGAATTTCACGGACGGTAACATCGTGCTAAAAGAACGTACTTATTTGTTTGATCAACAACAAAATGAAATTATATATTCTAGGAGTGCCTATGAATAAATTACGCAATTAGCTAATAGCAACTAGCTATTTTAAAGCTGTTACAAAATAAAAGAATAGACTTGAAATTTTTTGTAGCAATTGTTAGTTATAATAGTAATTTACGAAACCATTACTTATTAGTTTATTAGTATTTATTAGTAATAATAGTAATTTACACAACTATTAATAACTGTACTTACCTGTGTATATGTGTGTATAGAATAGATGCTTTTCCAGCATAAATTAGCATGTAGGCCTGTAGTTTTAGTAATTTTGTCTTGTTAGGATCAGAGCTGACGTTTAATTATAACATGGATTGCTTTGGTGGTGAGAAAGTTCGTTGTCGCTGCAACTCCAGCATCTGCAGTCGGTATCTTGGAGTTCGTCCAAAGGTTCCTGGCTGTTTATTGTTATGCTGATTTAATCACAGTAAAGTTACCCTGTAGAAATTAACTGTAGTTTTAGCGAGAGAACCAGATGAATATTTTAAATGACTCATACGTGCATTTTTTGTCAGCAAACAGTGTTTATCCTGTTTACTAGACTGTGATCTAATTGCAGTAGTGAGCACAACTGAGCGAAAAGTTAGCTTCAATAACCACTAATCCCCTAACTCAGAAAAACTTCACTAAAGTTAGACTTCCAAAAAATTAAGTGGAAGCTAATGATAACTGCTACCCACTAACTTTTTGAATATTAATTTAGTTGAAGTTTCTTCTTTTGCTCCAAACCGTTTAAAACAGACTTACAGAGCTGAAATTTTAACAACATTCAACACAGTTTATTCACAACACAAAAAGTATTAAACAAATGAAAAAGTGACGGCAAGTGAAAAATATTAAGGAACAAGATTGCCTGTCAGTCAAAGGCAGACCACCACATCAGGGTGTGCCACTCTGGCCATCACCTTAGTTCTTGTCTGGGTAAGCTGTCCTTGTAGGTAGTATGCTAGTATTATAGTATCCTGTGACCTTGACCTGATGAGTGACCTCATACTTGAAATAGCTATTCTGAAGATATAGCTGCATATCAAAAATGTTACCAAACCACTTCAACAGGTGGTAACAATAGTGCATAAAAATAACATTAATAATCAAATGATGACTCTGGTTTGGCCTTTTCTTCCATCACCTCAATGTGATGCTAGTTCCCTAGATGAACATTGGCCTCTCAAAGTTGGATTCTGACAGGGTGGCGCCATTAGCCCTGAAAATGTCCTTGCGCATGGAGAACAGGTGCTCAACTACAGTACGGGATGGGATAGCTGTAAAGTACTTGATGAAGAAGTCGATCAACACTTTTTCTCACTGAAGAAGGCAGTGTCAGTCAGCACCTCTTTCAAGCCACCCTGTTTATTTTTTAGCTTTTCTCCTAACTGATACTGAATAAAGGCACTGTACAACTGAGTTTTCTGTGACATAGTCAGCTAACAGCATGCCAGACTGATGAAGATATGCTCACAACAGGTGGGAACAGACATGATTTTACAGTTTACAGATGTTTCTGACTGTTAAACTTTGTTATACTGGCAAAAATGTTGGCGGAATTGAAGTTAGTGGAACTAAATTTAGTAGAAGCTAATTAGTCTACTAGCGGTTTTCAAAGTTAGCAGAAATACTGATCTGCTAATGCAAAAGTTAGCTTCGCTATTTGCAGTTAGCTAATTAGGGGAACTGTGCCCACCACTGTGAAAAATTGCCAAATTTGGATGGCAGTTAGTAGATATACCAAACTAATTAACATTTTCAAATAAAGTTAAATTGATGGTTACCACTGGTTCTTCATGTGACTCGTTAACAACAGTGAAAATTTTAGTAAACATATGTAAAGAGTAAAAATATAATAGTCATCTAATAATTGTTAATATTATTGAAATTGTTAATTATGCTAATAAAATAGCCGCATTTTTTGATGGATATGTTTTAGATTTTTACATGATGTCTTAACATTTAAGTTTGTGTAGACTGAATGCATTGGTCTTGAGTATATAACTGATCATTTCTGGTATGACATCATGTGTGGTCTGTTTGTTCTTGTTTTTTACTTACATACCAAATGCATTGTTTTATTCTGACTGTAAGATGTCTTGCTGTAAATGCAGTAAATGTTAATGCAGATTTTTTGAATTATTATTTGTGTTGTTTTGTTTGGAAATGATGGATGAAAATCTGATTTGTTTGAGCAGTACGAAAAAAGAATTTCAAGTTGATTTTGGACTATTTACAAATAGCTGATGCACTTTAAACCATTAAGTTGATAATTGCAACATTAGAGTACTGCAGATTCTTATTTCTGATGTACCTCATTGTTGATATGCATTCATCATCATGTATTCAGTCATTTGCCCTGCAGTCATGCATTCAGTGTATGTAATATTTTGTGTGCATGCTGCATGAAACCTGAAAGACTCCAGGCGCTGTGGTTGCTGAGCAAAGAACTCTCAAGGCTCAGATGCGTCGTCAGCAGAAGGTGCAAAAAAATCCCAGGAGTGATCACCTGCCAAATTTGCCAGCATCACTGCCAGATGCCAGAACAGATGTGGTACAGTTGCCAGGTAGTCAGTACCGGAAATAATTATTTTGCAAAGAACACCACTAAGTTTTGCATTATTTATTTGTTGCCACTAACTGCGTTAGATATGAATAAAGTGTTGTGCTTGAAGTTGCATCTGCTTTTCTATATGGCTAGACTCGACGTATCTCGCGGTTTTGTTTTTTTTTTACTTTGTAACGTGTCCTTGTAGTTTTTGGACTAAACACCACAATAATCTCTTCGTTTATGATGATGATGATGATGATGATTAGCCATTTACAGCCGACTTGTAATCGAACTGTTCTGGTGGCAGCAGTTTATTGTGTTTTCTGTGTCAATTTTAATGTGCATTTCTTGGTGTTGTAGGTGGTAATGCTAAGTTGGAAAACAGATGTCAGTCTCCTAATGATGCTGTTGAAGTCGAGTCATCTGACATTGATCAAGACTGTTTCGTTGTCTTGAAACCTGTTCATGTCACGCATGGACATACCGTTTCAAATCACAGGCTTGATGTTCTTCCATCTGTGAAACAGAAGCATAGACGCCCGTTGTCAGTGCACAGTAGTCAGCGTTTGCTGGTCAAGGGATTCACTTTTAGCCAGATATGCAAAAAGATCAGAAAAGTGGAATCCAGTTTTGTCAAAGGTGATAGGAATGGATGCAGTGAAGAAGCATGTATGGCATCAGAGATGATTGCTTTACAAAATGGTGATATTCGTGACTCATGTAGGCTTGAAAGATGTGTCCAACCACAGAAAAGACCAGTAGATGGTTCATTGAATGATGAACATGTGTCAGTAATGACGAAATGTGGTCAAAAGATGGAATATGGGAGTGACAGTGGAATTGCAGTTAGAACGACTAAAGGATGTGCAAAGGCAAATGGATTGTTAGTAGAACCTGTTGATGCTGTAATTGTCCGAAGACGTGGCCGACCTCGGAAAAGACCTCTAGTTGGTTCGTCTTGTAGTGATAGCAGTATGTCTGTGATGCAGAAGAATCGGAATGCAAATACTGTAGTTGTCCGAAGAGGTGGCCGACCTCATAAAATGTCTCTGATAGGTGCATCTTTGATTGGTGATCAGAATGAAAAAACTGTAACTGTCAAAAGATGTGGCCAACCTCGTAAAATGTCCGTCATTAATGCATCTTTGACTGATGAAAATAAGTTGGTGACAACGAAGTGTGGTGAACAGGAAGAGCTTCACTGTGTCAGTGGCAATGAGGGTGAACAAACTGATGGACTCGAGAAGGCAAATGAAGTGGTTAGAAGTCCTCCGGATGCTAATACTGTTGTTCGTAAACGTGGCCGACCTCGGAAAATATCCATTGACGATGCGTCTTTGATTGGTGAAAATATGTCTGTGGCAACGAAGTCTCGTGAACAGGAAGAGCATCACTGTGTCAGTGGCAATGAGGTTGGACAAACTGATGGACTGGTGAAGGCAAACGAAGTGGTTAGCAGTCCTCCTGATGCTAATACTGTTGTTCGTAAACGCGGCCGACCTCGGAAAATGTCCATTGGCGATGCGTCTTTGATTGGTGAAAATATGTCAGTGGCAACGAAGTGTGGTGAACAGGAAGAGCTTCACTGTATCAGTGGCAATGAGGGTGGACAGACTGATGGACTGGAGAAGGCAAACAAAGTGGTTAGAGGTCCTCCTGATGCTAATACTGTTGTTCGTAAACGTGGCCGACCTCGGAAAGTATCCATTGGCGATGCTTCTTTGATTGGTGAAAATATGTTGCTGGCAACGAAGTGTGGTGAACAGGAAGAGCTTCACTGTATCAGTGACAATGAGGTTGGACAGACTGATGGACTGGAGAAGGCAAATAAAGTGGTTAGAAGTTCTACTGATGCTAACACTGTTGTTCGTAAACGTGGCCAACCTCGAAATATATCCGTCATACGTGTGTCTTTGATTGGTGGAAATGTGGTAGTGGCAACAAAGTCTGGTGAACAGGAGGAGCGTCATTGTGAAAATGGCATTTCCGTGCGAGAGACTGATGGACCACAGAAAGCAAACGAAGTGGTTAGAAGTTCTACTGATGCTAATACTGTTGTTCGGAAATGCAACCGACCTCGGACAAGAACTGTTGACAGCACGTCATCGGATGACAATGCAGTGTCATTGCTGACAGAGCACCAGGATGCAAATAGTGCAGTTGTACGAAGGCTTGGACGGCCTTGCAAAAGACCCAGAGATGATTTGTCATCGAATGATGAGTTTGTTGACAGGAAAACGTCGTAGACAAGAGTAATATTAGGGCAGTGGGGGTGATAATGTTTGAATAACTGACAATTTGAGGAGGTGTTTGTTGTCGCTGCTGCTGATCGATTTCCTGCAACTACAGTGCAAAACAGTTTACCAGCAGTCTTCAGAATATGTTAAGAAACGTGTTATTTTGCGTCTTTATAGATGAATTTACTTACTGCTGTTCAAACACTTATAAACAGTTTGGTCATAATACCTTAGATGTGTGTAATGTTATGGTATTAATAGCATTATTGTAGTCTTATAGTATTGAAAATAGAGTCGTTACATTTATGATTGATTTGACCATAGTTTTTACCTGCTTAACTGTCTGTGTGTGATACTTATTTAAACGAATGCACTTGCTGATCGTGATACTTGCAGACACTTGCTTCTGTAACTACATTCTGAGCTGATAATAATGTGATCACCTGGCTAAGAGATGTAGTGATAAAAGCGCTTGCGAAATAATTATGACGTATGTTAACTGCTGGGTTGCTGGATATTTGTTAGAATAGGCTAGGTATTTATGTCTTTTATACTTTTATACATACTGTCATGAACTTAATGTATTTAACTGTGTCATATGATCTCGTGCATATGCTATTGGCTGTAAGCAGATTTAATTTGTTTGGGATTAGCATGGGATTAGCATTAAAATTGCGTAAGTGATAGTTTATCAGTTTGTTGTTATAGGTACATGTTTGTGACATTATTACTGGTGCCATAGAAAGTAATTTGATTGACGAAATACATATACAGTACTTCGTTTTCGACATCTGCAGTAAATGTGCGACTTGTGATGGTGTTTTGTCGACAAGCATCCGATACTGTAACTACTGTTGTCGTTACCGTCCACGTGCTCATAACTCACTGATAACAAATATTCAGATTCACACAAAGCCAGTGACATTGTTAGTAACTACTAGTGGGTGGGCCAAAAATTGTGTGGAATGCAGACGTTGTCTAGCGATGAGAAAGCTGTCTGTCAGACGCATGGATTGTGACGTGACGAAACGGAAGAAAGATTTGTCCAGATTTTTATAGGCTACCACGCGAAAGGGGAAAGATCATTTAACCTAGTTTTCTGGGAAGAAGAATGGTTGGTGGGGCGACCGCTGCTACCTGAAATTTTGGGCCACCTGGCCCCGTTGGAGTGAAATCGTCGATTTTGAACCGATATTCGATCGTAGCGTCTCGGCCGTAACAGCTAGCGAAAAAAGTTCAATTAACACTGATAGGAAGTACACTACGCGCTTTCAAATGAGCCTAAGATGATCATCGTACGTTGCCCCCAACTTGCCCCTAAGTACCGCAAAGGAAGGCTCAAAACGCAAAACGGCCAATTTCCGTCAAAAATCGCACTTCGCTTGAAGAAAGTCTGCTGCTAAGTTTCTTTATGTGGCAACTATCAGCGGCAAAGTTGTAAGGCATTCATTGATTTAACTATCCGTGCAATAATGATTTGTGGGGGCAACCCCTTTCACCTGAAATCATGGATACAAGTGATCGCGTTGGAGCAAATTCGCCGACTTATCCATTTTCGCTGGTAGTGACTCAGCTGTAACATTTAGAAAAAATTCAATTAACACTAATCGGACGTCTACTACGGGCTTTCCAATGAGCCCAAGATGAAAATCGCACGTTATCCCTAAGCCCCCCCCCCCCCAAAGGGTGGCTAAAAACGCAGTGTCCCAAATGGAACAATAAGCTGCGATAACTCCGAAACGGTACGAGATAATATGTCATTACTATTAATCACTAATAGGAAGTCGCATACGGGCTTTTGATTGGACCGACCTCATGACCTGATGACCTTGAACGCCGTAATAGCCCTTATTTCACCAAATTTGATAGATTTTCAGGCCGATTATGTCACAGTAGTTGAAGATAGATCTATAATATCCGTATAATATTGTTTTCTAGTTCCAGTCTTTCACTTTTGGCCAAAACTATAACGCACCCTGCAGATCGGTCTCTGTTTTTTTCCAGCCCTACTAACTGGCTGACTCGTGTCGCGTGTTACTTATTTATTTTTCTTGTTGTGTAGTTTAGTGGGCGTGGCAAGATGGCGTTGTGGTGTTATGGTCAATTAAGATAAATTAATACTGCTATGTATTTTAGAAACCGCAGATAGTACATGTTAGCATTATGGTTAACCAGCTTTCTCATACATCTTGCTGAGATATTTGGTTACAAAGTTGTAGCCTTTCGGCAACCGACTGACTTAACTTTTCCGACTGATTCCACATCTGCAGCATTCATGCCCATTACTCCGGTTGATGAAGACAGTATTATTAGTATTAGAGCATAATATTAATATGGAATTTATTAGAATTTTAGACTCTGCGTCGGGTATGGTTGTCTTAAATTAAGAAAATGAATTTTCCACTTTCATCGGATGATTTATCAGACACGGTAAGCGGTGGCAGTGTCAGTGCTGATTATCTTCCAGTTGCGGCTTCTGTGGCCTCAGATAAGTCGGGAGTTACAAATTCACTAACAGAACAAGTGACAGGTAAACTGTTGGCAACTGTCGGAGATGAGGACAGTATTGCTGAAGTTGATGGTTTGACACAGTTACATCGGCGGCAGATCGACAAAGTACCGAGCGATACTCCAGATTCGGTTCTGTCTACATCTGATACACTGAGTTCTTACTCTGGTTGCAGTATTGGTGGAGTTGGTGAACCATTCGTGGCAGTGTTTGGAGGTGTGCAGGAGGTCAGCCAGGATGATGTTTGGAATGAAGTTGACAATGGTAATGATGATGATTCGGCAGTGCATGTGTGCAGTGTTGATGGTTCTCTCTGTGGATCTGTGGCCAGCAGCCAAGATCATGGTAGTCACGAATGTATCAGTGGTGTCAGCTTGACTGAGTCAGATGCAGTGCATGACGAATGTGCTCAGAAGGTGGAGAGCAACAGGTCTGCACTCGCCGATTGCTCTTGTGTATTACTTGTTCAAGTATACTGTTGTTGTAACACATACTGTTGTTGTAACACATAATGTAAACGTAATTACCAGTGTAATGTAAGTGTAATTAATTACCAGTTTGCATGTAGCATGCATAGTGCCATATGTAGGCATTCTGTGCTTTTCTTATTTGTTAGTTCAGTAATGTTTAGCTGTTGAGCTAGACAAAGTATTGTCACATATTCTCGTTAACTAGTATACATCTGTCAGTGAGGAGTGCAGCAGTGGTGGAATAGCATTCATCACCTAGAGCTAGGCTACTATTGAGCCTGCCTGATCTCTGTTGTCTAAATTTTGTGGCTTAGTTGTTATCTTCTCCAGTCATACTTTCACTTGTTTAGGTCAGAGTTAAGTTTTTAATTAATTTTGTTAGATTGTAGTGATATCTGTTAGACTGTACAATATAGAATATATGCAGTTCGTCTGAATTTTTCAAGGAAGGACTTGTTTGTTTTAGTGCGTCGGGGATAAGTTATTGTTCGGTGCCAAGTGAAGTGAGAAAACATTGTCAAGAAAGATATCAGTACCCAGCTGGTGTGAAATCATCCACTGCTCTTATTTTAGAATGTAGACCGTGGTCAGTACTAATTTGTTTCTTAGCACTTTATTTATATATGACAACTTTTTAGTGTTTTTGTCTGAATTGCAGCTGTATATAAAGAGTGTTTTGTTTATGAAGAAAGTGAACCTTTTTACTCACACTTAAGAGTACAGTGTATGGACCTGTCAGAAAGCTTATGGAGTAACTTTCAATTTAATGTGCTGTTGTAGATTTATTTATTTATTTATTTATGTACCTAACAGAGTTGTAACTTGTAAAGAATAAAATTAAAAATTTACCTAATATTGTGTGGATGTTTCAGTGGCTTACCATCAAAGAGTAAAGAGGAAGAGAGAAAACACAGGAAACTTTATGAAGCAGTTGTGGAAAGTGCTAAAAGGAAAGGTTAGAAATATTCTGTTATAGTCGGGGATCCGTAGGCTCAAAAGCTCAATAAAATTGGTTGGACCTGACATGGTTTGCTGTATTTTTTTGTTTGTTTTTTTCTATTAACTTGAACATTAAGGTCTGCTAAATAAGAGGTCTGCTGTGCTGGAAACCTTGCAAAAGAAAATTGTGGCCATTTTTATATATGCGTTTTTATTTTTTTTAGGGATGTTAAACGAGCTTTGATTAATCGATGTTTGAATTTAAAAGCGATGATCGATTTCACCAGCAGATAATCGATAGATTGTTTCAGCTTCGTCTGGTCGCTGCAGTAAACTCCGCTGTTACATGCTTTCTATTGTTCACGGCGTGAAGCGCAGGCACTTTAAGCGTTTGATCAGCTGCCGCTGCTGGCGCGGGTCATGTAAACATGCCACCCCCACCTAGCGTTGGCTGCTAAGAGCGCACTGCCACTGTTACTAACAACTTTATCCTATCGACTACCGTGCTATCTCCCTCTCCTTCCATCCCACGAAGCTAGCGTACAGTCAGCGCCACGTCTTTTATGTGACTGGCAGATCACATCCATGCAGTGCCGCACGCAGAGCGGCACATGTTAGAAGTCAGTCAATTTGAAACCCCTGCAGTCTTTACGAGAGTGACACTGCCCGCATACGCCGGTCAGGATAAACTTTCAAACGAGACTAAACGCTTTGATAAGTGACCACAGACAACA
>Ga0049105_1001292_pt1 | contig 10843 bp, 9 predicted proteins | sample WorMetvaBAHAMAS1_FD_61260 | JGI IMG/M metagenome (GOLD analysis project Ga0049105, IMG submission 61260) | Worm MetaG Olavius vacuus BAHAMAS.1 | ecosystem: Host-associated > Annelida > Digestive system > Unclassified | place: Germany: Marburg | collected 2013-04-09 | reverse complement strand
GGTCGTCCCCCACCAACCGTTCTTCTTCTCAGAAAACTACGATAAATGTTCTTTCGTATGGTATAAAAATCTGGACAGATCTTTCTTCCGTTTTGCCAGGGATCACGCGTGTGACAGACGTACAGACAGACAGACAGACAGACGGACGGACATAATTCTCCTCGCTATACCGCGTCTGCATTACACGCAGCGCGGTAAAAATTATACGCGCACATAGTCAAGCATTAAGCATGAATCGGAGGCGCCGGTAGTCGCCAGGTGTTATGTGTGAAGAGTGTTATGTAACTAGCCGGTACTTCTTGTTTTAAGCGTTGCGGATACATCGCAGCCTAACCAACATCAGAACGTTTCAGTAACTGTCATTAGGTGTATACGACTTCAAATATGCTCTTGTAATTCTGCTGTAAAATGAGTTTAAATCAGAACAGTGATTCGTAACTATTTTCTATTCCTGCTTACCTGAGACCCATTTATAGCCTTCTGACCTGTTCTACACTCTCCACGGGTAGTGCCGGTACTTCTGGTTAAAACTTTCTGGATAATAATAACCCTATTATCACGAATGAACGCCGATAAAAAAAGTTCGCGTTCTGTTGGATTGCTCGTTGCTCAGGACAGCTGGCAAGACTTGTCTGCATCAGATAACAGATAACAGATTGGTGATGACCTACCCTGACGTCTTGGGTTGTCTTGTGGTCAACTATTGCAATGCGTTATGACGCATTCAAACTAGCTGCTATATTATTAGCCTTCCCACAGAAGGGCCCACTACGCACCGTCGGCCATCTATTTGTCTGTTTCGTCTGGGTTTTTACCGCGCTGCGTTGAATGCAGGGCGGTCTAGTTATGAGAAAGCTGTCTGTCGGTCGGTCTGTCCGTCCGTCGGTCTGTCTGTCTGTCAAACGCGTGGATTGTGACAAAACGAAAGAAAGATCTGTCCAGATTTTTTTATACCGTACGAAAGATCGTTTAGCACAGTTTTCTGAGAAGAAGAATGGTTGGTGGGGGCGACCCCATCTACCTAAAATTTTGGGTTAACCGGCCCCCGTTGGAGCGAAATCGCCGATTTTCAGTCGATATTTGCTCGTAGCGCCTAAGCGGTAGCACCCGGCAAAAAAGTTTAAAACAGTAATAGGAAGTCTACTAGCGCTTTCAAATAAGCCTAAGATGAACATCGTACGTTGCCCCTAAGCCCCCCCCCCCAAAGAGGGGCTCAAAAAACGCAAAACGGCCGTTTTCCATCTAATATCGCACTATGCTTGAAGAAAGTCTGCTACAAATTTTCTTTATGTGAAAACTGTCAGCGACAAAAGTTGTAGGGCATTCAATGGCCTATCCATCTAACGTGCTTGGCCTATCTATCCGTGCGAAAATGAGCGAATACTGACCCATCCCCTTGCACAAAGCCGATTTTCAATCTATTTTCGCTCGTAGAGCCTCAGCCGTAACACCTAGCAAATAAGTTCAATTAACACGAATAGGAAGTCCACTACGCGCTTTCCAATGAGCCTAAGACGAATAGTATACGTTGACCCTAAGTTCCCCAGTGAGGGCTCTAAAATGCAAAGTCTCAAAATTTAAAAAAAACAATTTGCGATAACTTCAAAACGGTAAGAGATAGGATGTCAGTTACCATTAATCACTAATAGGAAGTCGCATACTGTCTTTCGATTGGTACCAACATCGATGACCTTGAATGACCTTGAACGGTGTAATAGCCCTCATTTTGCTTTATTTCACCCAATTCGATAGCTTTACAGACCTATTAGGTCTACGGTGCATCGTCGTCATCGATATCGACGGACAACTACAAGCAAGCAAGCAAGGCCTACGTCAAAGTGGTTGAAGATAGACCTATATTGTCTGCAGAATATTATCTTCCACTTTTGGCCAAAACTTACCCACGCTGCAGCGCGGTCTCTTTGCGATAGCTGAGCTACTTGTTAAATCTGCAATTGACAGCCATCTGAAAGTTTGGCGAAGAAGTGGATGGTCAAGTTGTTAACGTTGCTTGGCAGTAAGCTGAAGGTCGTCGGTAGAATCCAGGCAGAGCCAAAAGTGGTGGGCAGTGACGGAATTTGTAATTATTTACCGTATATGAACTCAATCCTGTGTTCAGTTATCGTTGTTTCGGTTTGTACGTATTAAGTAACCGCATATGTCATCTTAACAATTAGAACACGATGTCGAAGCGCTGCAGAACGTCATGGCGAGAAGAGCATTCAAGTAGACTTCAAGATCACGAACGGCAGCGAAAGCCAGCACCGATGTGTGCACTATAGCAGTGGGAGTATGCTATTGATGTCGAGCAGATGCGCACTAAAGGACTTATGTCATGACAGGATTGAGCTGCAGCCGGTTAGACATCATTCACTGCCATAGGTCGTCGATGCCGAAGCGCGTAAGCTTCGACAGACTACATGACCCGTAGAGTTGCGTATCATCAGCATATGCGTACGGATGCAGTTGATGTCGTCGCACGAGCTGCAGCAAGTCAGCAGTGTACAGTAAGACCAGGATTGGTCCGAGAACCGAACCCAGTGCCAGTGGCATGACGTACAGTACCGCCCACTCAGTCGAGCTGGTTGCAGACAAACATATGAAATGCAAATGAAATGCAGATGAAATGCAAAGCATGCAACAGCAGATCTAGACGACCGTGTAAGAGGGTTCGCAACAGTTGGAGCAGTGTGGCATGGTCAACACTGCTTGTAACAGAATAGTACTGTAAATGTCGCCACATTTATACCACATTTTTTGTGTAATTTAAGAGAAAACATAGTACAACACTGAAAATGCCAATTAATTTAAGCATGCCATTTAGTTATTGTACACAATGCCCTCAAAATTCACAATCTATGCTGACTGTGAAAATCAGTAGATCAACAGAATTTCAACATGTTTACCGTGTACGCTAAACACAATCGCCGCCCTTTTTAGTAGTCGTTCTAGCGGATTCAACAATGTAACAGAACGTGTTTCAGCTACCAACGTCTCTGATCTCTTGACGATACAAAGTTTGTTGCAAAGTGCTCCAGATTAGGAAATTGACAAAAATGAAGTCAGAGGTACTCAGTGGCGTGGTTTTTTGCTTCTATAAACTCTTGTACGCGGAAAAACAGCTAACGTGTGAATAGTGAGTTATTTTCAGCATAGTATCGTTTCACTCACTGCACATGTGCTAAGAATATCTAACTGTGATGAAATTCAAAACGGCAGTCCTACTTCTGATAAAGTACTGAACGTCTGGATATATGGATCACTCCATGCTTCGATGATATCCGGCAAGTAGCCGTAGGCCCAAGGGGGGGGGGGTTATTGGGGTTAAACCCCAGAAAAGCAACCATAAAATTTTCCATGGGCCCCAATGGCTGAATGGCTACTAATTTTATAATGCTACATTGGTACACTGGTGATTTACAACATGATATTGTGTTATTATTAGGTTTAATGAGTGAATGAATGATGTTAAAAGGGTAATGACTAAAAAAAGATCGCCAGCATATTGGGCGCCAACTTCACTTTGGTCCCCCTCTCCCCCGCTGAGTGGCCGTAATACGGCATATCATTGTGAACGGTGGATCGTTATTTGTGGAGTCGCATCGTTTTGCTGGACTAGCGCAAATAATACTTAACGGTGACAAAATGCAAGACAACAGTCTTACTCCTGATAATGTACTGAACATTTTCGTGTATAGATCGCCTTCATGTGTTATCGTATACACGAGTACAAACTTTTAAATAGTCCAGTTTTTTTTCGGGCCCACTCAGTAACTAGCAATGTTTAAAAAACAACTGTCAAGCTCAACTGACTATGAAAACTTGAGAACATGGTTCACTATAACTAAAAAGTATGAGATCATGCTAGCTTCCGGCTCTGTTGTTCATAAAGACAAATGCCACAAACGTTTAAAGTTAAAAGCAGGGGTGTCGTCTTAGAAATAGAAGTAGGGACGCATAAAGCAGTGAGGGACGCTTGGCACTAAAACTGCACCAAAGCATCTATAGAGAACATTAATAACGCAACCTTTCCTAAAGAAAAGTGGAACGGGGAACGCCGTCCCCGCGTTTCCGCCCTACTACATCCCGGATGAAAGAGTCCAATTTCAAAGTCATGCGGTAACATTATGTGGCCCTGCAACGTACAACGTACCTACCGCTAACACACAGCGGCGGTGGCAGTCTTGCGTAGCGGTAACGCGTTGGTTTTGATCAACGAAGTTAACCTACGTCGGGCCCGGTTAGTACTGAGATGGGTAACCGCCGGGTTCATTCCCGGTGCCGGACATTTACTTCGGTATGTAACCAGCCACCCAAGCCAACTCAGCCTTCCATCCCCCGGGGTCGGTAAATGAGGACCAGCTTCGCTGGAAAGGAAAAGGCAGGTATGGTCCATTCCGTAGCGGATGAACGCGGGGTGTGCAGATAAAACTGTGAAATACCTATAACGCGTGCCATACCTGGGCGCTATACAAGAATACGCTATACGAGGAGGCGCTATACAAATCCACGTTTACCTTACCTTAGCTTACCTTTTCGTCACTATGTCAAGGAGTCAAGAGTTTGTAAGAACACCCACGTAATGGCGACCACTGTGTACGACACGTCCAGTGTTTCAAGACAGCGAGTAGCAATGCATTAAGGGATACATAGTCATTCGCTACGGTTGTAAACTGCATACCGTGGTTCGCCGTATAGGTTAAACGATGACACAAATTGCTATTGATTATACCCTCACGATAAATGTCATTGCAGGCCTACCCCAAGGAATGCCAAGACCCTTACGTGCCTTGCAGCCGAATTAGCCAACTGTGCATCTCTTAGCTAAAATGTGGTCTGCGTCGCTTATTTACGTAAATAATTTTAAACCTCGAACACTGTGTGGACGTAGTCTACGCTCTGTGGTGAAATATAGGTTCACAGTAGTATTTTGTTTGGGGTGAAAGGTAAAAGTTGAACTTTCAAAGTCATCAGGTGACATGAAACTCACACGCGCAATGGCTCGCATTAAACGTAAGACTGAAAAGTCACAAAGTTCAAATTTGGTGTAAGGTTCCTTGTAGGATATGTAAATGACGCATATTTATACTACTACTACTACTACTACTACTACTGCTGCTGCTGCTGCTGCTGCTACTACTACTATTATTATTAGCTAACATGACGTCATCACTTACGTCATAGCGTGTTTACGTGTCGTGCATCCGGAAGTAGAGGCACCCGCCGGCGGCGCTGAAGCGGAGCCAGAAGTGGAATTAATGGTAATCGGAGACAGGAAATGGAATTACGCGTGGATGGCAGTCAGTTCGGCGGCACAGCGGAAGTCACTTACATGCGACCGTATGACGCCAAGAAGTCATACAGCATAGACGGAGGCAAGTACGTGATGCACGTGCTGAGTCGTGTGTGTGTGTGTGTGATCATAGAACGTGCGAATGATGATGCAGTAAATGCTTGTCTGCGACGAAGACGACGACGTCTGTCAGTCGCTGCTGCTAGCGCGCGTGTAGTTGACGACGATGACGGTAACGAGCAGCGCAACTGACGACGAGACAGGTGCGTCGTGTGTGGAGATGCTTGAAGTCGCTGCTAGTTGACGGAAGACCGCCGCCGGCGACGACGTCGTGTGTGGTCGTGCAGCATGGAAGGTGTTCAGACGTCACACGAGCATGCAGGCAGGCCAGGCGCACTGCCAGTCCACTTCGCCGCCACGTTATATCGACTGCTGAGCTATCTCGTTCGTCGTCGCTGATGCTACTGCTGCTGCTGCTGCTTCCGCCGCCGTCGCAACAATAACGCACAACTGCGGCACGATTGCTCGCTCGCTGGCTGGCTCGCGAGTTCTTCAGTATGTGTTCTGCGCGTGTGCGTGCAACTATGTCCACAACACGCGAGCAGCAAACGCAACTCAGAATGACTGGCGTTGACCGCGAGACGCATTATACTGTTGATATATTATACCCACTGGCGGCGACAACATCTAGCGTGGTAAACGCAGTTCATGCCTAGCCGCCTAGCATTAACAGCCTGACTGCATCAGCTACTTCGTTAGTAGCATAGCAATGTAATACGTGCCTGAGCAACAATAATATGCCATTTGTTTAAACGTTTGTTTAAACGATGTTTTACGACCGCAATCTGCACAAGCTGCGTGAAACATCTGTTGTTCACGTAACGTGAAATAATTCAAAACAGTGCAGTGCTTATCACTTTACTTTATTTCAATGACAGACATAAAGCCCACGACAAAACGTAAAACTACTCCAGTGATAACAAGCTAAAATTAACAAAAATAAGAGCTAATACAGCAATGTACCACAGGGTTTAAATAAATGACTTTTTATTTTTAAATTACCAATTAATACTAAGCCTCTTTTACAAACCTGTTGTTCACACACATACATAATGTTTACTACTCACGGGCCGGAATTCTCAACATTAGGTAGAATTATACTGTGGCCAGAAAAAAAGACCAAAATGTTTTCTTAATATCTCCTATAAAACTCGGGAAATTCTGATGAAATTTGGTACACCATTTTCTGAATAAATTTGCTGCAAAATGATGTAAACGTTTTCCACCTCATGCACCTGAATAATGTCTCTACACTACCTTGTGAAACTTGAAATGCTCATTGCGCACGTAGCCTATTACCGTTGAGTTGTTAGAGAAAGAACTCGAGAATTTATCCCACCTCAACCGCGTCCTTCAACTTCACCAGATTTGAATGCATTTGATAACAGCATGTTGGAAATATTGCAAGACAAGGTGTATAAAACACGCATCACTGATCTGGAGCTATCAACGACGCCACTGACAAATGGCCGCCGCAATGACGACATGATCCAGCTTGGCCTTATTTTGCAGTCGCTTTTTCGGTTCATTTAGACCAGTGATACGAATTTTGTACATCTTTTCTTACAATACTCCCACACGCTGTAATCAACTGGATTCAAATGTGACAAATCTGGGGCCACAGTTGAAGTGGAATAAATTCTTAGGTTTCTTCCTGTAGGGGCCTACAACTCAATGGTAGCACGTGACCGATAAGCATTTCAAGTTTCAAAGGGTAGTGTAGAGGCATTATTCAGGTGATATGAAAAACATTTATATTATTTTGCAGCAAATTTATTCACCAGTTAACGGTTTACCAAATCTTATCAGAATCGCCTGAGTTTTGTAGAAGATATTACTAAAAACATATTGGTCTAGTTGCTTAATTAAAAAAAAACAAGACAAGTTTTTACCGCGCTGCATGGAATGCAGACGCGGTCTAGCGATGAGAATTCTGTCTGTCCGTCTGTCTGTCCGTCCGTCTGACTGTCAAACGTGTGCTTTGTGACAAAATGGAAGAAAGATCGGTCCATATTTTGATATCAAACGAAAGAACATTTAGCCTAGTTTTTTTGAGAAAAAGAATGGTTAGTGGCGGGCGACCCCTTGTACCTGAAATTTTGGGTCAACCGACCCCCGTTGAAGCAAAATCGCGGATTTTGAACAGATAATCGCTCGTAGCGCCTCAGCCTAGCGAAAAAAGTTCAATTAACGCTAATAGGAAGTCCACTACGCGCTTTCCAATGAGCCTAATATGATCGTCGTACGTTGCCCATAAGTCCCCCAAAGAGGGTCTCAAAAACGCAAAACGGCCGATTTCCGTAAAAAATCGCACTTCGCTTGAAGAAAGTCTGCTACAAAGTTTCTTTGTGTGAAAACTCTCAGCGGCAAAATTGTAAGGCATTCATTGGCTTAACTAACCGTGCAAAAATGATTGGTGGGGGGTGACCCAACTCAGCCTTCCATCCCCCCGGAGTCGGTAAATGAGTACCAGCTTCGGCTGGGAAGGCAAAGGCAGGTATGGTTCATTCCGATAGCGGATGAACGCGGGGTGTGCAGGTAAAACTGTGAGATGCCATGAGAACGCGTGCCATACCTGAGCGCCTTAGAGGTGCGTTCACGACGAGGCGCTATACAAATCCACGTTTACCTTTACCTTTTACCTACCTGAAATTTTGGATCAAACTGACCGCGTTGGAGCGAAATCGCCGATTCCCCATCTCTTTTCGATCGTAGCGACTCAGCCGTAACACCTAGCGAAAGAAGTTCAATTAACACTAATAGGAAGTCCACTACGCGCTTTCCAATGAGCCTTAGATGAACATCGTACGTTGTCCCTAAGCCCCCAAAGGGTGGCTCGAAAACGCAAAGTGTCCGAAATCTGAACAATAAGCTGCCATAACTCCGAAACGGTACGAGATAGGATGTCAGCTACTATTAATCACTAATAGGAAATCGCATACGGGCTTTCGATTGGTACCGACCTCGATGACCTTGAATGACCCTGAACGCCGTAATAACCCTTATTTTGCGTTTTTTTCACCGAATTTGATAGATTTTCAGGCCGATTATATCATAGTGGTTGAAGATAGACCTAATGTCTGTAAAATATTGTCTCCCAGTTCCCGTCTTCTACTTTTGGCGAAAACTATAACGCGCTCTGCAGCGCAGTCTCTCTGCGATAGCTGAGCATCTTGTTTGTCACGGTAGGCCTACAACTGGGAGTCTGTTTTGTAGGTATTGTAGTAAGATGTGATTTTATTCTGCGTTGCTGAGCAGCGAAGTGTTTCTTTCTACTGTTTATTTCATTAATATGTCCGCCATTCTTGGTGAATGAAGTTAATCAAAGCTTCGAATTCCGTAAAATAACGCAAAATTATAACGGCCATTTTTTCCGTTGAGGGTCATTTATGGTCACCACTTTCGGTACCAATGGAAAGCCCATATGCGACTTCTATTAGTAAATAATTTACATCCTCTCTCCCATAGTAGGGAGGCCAAATCGATATTTGGAGGCTTAAAAACCCCCGATGGCATTCTCTGTTAAAAGTTGGCACCCAGTTGATTCTTATCAAGAAAGGTGTTCGCTACAAGATTAGGGAGAATGCCACGTCAAATTTTGCCCACTTAAAGGTTTCTGGGGGTATTGTGGGGGTTAGGGGGTCAAATCAGCTAAATATAATGTTTCACTCTAATGCATCTATACAGTGTCCGCTATCTGCCAAATTTACGAGAAAACGTAAAAAGTTGATATTAAGGGCACAGCAGTCCTTTGAAAATTGAGAAAACATGTAAAATGAATGGAAACTTTGTTAGACAAGATGCTCAGCTATCGCAGAGAGACCGTGCTGCAGGGTGCGTTAGTTTTGGCCAAAATTGAAAGACTGGAACTGGGATACAATATTTTACAGATATTATAGGTCTATCTTCAACCACTGTGACATATCGGCCTGTAGAGCTATCGAATTCGATGGAAAAAACGTAAAATAAAGGTATTACGCCGTTCAAGGTCATTCAAGGTCATCGAGGTCAGTACCAATCGAAGCCCCTTATGCGACTTCCTATTAGTGGTGATTAATAGTACCTGACATCATATCTCGTACCGTTTCGGAGTTATTGCAGCTTATTGTTCAAATTTTGGACACTGCGTTTTTGATCCCTCTTGGGAGGGGGGGGGCTTAGGGACAACGTGCGATGTTCATCTTGGGCTTATTGGAAAGCGCGTAGTGGACTTCCTGTTAGTGTTAATTCAACTTTTTCGCAAGATGTTACGGCTAAGGCGCTACAATCGAAAATAGATCGAATATCGGCGATTTCGCTCCAACGCGGTCAGTTTGACCCAAAATTTAAGGTAGAAGGGGTTGCCCCCACCAATCATTTTTGCATGAATAGTTAAGCCAATAAATGCCTTACAACTTTGTAGTTGACATTTTTCACACAAAGAAACTTTGTAGCAGAGTTTCTTCGAGCGAAGTGCGATTTTATACGGAAATCGGCCGTTTTGCGTTTTTGAGGCCCCCTTGGGGAGCTTAGGAGCAACGTACGATAATTATTTTGAGCTCATTGGAAAGTACGTAGTAGACTTTCTATTAGTGTTAATTGAACTTTTTTCGCTTGATGTTACGGCTGAGGCGCTACGATCGAATATCGGTTCAAAATCGTCGATTTAGCTCCAATGGGGACCGGTTGACCCAAAGTTTCAGGTAGAAGGGATTGCTCCCACCAACCATTCTTCTTATCAGAAAATTATGCTAAATGATCTTTCGTATGGTATAAAAATCTGGACAGATCATTCTTCTATTTTGTCACAAATCATGCACGCGTTTCTCAGACAGACAGACAGACAGACGGACAGACAGAATTCTCATCGCTAGACCGCATCTGCATCGCATGCAGCGCGGTAAAAAGCAGGTTTTTCGATTTGTTGGATTCTACTTGTTATAAGCACAGATTGTTAGAATATATGTTGTCACTTGTCAAGCTCAACAGACAGATGAACTCTATTTCTAAGGCTGCCCTGCTGAAGGTGGTGACAACTGACAATGGTATATGGATTCCAACCAAGCTTACTCCATGCACCTGAAAACTCCAAATCTTGTGTTGTGATTGATGAACATGCCATGATCCAGAAACTTGGGAAGCAAGCCAACTGCCAGACATTCGCCGATTATGCTGAGGTGTTCATGAGCAACGTGTTAGGAATGTTTCAAGGCTCAGTCACAAGGGTCGACATAGATTCATCGGAAAGCACTCCATGAAGGCTTCATCTAGGAAAAAGCGAGTGGGTAGAGAACTCGACCAATTCGTAAGATAGTTGACAAAGGTGACGTACCACTGCCACAGGGAGCAGTTCACAACACTTGCAGAGAACAAGGCAGACCTAGCAACCTTCTTAAGCAACTGTGAAAACGTAAATAAAGCATACGAAATGTTTGCAAGTAAAGTAGATCTATGCTTTAACGCAAGTTTCCCCATAGTTAAGTTGTCACGTAAGTGTGCACGTGACAAAAA
>Ga0049105_1001291_pt1 | contig 10845 bp, 8 predicted proteins | sample WorMetvaBAHAMAS1_FD_61260 | JGI IMG/M metagenome (GOLD analysis project Ga0049105, IMG submission 61260) | Worm MetaG Olavius vacuus BAHAMAS.1 | ecosystem: Host-associated > Annelida > Digestive system > Unclassified | place: Germany: Marburg | collected 2013-04-09 | reverse complement strand
TTAACAACAATGACCTCATATGCATGCACAAGCAGGTTTTTAGTATTTTTTCTGCACACAGTCGTTAAGTAGTTTGCTTCTGCATGGAATGCAGACGTGATCTAGTGATGAGAAAGCTGTCTGTCTGTCCGTCCATCCGTCAAACTTGTGAATTGTGACAAGAAGATAGACCTATAATGTCCGTAAAATATTGTCTCCCAGTTCCAGTCTTCCACTTTTTGCCAAAACTATAACGCACCCTGCAGCATGGTCTATCTGCGATAGCTGAGCATCTTGTTATTTTCTGTATGCATGTACATTAGCCCACTGATGGAGGCGAATAAAGATTGCCATACGGATAAAACTTCATGGATTGGCACTGGTAGCACTTGCCAGTTTTTTGCCAACAGCAAAGGGAGCCCCAGTGTTCAGACCAGCCATATTGTGGTATCTGGGGTTCGTAGTTAAGCAACAGTACCTCAGAATAATTCTGTCATCATCAAGACAGCTGTCAGATTGGCACCAGGTATCACTTAGTTCTATGCAGCTCTCAAACATACAATAAAAGAATGAAATAACAGTAACAGAAGCTCAACTCACATATTCCCACTGCAGCAAGCAACTGTACAGCCGTATCTGGTTGCGGACAAGTCGGAAACAGCGGCTCAATAACGTAGTTAGAAAATGTCAGTGCCACAACTGCCGCCGAACATGGTCGTACGATCATACACTCTACCCACAATCGAAGAAAAGCCGGGAATGGACCGAACGCCTCAAAGATGTACGCATAGTCTGCTCCAGATCGGACAATTGCTGTTCCGAGTTCGGTGTAGCAGTATGCACCAACCATAGAGAAGAGACCACAGGCTAGCCATATGATGAGAGACATTCCAACCGAGTGCACTTCCTGCAGCACTCCTTTCGGACTCACAAAGATGCCGGAGCCAATAATACTGCCTACTATAACTGTGATGCCGTTCACGAGAGTTATCTTTGGCTTCAGTTTCACTATGTTGTCATCCTCATTGATATCTTTAGCCGTGGCATCAGCAGCAGCAGCAGCCGCTGCTGGCTTAGCTGCATCATTTAATGCCTGTCTCTCAGTACCATCAGTTGGTGAAGGGTTCATCTTGCCAGCCTAATGCACTTCACTGCAAACACAGCATAACATATGCAATACATTACTGTTTTGATTAAAACTGAACGTAACTCAACCATAAATACCGTTAAATTTAGGTGACATGATCACGTCTCGACTCTAGAGTGAGCCTGGTTTTCACTCCACAAAATGTCGTAATATTGTCTTCCACAGTACTGCTGAAGCTAGACAAAATATTGTCTTAGTATATGCTACTCGCATAATGCGAATGCATAACGTTAGTGGTATTGCAGGCAACACCTTACTGGTAGGGTATGCTGAAGCTATAGCATACAAATAGTAAGTACCACGCAAAGTACTCGTAAATACCATTCCACCATGGCAAATCTTCCGAATCGGTACAGCTCGCTATGCTGAAGGCCTGTAACGCATGCGCAGACATGGGCCAGTGATAGCGCACTGTACCGATTCGGAAGACTTTCCAATACCATTTCCCGAGCACAAAACAAGCAGTTTGACTAATTTCATGGATTTGATGACCATTAATCACACTTGATTAGCTCATCAGTTTGTTTTTTTTGGGTTTTTAGCTTTTTTATTTTTTGATTCGTGTGTTAGCTTTCCAACTGCACATGAAATCTTTGCATTTTCTTTCTTTCTTTATCCTGCAGAAAGCATGGGATCACAACAATACATTACAGGCAACAGGAACTGCAGGAACCATGCGATTCCTATCCCTAATAACCGAGAGGACTCTGATTCCTGCAGTGCCTGTATGTTTTAGTCGCCAAAAGCACGTGATTGACGTAATTCCCGCTACTTCTCCGAAAACAGACACCGCCTGTAAATCATGCACATCAACGTTACCTTTTAGTTGAAATATATAATAAACTATACTACGACGTTAGCCAGTATACATTCAAACGATATTCTTTAATATGTTGTTAGTACACGACAACGACAGACACACCCATACCAACACTGACAACAACCTACTTCACTACACCCATATACGGAGCAAGTCAACAGCCACGCCCACACCTGCCTGTCAAGTGTGCCGGCTCTGTGGCCAGCTGACTGGCAAACAGCACTGAGTTGTTTCATCGTGTCGACTCTCTCTCTCTCTCTCTCTCATGCTCTCTCAGCCAGACTGCCAGCCTACTGGATGTTTTCCTGGACATTTCTCCCGGACAATTCCCCGGTCATTACCCGCCGGACAATTCCTCCTTCCCCGCTGGACATCCCTGACGTTTTCCCATCCGGACAATACATTCACTCACTCCCCCGGACATTGCCCCGGACAACTCCCCGGACATTTTTGGAATTTGGGCCACCCATTCGCTACGAACAAATTTCACCCCGGGAAAATTTCCCCGAGAAAGTAACCCAAGGAAATTTACCCTGGATATTTCTAACCAAACAATTCCCATAATATGCCAGCTGATCAAGCGTCACAGCAGCACATTGACATTTAAATTTACGTATTTCATGCGTGACACTGACAGATTACTTTACGACTAAGAAAAACGGCATAAACTAGAAAAGGTGTCAGTGAACTGCCACTTAAGGCCGCCCATCCAGAGACTTGTTCTCGAGGCGCATCGATCACGAGATCTGATGCCCCTAATGCAAGCATTTCAAATTTCAGCAAATCAGGCAATGCGCATCTGGGTTATAGATGATTTAACAAAGCAATTTTAAGGGGGGCGGATTAGTTAAAGAGAACATTATAACCAAGACCGGCGCTCCAATAGTTTGTTTTAGATTTCAGGTAGGCTTACGTTGGTCTGTTTCAAAACGCAGGGGACTTAAATATATGGTACTTGAGTGGCAAAGTGAGGCTACATTTTCCACTTTTTACCCCTGTAAAAATTAGAGGAGAAATGGGCGATTATTTTTCATGCTTGTCCTCTCAAACCTAAGCTATTTTGGCGGGAATCGCTCCGCGCACCGCGGTCTCGGAGACTAGATACGGAAAAAAAGGAGAGCGATAAAATAAAGACCTGTTTTAAAATAATAGGTTCTGAATCTGAGTTGATAAATTTTGAATAGGCTACCCCTTTAAACTTGAAAGTCGTCGGGTGTGGAATGTGGATATACTGAACTCAACTGAACCAACACGCTGCAACAATGAACTGTGCCGATACTTCTGTGTCGACTCGGTCATGCCGGCACCGGCTAGTGATTGGTTGGCTAGGAGGGCGAAGCACAATATGATGCAAGAATCATGAATGCCTATCATTGGCACCTGTGAGGGTGTGTGAATGCATAATTATCAATGATGGGTCATCTAGTGCACAGATCGAGTAAACTTCACAAATGGACGGTTGAAGTAGGTCTATATACTCGCATCTCATCTCGTCCAGTTCAGTCGACAGACCAAACCATCTTTGATCAAAACTTGTCAACCGCGTAAACTTAGGCTACAGAATACAGCGGCATATATGCATGATCAGCATGATCGAATGCATTATTAAACTAAAAGCTGTACACTCGAGCAAAAAATTCGAGCAATTTTACAATACAGTCTTTTTGCAGACACCATTGTCCACAAACATTTGACTGACAGTGACAGACAGACGAACAGAGACAAACACAAATGAGATAAAAAACAGATAGATCTGATTATTCAACAAAATAATGATATTGTCTACTCTAGCTTTTACGCATCCGTTAACATTCGTTTTTTAAAGTTCAGGTCAGCTCAGATACTCTGACGTTTTGGCAGCAATATTTGCATGGCCCCTACCGAGAACGATTGACGAATCACCTGTCACTCACAGTTATCATAATTTTGGATGAAAAACACGTTATAATTGGTCTTCTCTACATGGGCTGAACCAATCACCAAGGAACTATCAAGATGGATATATTTGCCATTGTTTAGAAAATTATATTACCGGTATGATATTGTATGTATAGAGTCATTCTACTGCTTTTAATTTACTGCTAAATAATATATACCGGTATCCGGCTTTAGTATCTATATAGCGAGTAATTACGAAGTTGGAACAGCCCTACTTATTACCTGCGAGTCGGCACAATGAAAGTGCCGCTTGTAGGTGAGCTAGCAGCAGCAGCCGCAGCTGCAGCAGGCTAGGCGTTCACGCAATTGCAAGCCCGTGTGTGAACTTGGCCGGTAGTGTACAGCGTAGTGATCGTGTGTGGGCGTGGTGAAGATTTCGAGGTGATGATTTTGTCGTTTTCCGAAAGAATTTTGTTACAGCATGCACTAGCTCACATCCTATTATAGGTTTATGTACATGTCGGCTGAAAGGTAACCACGAGGTTCGCAATTTGTCTGTGTTCGAATAAAGGACCTGTGATCAAGCTTATCATCGGCGTTCATCGCACGCTTTACCGGCCTGACTGAATGAATGTACTTTGTGGTAAGGCGTCATTCACTGCACTTAAGTTGTCCGTAATCAGCTTGTTTTTAGTAGGCTACTTGGTGAACGGTGATTGGCCGTGTGCCAAACCCCAACCTGGAGGACTTGGTGGTTTGATTTTGGAGTTTTTCGTCCACTGGGTGGATCTGTCTGAAAAGGCTAAGCGGGCCTCAGCTTCTGCTAGGTAATGTTGATCCACGGTGCCTTATTCTGTATTATTTGGCACAATCCGTCAGTCATTTCGTGGGGAACTTCTTTCATTCGCAACCTAGAATATGTTATGTGCCTCGGTGCCACAGCAGTTTGTCAGCATGGGGAATATACGTAATAGACGTTGCTACACACCTGACACTGCACTGCACTGTCTAGTAGGCTGTTGATCGGCTTTGACTATGTCGATTTCAATTTGGCATGAAGAAAGGCATTTAGCGTGTAAAAAAATTTAGTCCATCAGAATCAGAGGGGTGCAGTCGGAGTCAGAGTACTCTGGAATCTGGGTTTGGCCCAGAGTCGGGAGTCCTCCTCCAGAGGGAGACTCCGACTCTGGGCACGTACTACTTCGATTGTACACTGACCCTAGTAGTATGCGGTTCTGGCCGGTGTACAGTTCTTGCAGGTTGAACACTGTTGTGCACCATTAATTGTAGCAGTTTAGAATTTCTCTCAAGTCATCCTTAAGTACATGGTCAGCGTCAAAGTATGTCACACAGTAAGTCCTAGAGTCGGAGTCGGAGTCTGATTTTGGACTGCATTCGGAGTCGGAGTCCAGGTTTTTTAGGCCCGGCGTTGGGAGTTGGAGTCCTAAATTTTCTAAACCCGGAGTCGGTGTCCCACTAAAAGATAAGGACTCCCCATCCCTGATCAGAGTCTTACATTTTGCATATGGACACTTGAGCAATGTAAATATACCAGTTAATTTGAGTTAAACTAGCAAAATAAAACAAATGTACATATTATGTTGTGTTTGCAGTGAAGTGCATAAAGACGGCAAGATGAACCCTTCACCATCTGATGCAGCTAAGCCAGCGGCTGCTGCTGCTGCTGATGCCTCAGCTAAGAATGTCACTATTGAGGATGACAACATGGTGAAACTGAAGCCAAAGATAACTCTTGTGAACGGCATCACAGTTATAGTAGGCAGTATTATTGGCTCCGGCATCTTCATTACACCGAAAGGAGTTCTACAGGAAGTGCACTCCGTAGGCATGTCTCTCATCATATGGCTTGCCTGTGGTCTCTTCTCGATGATTGGCGCATACTGCTACACCGAACTCGGAACAGCAATTGTCCGATCTGGAGCAGACTATGCGTACATCTTCGAAGCATTTGGTCCATTCCTGGCATTTCTTCGACTGTGGGTTGAGTGTATGATTGTACGACCGTGTGCTGCTGCTATTGTGGCCCTGACATTCGCTAACTACGTCATCGAGCCGCTGTTTCCAACTTGTCCGCAACCAGAAGTAGCTGTACGCTTGCTTGCTGCACTGGCAATATGTGAGTTTGTGCCATTGTTAATAAATTCCTTCATTGTGGCCTATACATTCACAAAGCACAGTGATACAGGAGCAGGGCAGGGGTCCTTACTCTTACGCAGAACGAAGATAATGCGATTCCTTCAAAAGTAACAAAGTACTTCACAGTAAAAGTGGTTAATTATGTAAACAAAATACTGGGATGAGAAGTGACTGTTTGATTATAAAGTAGGAATACTCCGATACTCGTTTTTATTGTGCTACTGATTTCATTTTTACCGTGCAACTGCATATAATGCAACACACAGTATTGCCGAGGCCTTTCTTTCCATCTCTCTGTCCAGTTTGTCTGTCTGTCTGTTTGTCAAACGCGTGGATTGTGACAAAACGAAAGAAACTTGTGCCCACTGACATAGATAAAACCACTAGACTGCTAACTCGAGTCAGACAAGCCAGAATTAGCAATTGTGCGCTAAAGCGGTGCTTCCCATAGACTCCAGTAGATCATACAAGTATGAAATGATGATCATTTGTTCACAACATCGCTGTGCTCCATATTAATGCAACGTTTCCTCCGTTTCCGATGCCTTCAAGTAATTTAATAGGCTTCGCCACATGACGTTTAGAAGGAACTATTTTACTGCGAGTTATTTATTTATTTATTATTAAAATCATACTCAAAGTACAGTGATAAAAAAGAAAAGACAAGAAATACTTTGGTCAACGCTAAACGCCCACTGACACACTGGAAGGCCACTTTATAATTTACGGAGTTTATGCCGGTCTTAGCAGCAACAGTGGAGTTCTTGGTAATGGATATCCATACACTGTATTAATACGTTTCCCTATTATCACTCAATGTTCAAAAGGCTCGCAGTACTTTCAAAAAGTTGTTGGTCTAGTGGTTTTATCTATGTCAGTGGGTTAAGGGTTTAGGTTTCTGTTTGTGTGTTTCTTGCATTTTTTTAAAAATTTCGGACTAATCTGAACTTGGTTGACGTCGTAGCATTGGTTTGTACGTATTTTGTCCTGGTTGTTTTGAGTGTGGTTGTCAGTATCAGTGCAATCGATTGCCTGCAAACATTCGCATCGGAAATGACTTAAATATGTGTCTAACCTGCACTCAATTACTCCGGTCTTTCCACGGGCATATACAGAATTTTTCATTGGAGGGGCCCAACTTAACACCCAAAATCCTGGCGACCTTTCTTTAGTCATCACCCTCTTAATGTGTACCAGTGTAACGTGGTGTAAAATTTGTAGCCAATCCGCCATTGGGGGGCATGCCCCCCTAAGTATGCACATGGGTCTTACCGTTGTTCTCTGCTGCTTGCACAAGGTTTTTTTTGTGTTTTAACTTGGTTGCAGTTAGATTTGGTTTGCTAGTATCAGCCAAGCCTATATCAGAACTGTCTGTGTTGTGTTGTGTACTGAAGTTGTGCACAGTATCTTTTCATACTGCATAAATATTATATTATTGTAACACGGTGAGGTGGACCTGATGGGATTGAACTCTATAATCATTAGGACCCTATCTTCCTTCAGTGCTTTGACACTGTTGGTTGGGTCTTTTGACTCGTATAAACGGCCCCCCCCCGCCCCGATGTGACCTATCATGTGTTTGGTGGGACATTAACCTTACTCAACCCAATCAGACAAGCGAAGCGATTGGTTGAGAAGATCGTCTCTGAAATGACCTGCAGTGTGTCGAGTAGGACGTTCATTCCTACTGGTATTTGCGCTTAACAGTTGTCGCATGCTGTTTGCGTATATGGCGGCTCCTAGAGGGTTAATAATACTGGTGTCCATAGTGATGGGCGGTGACGGGTTAATAGTGATGTAAGTCACCGTGTTAGACGCAGCAGCGCACTCTGCATATCACGTCGCCAGATTGCATTGACAGGCACGCTGATGTGAAGTGCCAGCGAGGAACGATTAGCAAGCGGGATTGACTAGGTTTAATCTCACTGGGCGCGGCGGCGATTATTGATCTGTGGACCACCCACGTAGAGAAGAGAGGTGCCAGAAATAACAAGCTGCTATAATTAGCCGATGAAGAATACAGAGGTTTGCAAGAAAATACTGCGGGGTGTACGGTGAACGTGCTTTGAAAGCGCTGTATCAGTACATGCAAAAGACGTAGCAGGACTTATTGTCTCACGTTTACCTTACCTTACCTTACCTTAGGGACGCCTGTCCGTATGTGTCTGTGTGTCGGGGCAAAAAAACTGGAAAAGTCACTGGTCAGAAATTAGTGTAACTTTGTAGAAATAAGTGCTATGGTGTCCCTAGAAGTGATAATGTTTCGTTGGGTCACATCTAACCTTGACCTATGACCTTGAGAGCTAAAATTGGTGGCTGTGCGCATGTTTTTGCTCCCATGGGATGCGGTTTTGTTACTATTATTATTTTTATTTTCAGGCAAACATCCAAGCAAGTACACAGACATTAAGTATAAGAGAACATAGCGGATTGCAACGGACTAGCTGGCAGTGAAGGTACTTTGAAAAGAAACCGCATTTTCCCCTTTAAAGTGCCACGGACAGCTCCTGAAACGTTGTTATTTTTTTTAAATTTTAGCCCACCAGCACAAATCCACAGGCATGGAAGTTAGATAAAGATCGTACAACGGCTGAAATTCACTCACTTGTCATTGTGTTTTGGAAAGAGACCACATCTCTTTATTATTATTATTATTATTATTATCGTTATTTGAAATGTACTATATTGGAGTGCTGCTGTGGAGATAGACAACAGCAGACAGAGAGCAGTATCCAGGTTGATCGTTTTACCTGCACACCAGCCATGCTGTGTGTAGCAGGTATCGTTTTAGCGGCGTCTGTTTCTCTGTTAGTGTGTCTGTCTCTCTGTTCTCACAAAAACTGATAAACTACTGAGAAGGGATTAAATTCTGGTGATATTTACCCTTTGCCTTTGACGTTGAAAGCTATTTTAGTTTTAGTATTTTGACACACCTGTGTGAGAGATATCGACTCGCCACGCAGTAAACGCTAGGGCGAGTCCATTTCTCTCAGACAGGGGGTGTTGGGTCGATCCTCGGTGCATGCAGCGAACGTCTTGGGAGCTAAAAAGCTGATGGCAGCGCGCAGGTGTGGAGTGAGATATCTCGTCGAAATTTGGTATGCAAATAGATTTCCACCTTCTTAAACGACTACAGACCCTAAACATGAACACCGAAGCGGCTTTCCGACTTTGTGGCCGCCAGACAGACGGTTACATGGTATTAGCGCAGCCATCTGAGGTAAAAATTATCAGACGCAATTATTAATTGTCGCCAGTGTTTGATGTGTCTGTTTCGCGGTGATGTATCAAAGCGACATCTGGTGTTGATGTGTTGTACTGTACGTGGTAGTGGTACTGACGGCGGTGAACGCGCTCGATGTCAAGTGGTCGATGCGTGTCCAGGACGTGTTCACATACGCCAAGCTCGCCGCGCTTGCTCTCATCATTCTCACAGGCGTCGTACAGCTCTGTCTAGGTATGCTATGCTTTCAGATCTCCGACCTCAGCCGTCAGAGTTTTATAAAGAGTTGTATTGAATCAGATTTGGTCAGATGCAACTTGAGTCTGCTCATAGCGTTTGTCGGCGCAGTTGCTGCGATTATGCGACTCTGAGAGAGGGTTTAGTGGGTCCGGGAACTGCCGTAGAACTCTTGTGATCTCAGTAGCTCAACCACTTAATACTTAATGTGTTTGAAAGACGAATGATCAGGTTTTCAAGGTCAGAGGTTAAAGGTCAAGGTCACAACGAGGCCATGTGAAATATAGGCTTACTGGTTGTTTTCAATTTTCACAGCGCGTCCACATAGCTGACTACCTAGAGCATTATTCTGTCCGTCTGTCGGTCTGTCCGTCCGTCCGTCCGTCACGTTCCGGTATTGTGTCCAGAAGAATGAAGTTACGATCATGTGGTTTTCAGCTTCCGGTAGGACAATCCTTCTAGTTTCTGAAAAGGTAAAGTTTATCTGGATATTCGCAGGGGATCACCCCTAAGCGAGGGCGTTAAAGTGAAGCACCCCCCTATCGCTAGTGAAAATTTGACCAATAATCGGCCATAATTTGGAAACGGTGCAAGATAGGAGGTAAGTTACTAAATTAATCTCTAATAGTAAGTCGCATATGGGCTTTCCAATTGTACCAAAATCGGTGACCTTGAATGACCTTGAACGGCGTAATGGCTTGCGTTATTTCGCCGAACTCGGTAGCTTTTGCAGCCTATTACTTAAAAGTGGTTGAAGATACACCAATACATTCAGCGAGTGAAATGTAGCCCGACAAATCTAGTTTTTAACTATATATCACTTATGGTGATATTCGCAGAGAATCACCCCCAGCGAGGGCGTTAAGGTGCAGCGACCCCTTCTCGCTAGCAAGAAGTTTAGTTGACATATAATCACCTATAACTTGGAAACGGTGCAAGATAGGAGGTAAGTTAGTATTAATAATTAATAGGAAGTCGTATATATGGGCTTTCGATTGGTACCAAAATTGGTAACCTTGAATGACCTTTGTTTGCATATTTCGCCATATTCGGTAGCTTTCGTGGCCAATTACGTAAAAGTGGTTGATTAGCCATTAACAGATTTTCTCCCGAGAAATGTCATAAAGTACACCAACTAACTACGACGGACGCGCTGTGCTCTTCGCGGTAGCGGAGCTTCTTGTTTTTTTTTTGTCACTAGCCTACACCTTTCTTTTATTTTCATGTCGTATGTTAGACTAAGCTGGCATTTGAACGCTCGTTAATTCCTTGCATGTGGTCATCATGGGGCTTTCTAGTGGTGGGGTCCTATAGTGAATTAATTGGCTGAGGTCCACTTCAGTGTTTTTGGTGTTTATTTCCTAGCGGGTGTTGAGTGCTGCCGGTAGATTTCCAGGTAGTGAG
>Ga0049105_1001290_pt1 | contig 10847 bp, 7 predicted proteins | sample WorMetvaBAHAMAS1_FD_61260 | JGI IMG/M metagenome (GOLD analysis project Ga0049105, IMG submission 61260) | Worm MetaG Olavius vacuus BAHAMAS.1 | ecosystem: Host-associated > Annelida > Digestive system > Unclassified | place: Germany: Marburg | collected 2013-04-09 | reverse complement strand
TTACGTTCCAAAAATATCTCTGAATGAGAAAGGCATGTCTATTTGTCTAAACCGAAAACAGTGTCAGATTCTTTTCGGTGAATCTGCGTGGTCCATTTGTAAACTAACTACTAATATTTGTGGTATACTACGTGTAAGTTGTAAGCCTGATGATAACTACTAGTAATTAAAATTATAATAATTGCTGACTATGTTTCTCGTTGAAGTTGTTGAAGTTTCTTGAAAAATTTATCAATATAATCTAATGTAGTGTAATGTAGTAACTAATAGCAAGTACACTACAGTGAACGAGCTAATGTCAACGGCGAGCGCAAAACGCTGCAAACACAGCCACAAATGACGCAAAATTTTTGGCCCAAATAGTCACATGTTGCGGAGCCAAACCGAGCCGAATATTCGGCCATCCCAAATACTTCGGCCAAACTTCGGCGTTTGCCGAACTTCAGCATATCTCTAATTCAAAGTTAGACACATATCACCTGTGACCTGCAAGTAGAGGTCATTCCCCTTGTCCCACTTTGAACATATGCTACTAACGTAATTACTGTATGCATAATTATGAGTCATACATAGTGGTATATAATTTGCATAAAATAAAAGTAACCAATACAAGTAGCTCAGCTATCACAGAGAGACTGCGCTGCATGGTGCATTAGTTTTGGCTAAAAGTGAAATACTGGAACTGGGAGACTATATTTTACGGACATTATAAGTTTATTTTCAACCACTGTGACATAATCGGCCGGCAAAGCTATCGAATTCGGTGAAAAAATGCAAAACAAAGGCTGTTACGTTGTTCAAGGTCATTCAAGGTCATCAAGGTCGGTACCAATCGAAAGCCGTATGCATATGGTCAGCAAATCCAAATATGCTATCTGAATTTTCAAGGTACCAAAGGGAGTTGCCATGGCAACCAAATTCATGCAAAAATAAGCCAAAATTAAACATATTTCAGTTCTGTACAAGAAACTGGAAATGTTTTTGCATGAATAGTGGGGTTTTCGGGGTTGACAAATTCAAATATGCTATCTGAATTTATAAGGAAGCAAAGGGTGTTGCCACGGCAACCAAATTTTGAGAAAAAATAAGCCAAAAATTAAATTTATTTTAGTTCTGTGCAAGAAATCTGGAAATTTTTTGCATGAACAGTAGGATTTTCGGGTCAGTGAAACACATGCTCTGGTGACGCTGTCTTAATCACTCAGCCTCCATCTTTGGTACAATGTAGCTGGTGCTAGCAGAGCATAGCTGACATATGTATTATGTTATCTGCATTTGTATTACATTTGCCTGCCATTCTTCAGCCATATAGTGGCGGTAAACTCCTATAGCAATGGGTGCAAGTATGTTACAGATTTTAAAAAGTAATATTTTAATTATTTCCAGTACTGTTTGACGTAAGTATCAAGAATTAAAAAAGATCCCAACTATTTCCATTAACTTGGAAAAAATCCATAAAATCAACAGTTAATTAATCAAAATCTTTTAACTGACTTTGATCACTGAAGGAAGTATTTAGGGTCTATGTTGCTAATTAGTCTTAAATATAAAACCTACATATGTTAAACTGTTCGAAAAAGACATTTTGACAAGTGTGGATCAGAGCATTCGATAATCGATTTATTGGCTAATAAATGTGGCCTAAGTAAATAACTGCTAGAATCATCACGGCAAGAATGACCACAAACAAGCTAGATAATAATAAAACGTACGACTCCCGAAATAAATGTGTTTTCTGTTTTCTCTGAAACACAATCAGTGATGCAGATGTAATTTCATCCGGAAGACTGTTTCACAGCTTTGGGCCAGCAGAAGCAAATGATCGTTCGCCAACTGTGACAAGACACGACGGACAGACTGTAAGTTGGTTGGAAGCTGACGACCAAAGTGGACTCCCGAGACGGCATGTCAGCTATGTGGCTCAGCTAATCACTGATCAGACAGGTACTGAGGTGCAGTCCCGTGAAAAGCTGAGTAGACAACGACTGCCAGTTTGAACTTAACTCACTCAGGAGCACGTAACCAGTGGAAATTGGCAAGAGTGTCTGTGATATGAGCCCAGCGACGAAAACCAGTGACTGGCTTAGCTGCAGGTTTAGGTTTAGGTTTAGTAAGGTTTCACGTCCCACTCGACACATAATAGGTCATTTCCATTTCGGAGACGAATCTTCCAAGGCAATCAATTGTACTGGTACTGGTAATAAAAAGCTAACAAACTAAACAAAGCAGAATTCAGCATGAAGTTGGCAGGAAGACTAACCAGTGTATAACCATAGTCCAACTTTGACAGCAGTACGACAAACAGTCTAAAAAATAGACACTGGAACTGATCGCCGAATACTGCGCAACTGACACAAGGCGGCAAAACAACGAGCAACACTCTACTGAACGTGAGACTGCTTGCTGAGGTTGGCATCAATGCAGATTCCCAGGTCACACACCATTGTTGACGGAATGACGGAATTGGTTCCAATAACACATGCAGACCGCAGCAGCTGATACTGTCGACAGGCAGTAGCACACTAGAGGAGCTCCATCTTATTGGTGTTTAGTTGAAGACAGCTGGATTGCGTTCAGTTGTGTACATCATCTATGCACGTCGATGGACGTTGCTGAAGGTCATGCATGGCCGATGGTCTGCTGAGCCATGTACTGGTGTATCATTGTGTACATCTGGGCAAAAACTATGTTGCTCAATCAACCCAACTCAATCAGCAGTATACATGATGAACAAGAACCTGTGAAACCTGGCAGATAACTGGTCTGATTATGACCTATGCATGCCATGAAGGACGTGCTGTGAACAACCATGGAGAGTTCACTGGAACCACGCTAAAACTGGTCCATGTAGTCCTAAGGACAGTTCCAGATGTCGGCACAAAATACTGCGTACAAGGCACAAGACAAATTTACGCGGACTAAAGCAGCAACATCTCCACTATCTACTGAATCATGAAGATCAGACGAGACACGAAGAACTGCAGTTTCTGTTGAATGTTCGAGCGAAAACCAGATCAAAGAGATGGCAGAAGATGTGACAGTTGTAAATACCCACTGTGTTGACTGCGACAATCCGCTGAAAAAGCTTAGACACTACAGATAGATTCGAGATTGGGCGATAAGACTGATATTTATATCATCCAGTCATCCAATATAAATTCAAAAGCTTGCAGACACGATTCATTCTACCGGTTTACTGTATTTCTTCTATTAGTTCGGATGCTCTATTAATTTGGACACGGTCTGTCAGTGAAAATAATGATTATTTTTTAGCTTCTAATAGTTCGGACATGCATTTCTAATAATTCGGACATGCAATTATTATTGAGCATGCACGTAACAAATGCGCAGTATAAACCCAAACACAACATAGAACAGATGTTCAAGCGATATAATAACTAGGACGGCACGTGTTGAAACGTTAAATCGTATCACATTATGTTATGTATGCTCTGTATATATCTCTATGGTGCAGTCTGTAAAGTATGGCTCCCGAATGTTTACTTGTGCATGTTGGGTTTGTTTGGTTTGGTTTAATGCAGAACACAACACAATACAAGTTTTCTTCAGCAATTTAATAAACTCCATTTGCACTAAATTACAATGGAAGTTACACCTGTGAGTAAGTTGCAGGGTCTCTGCCGACGGAATTTACTACCATGTGGCTTGCTAATTCGGACACATGCTGTTTGATGTGTCACTAATTATTTTTTCTACTTCTACTTCTATTATTTCGGACATTTGAAATTATATTTTTCTGTCTGACCTACTAGCAGGGCCGTAACTATATTGAGACACAATGAGGCAGTTTGTTCTTTGGCCCGCTCGGAAAAGTTGCATGCCAAAGTAGGTTTCGCGACTCAATATTCATTTGTACAGTAAAATAACTGTGAACAGTTATTTTATTTTACGTGTATTTTATTTCATTGCAGATGTGTGGATGGTCTCACTGAGTTAAATGTATAAAAATAGCAGCCTAGAATGCACCAACAATCGCTACTTTGAGACTAAAAATGGAAAATTTACAGCCCCCTCCCCCAGTGGAGAGGGGGACATACCCTCCCCACACCTCACCCTCCTCGTTTTTCGAAGTCTGGTTATGGCCCTGAATAGAAGAAATACGGTATATACGATCTGATTATGCAACTAAGTGCAGTTTTGTATTTGCGGTTTTATTACATAAATTTGACTAATGATAGTAGCGTTGCTACTTGATCTTTAGATTTCTATCACCGTGGGAATGTGATTTTGCATCAGCCTGCCAAATTTCATCCAAATTGAAGTAAACCGGCAACATTATAACATCATATCGATTTTTCAAGATGGCAGTTGTGGCGTCACAAATCTATTTCCGGTTGTGGGTTTAGTAACGGCACTCATTTATGGTCAAAATCTATTTGCATACCAAATTTCAATACGATCTCAATTCATGGCCAAGTTATTACTACTTTCAGTTTCAGAAAGCAAACGTCCGCCACACTGGAATTTGTCATTGACGTGTGTCCATTCATGCAAAAGTTATTAGCATTTACTAAAAATTCCAATACAGCATCGGCCACCAACTTGGATTTGTAATAATGTTACTAGACCACCCACAAAGCCGCACAGGTGGTTCGAAGAAGCGACTAGTTTGAGATACAGTTAACTCTCGATAAATATCGAAGTCCACGGGCCGCCGGCTGAACTTCGAACCGACGTTCGAAATAACCATAGGCCTACATGAAGCAGCTGACACATGCCAGCTTGCACAGCAATTCAAGTATGGCAAGCCGCTCAGTACAAAATTTTGAACTAGGCTTATTTCCTTTGACATTTTGAAAAAAAGTGAGTCTGAAAAATCATAAAGCAATGTTTTAATACATTCATATCTTCGATCACCATCCTACTGAAATGCATGTATCGTTCAGTTTATTACAGAATGTTAGTTCTCAAGTTAATCATGCAGAAAAATACTGCTTAATCGATGCTTGCTTCATTGACTTTGCAACGCATTGACTAGACAGTTCCTCTAACTAACGAAAATCTAATGTCCACATCGCTCTGTCTCCAGCCAGTGCCTCACAACGACCAGGAAATTACTGACGTCAATAGCGGTGACGGCTCGACGCCGTCATCAATGTCCTTCGTCGTCCTCATCAGCACCGTCCTGTGACACGGGGTCATCTTGCTACCCAATTGCAGCAACAATCTCTGAATCAGTGCGAGTCACAGCTACAGACACTTCGCCATCGACGTCTGTGAAGTCGTTGAACGACAGATCCTCTGTGATGCACAGGCCAGCTGCACGCAGACGTTCCCAGATGTTGCCGTGATCCCGTGGTGTTGTGGCTTCAGAGGCATGTTCACAGACAGGCTGCTGCTGCTGCTGGTCGTCGTAAGCACCGGCGGACGTGTTCAGAGAGGTGAAACCAGCATGTCTGAAGCAGCTGCTAATCGTGTCTGGCTTCATCTGGTGCCATGCACTGTGCATCATGTGGATAGCATCCAGCACTGTTATCATTTTGTTGTCGACGCCCTGCCCGTTGTCCATCATTCTGATGATATGCTCCATGATTAGCTTGCGACAGAAGACTTTCAGATACTGAATTATACCCTGGTCCATTGGCTGCAGATGTGATGTGGTATTCAGTGGCAGAAACTTGAGGGTTATGGCTTTTAGGTCGCCGACAGCTGGGTGGGCTGGACAGTTGTCCACTAGCATCAGGACTTCTTGCCGTTCCCTTTCAAATTTCCTATCCAGCTTCCAAGCCGTCCCTCAAAAATTTCTGACACCATCCACGCTTTGCGATTGGCAAAATACCAAACAGGTAAAGATTTCGCATTCTTGAAACACCGTCGATTTTGAAATTTTCTGATGACCAACAGCTGCAGTTTGTCAGATTCATCCATGTTAGCACACACACCAAACGTTATGCACTCTTTCGATTTTTTTCACACCGTGGCACGATCACCATTGAACATTAGGGTTCTGTCTGGTGTAAGCCTGAAGAAAATTCTTGTTTCGTCCATATTGTAAATGTCCTTAGGTACATACTGCTGCAGTATCACAAGCAGTGATGACTTCTTCCAGTCAGCAGTCGTATCATCAGTGACAGCTGCACTTTCACCAGTGATGCATTTAAATGCAATCCCATGACGTTGCTTGAAACGTTCAAGCCACCCCGACGAGCACTGAAACTCAGAACAAACCAGGGCTTCAACAAATCTCTGTGTCTGTGCTGCCAAAAGAGGGCCGCTAACAGCCACAGAATTTGTTCATGCCTGCTTGAACCACTCAAGCAAAGCACTCTCTATCTCACAGCATGATGACATCTGTTGGCGTTTTCATTCTGGATTGTTGCAGTCATAAGTATCCAAAATTTTGTCCTTATTTTTAATCCATGTTGATAACGTATTTGCAGGTATCCCCAATTGTTTGGATATGGAAAATTTTTTTTCACCTTTCTGCAGGCACAATAATGCATCAATCTTTTCATCTATGCTTAATTTTTTTTCATTTTTGGCTAGCGATAATAACTGCACACTAATGAGTAACAGGTGCTTCACTTCAAGCCGCCTGCATGCAGATGGGCGGAGAGGTTGACAGCATCTGCAGCACAGCAAGTTTACACAAACTGTGCAACTTATCTGCTAGACTGGTACGCATTTCGTTCGCCGAATTCAACCTCGACATGTAAACTTCGATATAGCTGATATTCCCTTGAATGACACGTCCTGGCGGGCTACTTAACTACAATTGAAACTTCGATATAAGCATGTTCAAAATAACCCAGGTTAATTGCTATACTTTATCACTACTACTTGCCGGGACTCTATAACATTTGTTCGATATAAGCGAGGCTTCGAATTAACCGAGTTCGATTATGCTTGAAAATGTGTATTTCCGCTCATTTTGGGGAGGTTTTTTGGGTATTTGACCCCTAAATGTAGTCAAATATTGTTGAGACCCCCAAAAGGCACATAACACGTTTTCGCATACAGATCGTCAAAGCAGTCAAGAAACGCGACCTGGGCTCAACTCAACTCAACTCAACTTTATTGTGACACAGGCGTGTTGCAAAGGAAGCAAAAAAAAGAAAAAGGAAACTCCGAGTTTTAACAAGTGACATGTTTGCCCAGACCACCAACAATGCGCTACCCCCACCATAGTTGTCACTTTGGGTGGGGTCTTGGACGTAGGCATTAGGCAACCATGCCAAGTTTCATCAAAATCGGCTACGGGGTTTTGGCTCCATTCATGAGGGGTAGAAATCTGCCTTTTCCTATGTATTGTGCTATACAGTTAAGTTAGACGCGGAAGCGAAAGTGAGAGCGAGCGGTAGCGAGCGAGAACAAGCGAGATTTTTTCCTGGAGCGAGCGAGAAAAATTGCGGGCGAGTCATAGCGAGCGAAATTTTAAACAGCCCATGTTTTTCATTCACTTCACGATTCACGATAAAACATGCTACAAGTATTAGTTTTATATTATTACCTGATAATACCTGCTGCAGACTTGTTTCATTTTCACCAAGTATCTCGCCAGTCACCACGGAAACTTCACATCAATCAATCTGATACCAGTGTTTGCAGAATATGATGACGAAAGAAACCCAGAAAGTATGGGGCAGACTTTGACGGCACCTGAGAGTACTGTTGGTCGTTCTGCAGCTGCTAATGATGATTCTGTCATCATTGCGCCTCCCAATAAGAAACTGAAGATGTTGACAGCCATGGAACCATCATTGCTGGTATCAACGTCCATTTTGCATGAAGTAACGGCCTATCCATCTCCACTGAGACTCACTGATTAAGAGAAATTGTCGTCACTGATATTTTGGAAAAATCATGCAGACGTGTAACCGAATCTGGCAATGTTAGCCCGTCTGTATCTCACACCTTGCACGTCTTCAGTGCCGGCTAAGGGCCTGTTTTCGGTCACTGGCTTAATCAAAAAACGGCCGTAGGTCCTCCATTCAACAAACTGTGCTTCGTGCATGACAAGTATGACAAGTTCTTCCCAGTGTAAACTGATTAGGCGGGCCTATGCAGTCTGAGTAGAGGCCTTACTTGCTTGGCGGTGAAGTGACAATGTTTGCTTTAGATATGGACACTAAGTCAGTCGTATGATAGATTCTCTCCTGTTTCTCAACGCAGATTTGCGTTTGATGTGCGTATGTTAAGTTGTAACAGTAAAACACGAGAACACAAACATGTATATTCGTTTCTTTCTTTTATTTGTCAGTAATAAAATAAAACAGACAGACACTAATATAACAGAGGTTATGGATAGAACAAATGTACAAAAAAACCAATACAGTCATGTATGCCTACGTCTAATAAGCGACTTTCATCTTACAATAGGTAGTCCAATGCACACTATCTCAAAAAAGCTCGCTAAGCGAGAAAAGCAAGCAAAATTTCCTACGAGCGAGCAAGAAAAATATTTTGGAGTCGCTTCGGGGTCTGCAGTTAGTAAGTAAGCAAGTCAGACAATTTGTATCCAGTGCCAGAATCACGGAAAAATGTGTGTTTGCAACTATGCTGAATGTACACTTTTGGTACTTGTTTATATTAGCTTACAATAACAACATATGCAATAAATGATCCTTTTTGGAGATAATCAGCGTTACTGGTTATCTGGTTAGACAACATCATAAATTAATTCGTGCACTGTATAAAGGAACAACAAGAAGCTCCGCTACCGCGAAGAGCACAGCACGTCCGTCGTGCTTAGTTGATGTACTTTGACATTTCTCAGGAGAAAATTTGTTGATGGCTAATCAACCACTTTTACGTAATTGGCCACAAAATCTACCAAATTCGACGAAAAAATAATAGCCATTACGCCGTTCAAGGTCATTGATTTTGGTACCAATCGAAAGCCCATATATGGCTTCCTGTTAGTGATTAACCAACTAACCTCCTATCATGCACCGTTTCCAAGTTATGGCTTATTGTGTCAAATTATGGCTAGCGACAGGGGGTTGCTTCACTTTAACACCCTCGCTAGGGGCGATTCCCTGTGCTTATTGCCATAAGTGATATATCACTAAAAACTAGATTGTTTGAGCAACATTTCACTCACAGAATGTATCGGTGTATCTACAACCACTTTTACGTCATAGGTCCCAAAAGCTAGCAAATTTAGCGAAATAACGCAAACAACACGGCCATTACGCCGTTCAAGGTCATTCAAGGTCACTGATTTTGGTACCAATGTGACTTCTAAGTTACGGCTGATTATATGTCAAATTTTCGCCAGCGACAGGAAAGCGCTACACCTTAACGCTCTCGCTGGGGGTGATCCCTGCGAATATTGCCATAAGTGATATACCACTGAAAACTAGATTTTTTCAGCTACATTTCACTCAGAGAATGTATCCGTCTATCTTCACCACTTTTATGTAACAGGCCGCAAAAGCTACAAAGTTTGGCGAAATACCGCAAACTACCGGTACACAGCCATTATGCTGTTCAAGGTCATTGAAGACCAATTTTGGTACTAATCAAAAGCCCATATGCGACTTCCTATTAGTGACTAATAGCAACTTACGTCCTATCTTGCACCGTTTCCAAGTTACGGCCGATTATTAGTCAAATTTTCGCTAGCGATAGGGGGTGATTCAATTTAACGCCACCGCTGGGGCTGATCCCTTGTGAATATCCAGATAAACTTTACCTCTGCAGAAACTACAGTGTGTCTCAAAAAAAACATCCCGGACATTTTTTAACTTTAGAAAGTTATAAAAGTTCGTAGTGGCGATCTTTGACCGCCACGCGATTGGTCGAAGCCGCCTTCTGTCAACCGGCAGAGACATATCAGAAGGCGGCGACTGAACGACGACGTCAGACTGTTTACTCTTTATTACTGCACGATCGTCGTTGTTTCAGCGATGGACGGACAGTCATATGATACTTTGGCGATATATCACACAAATAGATTAAGCTTATCACATTATCCTTATTTACAAGACGGCGCCGTGTTGCACGTTCAACCAACACATGGACCGGATGCGAGATCGCTGCAATGGAACGAGATACGTCCTGCGACAGATCAGTCGTCAGTACATCAAGGCAGTGTGTGCTGCTCATTCTGCGGATACCACTGTCGCCTACGTCTTTACTCACAGATAGCTAGCTGTAAGTGGCGGCGTCGCGATGCGGAAGTCCGTAAAACATTCGTTTTTTGGTCATTAATTTTCGATCCGTCAGTGTTGTGTATAAGGACGTTTTGTCATGACTTTGATATTTTTGCATGTCACTGTCTATATCTGTAGATGCATGGCGTATTTTAGTCTGTGTATATTACATCAATGCGTACGTGAATGAATGTACAGTAGCATGTAATGAATAAAACTCTGTTGCATGTAACACGACAAGACGTCGCCTGTTTTGTTTTATGTGTGTTAATTAAGATTTCTTGATTGATAACAACATTCAAAAGGCAGATACTTTTCACACGTCGGTCTAGCCGGAACGGCTCGTTTTCATAATGTTTGGCATACATGTTACCAAGAATGTAAGCAATCAACAGCTGCTATAGTTTCCCACCACACCTAACTACACTGTCTCAAAAAAAACATCCACAACGTTTTAGCTATAACTCGAGAAAGCATTGATGGATTTTTATAATATTTGGCAGAAATGTTACAGAGAAAGCAAGCAGTCATATGTTGCTATATTTCCCACCTCACCTAATTAATGCTTCTACACTACCTTATGAAACTGAAAACACAGAAATTGTATCGTTTCACATAAATGTTGCATGTTGATTTGCCAATAGACACACAAGTCACATCGGAATTATCACCTAATAACTGTTGGACTATTTTTCATTCATAAAACGATAGGATGTGTGCACCAAACAA
>Ga0049105_1001289_pt1 | contig 10848 bp, 6 predicted proteins | sample WorMetvaBAHAMAS1_FD_61260 | JGI IMG/M metagenome (GOLD analysis project Ga0049105, IMG submission 61260) | Worm MetaG Olavius vacuus BAHAMAS.1 | ecosystem: Host-associated > Annelida > Digestive system > Unclassified | place: Germany: Marburg | collected 2013-04-09 | reverse complement strand
AATAATGAGAGGCCAAGTAATAATTGTTCTTATTGGTTAGCTTGATATTCATTCATTTTGTATTACTCATATATGCAGTTATCAATGAGCCAGGCAGTATTTCATGTGTTCTACTATTAATGGTAGGTTTTGATATCTAACAACATGTCGTGATACGTGATAATGTAATATACCATTCTGTAAATACATTAAAAAAAGTATTTGTGGTGCGCTTCTTACAATATGAGTGTGGCACATTACGCAGTCGTTAGTTAAATGCTCCTAGTTTCAGGTGAAGTGGAAAGCATAAGCTTGTTGTTGGTGTTTTTGTTATTATTAATGTCTGGTCAGTACTGTAAGTGATGTGTTGTTTCTGCTGCTGGCAGGTGAGCCATCATCCACCAGTTGTTGCCATGTACACCGAGAGCAAGTTGTGGTCGTCGTGGCAGGAGTTCACAATGTCGAGCAAATTCCGTGGCAAATACGTGCAGATTATTCCTCTTGGTTAGTAGCCATTCTCTGCCACAGTTGATGATGGAATGTCGGTAATAATGTTCGTATTGCTGTTATTTTGTATTTTTAAATGTTTGTAGTTGCTAACCGTTGTTGAATGGACTATTTACTATCAGGGTTCCCACGCCTTCTGGAAAGTAACTTAAAGTTTAAGGTCCCGGAAAGTCCTGAAATTTACCTGTGGTTTAACTTAACTAACGTGCCTATTATGTATAGTACACCATGTGTAAATAAATGTACGAAGTATTCCTGCTGTGTGCTAACCGAACAGTTTCTTTGCGACTGGAGATGAACATTTTGCGATGGATTGTACCGTTACACTGTATATACAGAGTAAGTAACTGCTGTTTTTCTGTAATTTAACATTGCTGGGCTATGACAGAGTCTTGGAAAAACGTTTTGGGGGTCCTGGAAAGTCCTGGAATTTTTTTGTAAGCAAGAGAGTGGGAACCCTGTGCTATACATAGCATGATGTTGCAGTTTCCTGTAATTTTGAAACTTTATCAGTTAATATGCATTTCGTGCAGCAATATCTCTGAAGATGTAGTTTGTTGTAGTTGTTCCTGACTTTGCTGTGATGCATTGGCCAGGCATTGCTCATCTCCTGTTCTCGAAGGGCGCTGGTCACTACACGTGGCGCAAAGTAACGACGACCGTTCACAACATCATCGTTGGCCGACTCTGGGTTGACAATCATGGCGATATGGACATCACAAATCATAAGACTGGCGATGTTTGTCATCTCAAGTATGCTGCATATAGCTACTTCTCACGCGACATGCCCCACAAGGTGAATGTGTACTGCAGTATCTGTAGACGTCGCTCTTTCTGTGCTTTGCTGCATCCAGTATATATGAAAATTCTGCTCCAACGATTTGCAAAGGTCCCATTTCATCTGTAAAAATGTTCCAGTTTACTTTGAGATCAATTTCTGTCAAATTTTAACTGCTCCTTTTGAAATTTTTGCATTGTTGTGTGGTTTGCACTGTACCTGTGAGTGTTATTTTGCAACATTGAACGGGAGCCTTTCTGTACAGGAACTAGGTGAAGAAAAATACGAAAATGATTTTGATGTCATTGGTGAGATTACAAGTACAGTCATAACTTTACTGCCACAGTTATATTATGATATTCTACATTAGCTGTTAAATTGTGACCATGTGTGTTATGATACTGTGCAAGTGTGGTGTTGGTGGTGGTCAGAAGTGTCAGTATTGTGCTCATTACAGGTGACGGGGGTTATCCAGGACTCGGCTGGTCATGTTCGATACGTTTTGTCAGGAACTTGGGATGACAAACTTGAGGGTGCACCAGTGCTGAACACCATCGAGAGCAGTAAAGGGAAAGTTATGTACGAGACTGGTGAAACGAAGGTTCTGTGGCAACGGCGTTATCCCGCGTAAGATGAACGTTGTTGTTCACTGTCTAACAGTGTCATTCGTTATGTTGAGTAAATTTTGACAGGTTTATTACTATCACCATAATTCTGTTTAAGACCGATATCTCAGAAAATACAGCATATATTGCCTATGGTGCAATTACAGTGACTGGAAGTTATACGTGAGCTATTACTTCTACTGTTGATATGAACTGAAGGACTGTGCAGGGTCATTTACAGTCATGTGAGTGCGAATCACTGTGGTATGACGTGACCCCTGTCATTGTCACAAATGGCGGTCGGCTTCTGTGGTCAGTCAAACCTTAGTATCGGGCTTAACTCTCCAACCACTGGGCTTCAACCTCCCTCGTCACTTGGGGTCCATGCTTTACCATTTCAGAGTGGGATATGGTTCAGGGTGCTGCTAATGTGCACAAGTGGTGAATTACATCGTCAGATAAAAGCCCATGTGAACAGCCGTGATGAAACCACACTTTGAAGTCATGCCCATTGACCAAACTTTTACATTCTGCCAATGACAGGTGGTTATCTGATTGACTGACATGGTTAGCTGGCTAGTGATGAAAACACTTACAAAGTAAATGTACATCAGCACTTAATTTGTACGTAAGTGCTAATTTCTCTGAAATGGTACAAGATGAAGATAAGCTTCTGTGGAGCACTAATGTCAAGTCCTGTATGATCTGTACTGTGACTAAGTAACTTTAAGTCACTTTAGCTGTTGCAAGTTTTCTAAATTTAGTATCTTTGGAAATTGTAGCATCCATTATATAGGATATTTATTACGTAGGATGTTCTTAGCGGCGAATGTGAAATAATATTCTGTTGTAACCAAACTGAACAATTGTTGAAGATTATTGTATGTTCGTTCATAAAGTAGTGAGGTCAAAAACGTGATATTAATCACACATGTGATTGTGATGCACAGTATAGACATGATAACTGCGGGTCTCTAATAGCTGGCACCATTCCTGATAATATTGATCACAATGTTTCTTGGATCAGTAATTATAAACTAGCAGCACGTATGTCGTTAATGAAGCTATCCGTCAAGAAATTTATATAGAGTCTTTGTGACCTCAAATATCTGTTCAAGGTTATTTCGTCATACAAGGTAGATGTAAAAACATGAGGAAGTAGTTGAGTATGAAGTCAGAAACATTTCGGCATTGTAGGTGGCTATTTATGCACAAGAACATTGTTGGACACATCATCTATTTACGTGGGAGTAATGAACGATAATAGCTGTCAAGTGGACTAGTGTATGACTTGATTCAGTGACTGCAGTTTGTGACAATGTGGTAAATTGTAGAGCAGAGCTCGAGCGTTGCTATCACTTCACAAAATTTGCCATTGAGCTCAATGAGCCTGAGCCTGGCGTGTCGCCAACTGACAGTCGTAATCGGCCAGATCAGCGACTGATGGAAGAGGGAAATTGGGATGACGCAAACCGCGTGAAAGTACTGCTTGAAGAGAAGCAGCGAGCAGCAGCCCGACGACTGCTGACCACCAGTACAGGTTCACAGTCATTTTTTATTAATCACCTGCCCGCAATGCCCAACGTGCTGTGAATACGTTTACAACTCAGTTCATCTACCAGTTGAGTTGAGTTGAGTCGGGCGCTCCGAATTAGCCTTTAAGCGGCTCTTACAACTGAAATAAAACAATTTTGTTTCACGTTTGTTTCAGACAATATTATTTTATTTCAGTTTTATTTCAGCGCTTCTTACGTGTGAAACAAAATGCTGACACAAATCGAAAGTAGGCGGTTCTATCTGCAGAGCTCATCTGTCATTTGAAACTTTGAAAGCTAATCAACATGGAGAAGGAAAACGTAGATGACGAGCTATTGCATAAAGGCGATAGCTGCAGCTATTGTAACATTTGCGAGCAGTAAAATAATTACAGCCAGGAAGCGTAATTAACGGTGAACAGTGACGATGTGGGTGAGAGAAACCACTACAGTCCGTTTATGACGGAACATATGGAAAGTGACACTGACAGATACCTAAGTTTCAACACAAAATTGCATCATCTCCATTGAACAATCCTATGCTGGCTCACACGCCACAAGTTAATTACGTTCGATTTCACGATTTACATCGCTTGTCATCTTCCCTCTAGATGCCATTGTGACCGCTTATAAATTCTGACGTCATTTGTGTCTCTGATTGGCTAAACAGTTATTGCATTGGCATATTTCTTAATAAATGTGCTAATGCGCCTGAAACAACTGTGCTGCTGTGCCATTAAGAATCTACTCACTCACTCACACCTGAAACAACTTTGTTATATTTCAGTTTTATTTTACATGTACGAGCGTCTGAAATAAAACTGAAACCAATTCGTTTTATTTCAGTTATAAGAGCTGCTTTTGTGTGCATATGTCCGCACAAAAATGAAAAAAACTACCGATCAGGAACTGATGTTACTTGGTGAGAATATGTATTAGGGTCAACCGTAGAAGTTACTAAATTTTGGTGATATTTGAGCTTGAGAGTTGTTTTAGTATGTTGGCTGTACCCGCCACCTCCTGTGTGAGAGAAGTTGAATCTCTCAGATGGGGTGTCTGGGTCAGTCCATGATGCATGTAACAACACCTCTGTGGCTACAGTTATGACAGCCTACAGCTTTGTGCTCCCCGGTAAGGTAAGGTAAGGTAAGGTAAGGTAAGCGTGGTTTTGTATAGCGCCTTGTTATTGTCATGATCACACCTCTAAGGCGCTCGGGTGTGGCACGTGTTCTCGAGGTATCTCACAGTTATTACCTGCACACCCGCATACATTCGCTAACAGAATACACAGTACACAGTTTAATTATGTACACAGTTTAATTATTATGATTATTAATGATTGAGTTTAATTATGTATCAGTCAGTCACATTGGTATGTGAAATAATGAATCTAGCATATTCAGCATTTGAAATAGTCATTTACATTACTGATTTAATTGTCGATTTTGAGAATTGAAGTTACATTCATTGTCAAGTGACCTAGTGACACTGTGTGGATTATTTGGATAGTTATGCTACTTGTTACCTTGCTTTGATTTTTTGCGTGTTTTATGTTTTATGTTTGGCTGCCATCAGTTGGCGAAATAAAGTTGATCATTTTTTTATGTGCACAACAGTTTGCTAGGTGCATGTTGGTTAACGTTGTTGCAGATGGACACTGCCCGGGCTACACACCGCGATGGTTTGTGCAAGAAGAGGATGCAGAGACTGGCAACTTGATCCATCGGTACACTGGCGAGTATTGGCAGTGTAAAGAGAGGCAGGATTGGAGTCGCTGTCCTGACATCTACCTCTGAAGTGTTTGCCTTGTTACTTTTCTCTGTTGCCTTGATGATGATTTGTTGGAATCATTTTCTCACTGTGGTGTGCTTGCAGTGTTGTTGCGTTGCCGATGACACGTCATCCATTTCAATGCCGTTCATAGGATATCGTTCAGTATTCGTCTGCAGTCATCCTGCCTGTATTCTGTTGTATTTGTTGTGGTAAACAGTGCGTTGGAAATCTGTTGGCTTTGATGCAAGGCTGCGGGTTTGTAGGTATGTTAGATGTAGCTGTTGTAGAATTAAGCGATTTGCTTGCATGCACGTAATTTCATACAGTTCTTTTTTTGCGAACAATTTCCGGGGACTTGCTGTTTATATCGGTGGTGGTGCACACCTAAATTGTTGTAGCTTGCTTAATTGTTGTCTAATGATGTCACAGATTATGTGCTGAAGGTACCTGTTCTCTTTGCTTGCGGGTGCTGCTTAGTGGCACGGGCAGAAATAGCCGACTGCTGCACTGTATGCCGAAGGTGACTGTGTCTTGCACATACAAGGGCTGTTGCTGCCTGTGAATTATCAGACGATGTTGGCATGTCCACCCAGATTACAGCTTCAGTTCAGGACCTTGCGACAAGGCTTGAGGTGGCTTTGACTCAGAGCATTAGTGTCATTGTGCGCCCTGTATGACGGATCTATTCTATGCACTTGATAGGTCTATAGTGGAATTAAAATTCTTTGTTATGTGCTACATTATTTTGTGAACTGGTCACTAAATGTTGGCACGAAAACAATGCACATAATCTGTGCATAATTAACAAAAACTGCATGCATAGTTGAAAAATAACTCTAGCGTGTAATTTCTGGATTTTCTTGCATGTAATTCTGCAGTCCTAGCTATATGTCAAGACATGATGTTGGAGATATTAAGTGAGGCTGTTAAATGAGTCTGTTATAGGTATTATAATTGTTTGAATATCTGCAGTGCACCATCTGCAGTGTAGTGTGTATTGATATGCAGTGTTGGACAATAGACCATACAAAGGTTGTGTCGAGCTGTTAACGAACGACTGCTGTTTACGTGTATTAGTACTTTAGTAGTGCTTCAAAATGGTTGTATTGATGGGGTTTTTGTGTCGAAATATCTGTCGATTATCGGCCAAATTCCATAGTTTATTACGTAGCATATGTCAGCGTGTGAGTGATTGCAGTTCTGACTGTTTCTTGCATGAGTATTTGTATACATTGCAAACTGTGTTTCATTCTCTGCTGGTTCATTTTTATGTCATGTAGTAAGTTTAAGTGTTTATACTAAATGACATACACATTCATGTGAGCATGGTTTTTCATTTGGCACAGTCTGTGTAATAAAGATTTGTGTAACGATAATCAAATATCTTCAAAAATTGAACAGTACTGTTTTTTTCTGCACTGCCATAGGCTTCTTCCTTATTTGATATATTCCTACCTGCATTTTACCACTTCTGTGTTCACTGTTATATATTAAAATGTATATGTATACCAAAATGTCAGTTTATTCTCACTGCAAGCAGTGTTATTGTTTCCGACAACAGCCAGCAAATTAAGGGCACAGTCACTGACCAGTCTTCTGCACTGCTTGCAGGCTATGGGAGCTGTGGTTTTTTGTTAAAATAGACCAGACTTTTTGTTATAAGAAGTAACTGAACAAAGGCTTAGTTCAGTTTAGTTTGATTTAGTTGTTTTACTTGTTTCGTTGTACAGCTTTGATTGTCAGTACGTAGCCAAGCAATTGTCTGGAAAGACCCGTTCTAGGAGACCTCTCACAAGTTAAGGAGATTATCTCCACAAAAGGACGTTAAAGACTGTTTTGAATTTCTGGTTTTGTGTCATTGTATTGTTTATTAGTTTCCAGTCTTTACTGTCTTCACTTCGTATGCACACTAAAACCTGTCTGTGTTGAAAGTGTCATTAAAGTGCTGACTGCATACTGTGCCGAGTGTTACATTGTACCCTGCTGAACTAATTGCACAGTCCTGCGTCAGAGCTTGGTTCTTTCAACGATCTCTTTAATGGGAGTGTGCTTATATCACACATATCACTATATTGTTCAATTCAGCAATTTCACGTCAATGCATCAGTTTTATTTTTGCCTTGTTGACTTTGCATATTTCGTTCAAAGTGGCATCAGCTAATGGAGCAGTTTGTCTTGGCTCACACAGGTGTGGTGTCATGTGGTGTTGTCGAAGTGCATACACGAGTCTGTTATAACTGCAGAAAGTTGTCGTTCATGATAACCTAAATGCATCTGTCGTACCAGTCGAGCAGTAATTGCTAACAGCTTGATTGGTTGCTTGTTGCTGGTCTTGACATATTTCAAGCATTCATTATATGTCGTGTCCATTTCTATTTGTGGTGCCTTTTGGCTTTAAAAGTGATAAACTCTACTGTTTTGCAGTTTACTATGTACACAGTGGGTGTAATTCTGTTGATTGTCTGGAGGTTAAGAGGGAATATTATCAGAACTGCTCCGTGCTGGGTTGTGTGACATCATGTGAGCAGTTCTTACAGGTCCAGCTGATTGTGTTTGTCACACTGAGACCCTTATGCCATGCATAGAGGCGGTTGCCTAGAGTTGTATTATTGTAACATGGTGGAGTGATCCTGGTGGGATTCAAGCCTTATCTGAAAGACCAACTGGCTTCCTTCAATGCTTTGACACTGTTGGTTTGGTCATATGACCTGTAAAAATCGCCCTGATATGACCTATAATGTGTTTGGTGGGACGTTAAACCTTGCTCAATCAATCAATCTGATAATTGTTTTTCAAAATAAGTTTTTAAATATGAAAACTTGTGTATACCGGTACTTTAAGTAAAAATAGTTGCCAAACATCACGTTTTCTTGCTTTAATGCAGGCTCTGGGAGCTGTAGTTTTTTGGTAGAATAGACCTGACTTTTTGCCGTATCATGTATAATAAGAAGTAACTGAACAAAGGCTTAGTTCGGTTCTGTTAGGTTGAATTGTTTCATTTTTTGTTTATATTGCTTTGCTGTCTGCAGCAAAGCTGACAGTCTTATTATAGCTAGACTTACAATTCATGCATCAATCAGTAGGCCAGCACCTAAACACTGGCTTGGATCTACGTTTTTTAGTTGGTAGTTAGTTTGTAATTATGAAACACAAAATGCTCAGTAACTTACTGAACATTGATACTAGTGTCAATCCAACTTCTGTGGTACATTTTCCATCCCTTTCCTACTTACCCTCATCAGCCAGATCAGGGTTATTAGCTCACTGATTTCCGCAGCTGGGTCTGCGACTCTGCTTGTGCTTTTACATGACTTTTGACTAGGGCTGGGTTGTTTTTTATGGTTTGTTTGTGTTTTTTTGTATTTTCTCTTGGCTGTCTATTCTACACTCTAGTTATCAGACCAAGTTAGAGCTGTTAGTGATAACACATTTTGATAGAAAAAAATCTGCTCCTCCTCCAGGTGGACAGCAATGCATTTTATCCAGATAGGAGATACTTCATATATTTCAAGTTTCTGAGACGTAGTCATTTGTGCATACACATCTGTGCTACTTTATGGCAAAAATACCCTGTGGTGATTTTAGGTTCCTATGTTTCTGGGAGTGGTTGTGGTGAAAATTCTGCTGCCATCCACCCGTCGGAGGTACAGATTTTTTGGAACAGCCTTACGCAAATTCGTTGTTATTCTGTTAAGGACATTAAATATTGTCAATACCAGAGCAGTTGATTGCCTGGAAAGACTCGTCAGTGAAATGCCTTGTTATGTATCAGGTCGGACGCTGACTTCAGGTCACTCACTCGTGGTAGTGTTTTGTGTATTAGGGAGTTAGCTTGATAGTTTATAGCTTACATGCACTGTGATTTACCACAGTTCAGTGAATACTGATAGTTGTAGTATCAGTTTTGTTCTGTCATTAGTTTACTATTAATTAATTGGTTTGGAATACTGAGTAGTTTGTGTAATTTCATTCTGCCTGTGGTGCTTTGCACTGTTGATTTGGCATCAGTAATGGCCTTATGACTGTAAAATTCCTGCTCTTGGAATCTCTGAAAATTTTTCTGAGAAACCTTTCAAACCTGGCCTAATTCGTGGTGACCACAGAAAATAAGTCAGTTAGGGCAGTCAACTGAAATTTGTCATTCCTTGTGATCTGCATTATACCACACTATTCTTGGTGATATGGTATTGCACGAGATGTAGAGGTAATAACTTGATGTCTTTCATAGTAATTCATTGAATTGAGTTCATCTGTGCCGTAGAAGGTTCGTTTCATGTTTTTTTGGGACTTGCCGATGTGGGACATGCATTGTGTCCATCTGTTCGACTGGTGGGATGTTAAACCTTGCTCAGTCTCAACTATGCATCTTTAATCTTAAGTCAAGTTAGTAGGGTTTCACATCCCACTCGAGACATTTTTATAGCCGTCTTTAGTCTTTAGATCAGGTCTTTTTGTATATTGTCAGTCCATTTCTTTCTCAGTCCTGGCTTTTGCCTTGTAGAATTTGCTTTCCTGTATACAGCTGGTTTTGGTAATCTGTCATTGCCGATGTGCAGTATGTGCCCGAGCCATTTCATTCTTCTTTCCTTCACTGTAAGTTTTAACTTTAACCATTCATACACATTGTGATTTGAATTCTGATTCTGGTTCAAGTATTTATTGTGCTAAAAGTACGCCGACATCGTGAATTTCTCTGTTGAAGACTGGATTTGCCGAACTGTAGAGTGCGAGTTGTGCGACTTATATCTGGAGCATTGAAGCAGTTTTGTCCTGATGCCATCAACAGCTCACATAGTGCTCAGCAGGAATTGAACTGTAGTCGCCACTGAGCTACGGCTGCTGCTTGATTATATTTATTGGAATATTTAACGGAATGCAATGTGTATTCTGCGGTGGCGTATCGTACTGCAGATGTTGTGCTGTGTGTGCTTTAAGTAGGAATTTATGTACAGGGTGCAATGAAATGTAACAGCTGTGAACCTGCTTGTAGAATAGTGAAAAGTTATCATTTTTAATGCGAATTCCGTTCACTTTCGTCTGATGTACTTTGAGACATCTTTCTGGGGTGTCTGCATTGCAGTCATGTTGCCTGTGTAGCAAGCTTACAGCGTTCATTGCGTTTTATATCGACATTTGACATTTTGCTATAGTCAGATGCAATGTTGTGTTGATTTGTACCGTTATATTCTACATTCAGCTTTTTGTAAAATTTATTTGCCTTCATGCAGAATACATTTGAATTGAGCAACAACTTGTGTGCGATTGCTGAAGTGGAAACTGAGTGATTAGATGTTAAAAGACTTGTTGTATTTCTGTTATTGGGGAGGGGGTGAGCTGTAGGCGGTTATAGGCAGTAATGCCAACAATTTTCATTTAGTTTTTTGACATTCATTTAATTAGTGGTATATGTCGTACATGTGAAGAGTGTTCAGATATTTGCTGTAGCCTTTCTACTTGTTGTTAAGAAAGTTCTGATCTGTTGTAATGGCAGTGAACTGGGAATAAAATGTCATGTTTACTATTCAGTCATGCGGAAGAAATACTTACATCATTGTCTCTCAGAATCACATTGAGCAGTTATTTTGCATTGGACTTGAATTGTTAATTCTTGAAAACTGCTAATTGACTGCAGTCGATTGTTACCTTTCGTTTCCGTTTCATTGTTTCGGTA
>Ga0049105_1001288_pt1 | contig 10848 bp, 6 predicted proteins | sample WorMetvaBAHAMAS1_FD_61260 | JGI IMG/M metagenome (GOLD analysis project Ga0049105, IMG submission 61260) | Worm MetaG Olavius vacuus BAHAMAS.1 | ecosystem: Host-associated > Annelida > Digestive system > Unclassified | place: Germany: Marburg | collected 2013-04-09 | reverse complement strand
TCCTAAGTTTGTCCTAAGATTTTTTGAAAATTGGGCCCCAGTTCAATACCTGGATAACTTTCAGCATTTATTGGGGACTTCTTTTTCCAAAGAGACGTCTGTGTTAAAATTTTCATGAAGATCCGATCATTTTTTTAGAGATGTGAGCCAAATTGTGGAACTGCCCTATCTCGCAATGTTGAAAATCCTTTAAAAATTTGTCGATCTGGGTGCAGACGTGGATGACTGACAGATTCGATCAGTTCTTCTCTGTGTAAACACCTTGTTGCAATAGAAAATTAATATGACACGGTAGTAATTTGGCTGTAAATATTATCACCATCTTTCGTTTTTGTATTCTGTGAAGTTATATTATATACCCAAGTGACTCTTTTGCTGTTAATTTGTTCTTGTCCTGCATTACGTCTTCAGTGTCGAGGCGAACGTAACTGCATTTGTTGAAAATGCTGCTGAAAAGCAGCCAGTCTTTCCATCGTTTGGAGGATGAGTGTCGTTGCTATTGTTCACAATGCTGATGTCACCTTGTTACAGGCTTGGCAGTATCTGGGCACAACACAAGCCGATAACGAGCAGGAGCCGTTGGCAATTGCTGCACTGAAGAAGTAGGTTATGTTTAGTTACACTGACATGTTAATGGTTCTTTGCTGATCTCGTACATTTTTGCACCACAAATGTGACATGATGGTGTAATGTTTAGTGTGATAGACTTGCAGTCAACAGGTTGCAGCCCCCTGCTTCCATGTAGGAATGCTTATGCTCCGCTTTAGCATTTAGTATGGCAAACTACGTCACATGGGCTGCATGCAGCCTGCAAGGTCTGTTTGTGTGACACGCAGTCGTTCTTGCACAACTTTGTCATTTTATAAGCTCCCATGAATTATCGAATAAAGATTACTTACTGTATAAGTAATAGATAGAATAGCATGCTTAACGAGTTTACAGATAGATTTCGTAGCCATTTTGTTACTTTATTTTTGTACCAAATAGTACAATTGTATGAATATATTTTACTTTTTGTGTGAACACAACTTACTGTTTAATAAATTCAGTTTTTGTTGAAGTGGGGGCTGATAGCTGTGCTAGAGACCATAAGGCTGTTCCATGTGGCCCGTGGGTAGAGAAGTTTCCTTACCTCCGATCTAGCATGTCTTCTAAGTAACACAGTTTGCCTCATTTTCATAGCAGCACAAGCAGTATGTAGAAGGTATTGTAGTGCAGTAACATACAAGTAGTTTGTACGTGAGCAAAGCTGACTTAAAGATCATTGGCACATGAATGGATAAACAGTGTAAAAGAATGGTGGCTGTCATTTGTGTCAGGCAGATACTGGTTAATGACGGGTCATAGGCATAGCCGGCATTTTCGCTGCTTGGGTTCACTCATGGCATGTTGTCATTCTGATGTTTGGCATATTAAAGGGGGTGAGGTCTGCGGAGGGCTTAAGCCCATGGCCAGGAAATTTTTTAGTTCTTTCATCCAAAAATGGTATGGATATATTAAGCCCGCAAACTGAGCAACTTTGATTGCCGCACCTGCGCCTCGTCTGGCTATACACTTGTCAGATCCACATGAAACCCAGTTGACCGAGCAGCACAAAATACTAGCAAGTAGAAAGTGATGTGTACTCAGGTGGTGCCATCTGGTGAATGCTTGAGAGGTAAAGGCCCACCTGATCGGATGTTGCAAAACCCTGGCGCCGTCTGTTTCTGGAAGCCTATACCCTCTGGGCTAAACCTGGTTGATGCTCCTGTCCTGCGTGACATTCTGTGTGTCATATCATTGCTGCTCTGTGTGGCAGACTGTTGTATGTTGTGTACCGTGTGTAAGGTTGAGCTGTTTGTCTTAACCATTATTAAACGGAGATTATTATTATTAAGACCGTGCAGAGCTAACATATTTGTTTTAAAAGAGACTCAAATCTAAGATCTAAATTGTTGTGACAAAGGCTGTTATGTTAAATGAGAAGTATTTCTAACTGCACGAGATAAGTTTGAGAGAGTTAAATATTTTGATGGTTCAAATTCTGTTGCAGGTGCCTGGACTTAGAGCCATCAAATACAACAGCATTGATGTCACTGGCTGTGAGCTACACAAATGAGTCATTACGTCATCATGCATGTGATGCATTGTATCGGTGGCTCATGCACAGTCCACGCTATGCCCATCTCATTCCAGACAGCTCTGCCATCAACTCTTCACTCATGTATGTCATCTCTGACATGTTTATTAGTATAAAGTGCCCCTGCCATGCTTAAGAGCTATTTCACATCGGTGCAAGTACTCGCGGAAAAAGTCATTAGTCTAGTTTTACCATTGTCTATTCACACTGACGTGAGTGCTCGCATCGTTTGCGCGAGTACTCACGGACACTCACGGTGAAAACGATTGGTTACTATTTTACTTATTTTGACGTCATTTCAAGATATCACGTCTGGTAAAGTGGTAATAGTTTACTTTGCAGCTTCTTTACATATTATTTGCCTTACAATTTGCTAATTATAGTACAGATTGTCGATATTCAGCAATTTGTTGAACAAACACGTGCAACTTGTACACAGGAGATTAGATAGGCCGGAAAGTGCAAATGCTGTGATAGGCCTGTGTCTGAAACTAGGTTACACGGCCTACAAACACAAGACTGCAATATGTGCGGCAAAAAATGACGCATAAACAACAATTTGCCTTTAAAATTGCAATTCAAGCGCGTCAGTGCGAAAGGTACTTTCTGCGAATACTCGCCTGCGATGTGAAATAGCCCTAACTCTGATCGGTACATTTTTAATAATAGTAATAATATTTGTCTGGTCGCACAACAGAACGTGCCACCTTACTGATTTAACTACCTCTAGTACTCACTTCTGTTGCGTCTCGTGCCTTCACCGTCTCTGCGCCCACTGTGTGGAACTCACTGTCTGTAAACACTCGATCTGCTGACAGCTTTGCTAGTTTTAAACGTCGACTCAAATCTGAACTGTTTGCATCTACTTACGCCTCTTAGTACAGTTCAGCACCTTCACAGCGCTCCGATTTGTGTTTTTCGTGGCTGATGGCATACAAAAAGAGGCTGAATACTTATGTGTTTCCCCAGAACCACTCGATACTCAGGGCTGAATTGTCCCTTCATCATATATTTTATGTGAGGTGGTTAGCAGCTGAGTGTAGCAAGTGATATTGTTAATGAGATGGCCTTTTTCGAAGATTATCTGTCGCCATTCGACATTACAGCTCTCTGCTCATATATGAGTCTTTTGCTGCTCTCAGCCTAGAGCCAGCCCTCCTCTGTTTTAACTCTTTGTTTTTAACCTGTTGGTATTTTGCACATTAGCACATAATAATTGTAATAATAGTAATGATGATAATAGTTCTCTGAAACAGTAGGGCTAATTGTGTCGTAGAACACACAACTGTTAGTGTCTGTTCACTTTTGGATTGATGGGAAATGGTTGGTTAATCAACACATTATCAGCTGTGGGCAAGAAGCATCATGAGGTGCCCATTGCTCCTAAACAAATGAAATGGATGTTAACTACACTGTGTCCAGATAAAAAGTGAACCGCAAAATAATTTACTATAATTTAAGAAATACCAGTCAGATTTGGCTGAAATTTTAGATGTGTGAACTTGAAAACAAATCAACAAGAACTGGCATATTACTTTAGAGAAATACACGACAATGTCAATTTTATTAACATTTAAAGTACACCACTAAAAATATAAATTTTATAACACTGTAGCTTCACTCACAGCGTGATCGATCATCTTCTTAAGCAGCTATTCAAAAACGACACAGACCAGTATCTGTTGGAAGCTTTGACAGACTTTCCTCGCTCAACAGCCCATTCCTGTCGCAAAACTTAAATTAAATACATTATCTTCTTTAGTGAAAACTATGCTTTGTTTATTGTTTACACAATAACCATGACAATGACATTTTTATGACATCAATAGCAGATGGCCACTGAGATAGTAAGTGGATAAGTAAGAAAGTAAATAAGTATTTATTACTGTTGAACACTTTTACGGTGAATTTTTGTATTCCTGTATTACTGTAAAATTTTTTTCATAAAGCTATATTATAATGGCAGCATTTGTTTAACAGTCAGTAACGACGTTCTACTGGTCCACTCTTCATCCGGACATGATACATTTTCAGTGATGTATTTTAAATCTTAATAAAATTGTAGTTGTCCTTTGTTTTTAAAAGTAATATGTTAATTTTTACTGATATGTTTCAAAGTGTGCATGTGTAAAATTTCAGACAAATCTGACAGTTTTTGTTGAATTATAGCAATTTATTTCGGAGTCCACTTTTTTCCGGACACAGTGTACATATGAGGAGTGAGGGAGTTCCTTTAATGTTCCATTCAACACATAATAGATGACTGCAGAGACAACTCTTTCAATGTAATTGATTGCAATAGCACTAACAGCCAAACTCCCAGCAATAGAGAGAAAGTATGCAAAACAAACCAAATTGTGCATAAATGTTCCTGAGCAGGCCCATGTAGTTATATTGTGAGTGAACAATGTGTTGTAGCAACAATCCGATGCTGCATGACGAGGTGAAGGACTTGTACATCGCTGCTGTTAAGGCCAGTCCACAGGACGTTGATGCCGATGTGCAGGTTAGTTTTTCAGTCTTGCAGTATGTGGTGTTTTTATCACTGACAATTCAATTGAATTGAAGCTTGTTGGGTAATGGGCACTACTGCTAATCTGGGCCATTGGAAGCGACTAAAGAGCAGTTCACACATCCTCAGCAGTGGGCATGTAGTGTTTCAACACCCAGACAAACAAAATGGCTGTCATCCATATACGAGCAAGAGATAGAGTGAAAGGTTACTGTCTCCGTGGAACAGTACTTCATCATTATGTTGATGTTGTTTGAAAGGCTTAGCCGAGAACTATCAATGACTGAAATATGAATGCTTTCAAATTCTCTTGCTCCTCGAGAACTTTTTCAAATTTTAAACTGAATTAAGATTTCTAGTTACTGTAGGTTCCAGTTTGGTATGCTTTGGCTGAACGTTGTATTTTGACATCATTATGCCTCTGACAACAACCAGCAGCAGAGTGCATCACGTATTCGTGTCGTCCGTCTGGCAATTAACACCTGTTTCACGTGATGTGATATCTCTGTACTTAGTGAAGGGATTTCAGTGAAACTTGCCAGAAATATTCATCATATGAGTGGTCATTGCTGAACAGGTTTTCAAGCTCAGAGGTCAAAGCTTAAGGTCGTGCGTGACCAGACCAGTTAACCTATAATGGCAGAGGCATACATTACATTACATTAGAGTTATTTAGAGTAGCTTAAGTACAAGACTGCTAAACCACTACTATTCACAGTGTACAGAACTAGAAACCAGAAACAGTTAGGAAGGAAGTGATTGGGAAAAAGAGATTTTCCTGATCCTGAAGAGATTTTCATACATTTTGACTATGTGGCATCGAGTGTCACTTGTTGAGAAGTCAACTGGAGAGGCTGACAGCTCTCAATATTGTGCTACATAAACCTTGTGAATCACCTTCCTCAAATTGTTAATTGAAGTTACTTAGTTATCGTTGTTTGCTAGATGATGTTACAGTGACTGGGTGACTGGTTGTGTTGTGCTTGCTCGTTGCAGACTGGACTTGGAGTGCTGTTCAACTTGTCTGGAGAGTACGACAAGGCTGTCGATTGCTTCACAGCAGCGTTACAAGTTCGACCAAATGTCAGTGTTATGCTGCATATTTCTAAACGAATGGGTTATCGTACTTTGAAAGTTATAGTAATGCTGACTTCAAAAAGATTTTGGTACACTGTTGGCCTTTTATTTTTCTGAAAATGACTGTCGGGTTCTAAATTTCTATCTAATAGTATTGCAGTGGAGGTTAGTTAAGGCGATGGACTTTTTCCATGCAGTCAACCAAGGTTTGATTTTGACTTCAGAAATATGAGTCATCAGTGGCATCAGGAGTGAATATCTGGCACAACAGTCGTGTCTGACACATAGACAGGTCTGTGCCTTGGAACTGAGTAGTACACCATCTTTAAAGTAAGGATAGACAGATGCGAGATTTTCCAAATTTGAACAGCATTATCAAAATGTCTTGAAATTGATGTGATATTTTGGTTCCGAGACTCAACTCTGACAGCACAGCCATTCTGGCCAGGCGAGGTTTTGGGTTACTGCAGCAAGGAGATATAATAATGCCAGCCTTTGAAAATAGCCTGTTGCTTGACTGATAGTATTACAGTGGAGTTTAGTTATAGATGGTGTTCTGCCAGTCTGCAAACTTTTGTTTGTAATGGAAAACTGACTCTGTTTTACATTGCCTATCTTTTTTGTTTTTTTTTTGTTTTGGTGTAATAAGTTTTCTTTCAGATTTCAAAAGGAGTCTGTAGGTTTTTGTCTTGATGCCTGTTTGTTTTAGTATTGTTACAATATTGACTTTTGTGCAGTGTATTAAGCATATCTACACCGTGTTTAAAAAAACTGGACCGTTTGTTATTTTATCATATGAAATACCGGTAAGTGTTTGTGATTTGTTAACTGTTCATTGCTAATATCGCTATAACGAAACGACTGAAAATTATCCTGCGAACAAGCACAAAACAAGATCTATTTTAATCCAGGACATCAGTTTGTGACAATAAAATTCAGCATTAACAGCAAAAGTTGTATGACATTCTCAACAGATATTAAAAATGTCAGCCGTTTGCAGCGACACAAGCAAGGCGCTTTCACCATATGTTGTCGATGATGCGCTGGTCAAGGTGTTACAGCTCTTCCATAATGTGCTCCATAGTTTGGGCCTTCTCCCTGTAGACTCGCTCCTGGAGCTTGTGTCGCTGGAAACGGCTGACATTTTGAACATCTGTTGTGAATGTCGTACAACTTTTGCCATTAATGCTGAGTTTTATTGTTACATGTTCTGCATTAAAATAAATCTTGTTTTGTGCTTGTTCACATGATAATTTTCAGTCCTTTCGTTATAATGTTATTAGCAAAGAATAGCTAATGAGTCATAAACATTTATTCCATATTCACAACAAGCAACACCTCCTATGTACTTCTGGAAATTTTCATGCAATTTGTAGCTGTCAAAGCAAAGATATGATGAAATAACTAAGGGTCCAGTTTTTTTCTGAAACACAGTGAATATACTGTAAAACCCATTTTTTTCGCGTGCCCTTTATTTCGCGAATTTCACGAGCCTGGCAAGTTCGTGAAAATAACGGGCCACGAAAATTTGAATGCAGTAGCGTTTCAGTGTAATAGGAAGCAAAAACGCCAAAATTACGGGGTCCAAAATAATTACATTGACTCAAGCGCCAGAATTAAGGGTGGCCAAAATTAAGGGTTTTACAGTACTAGCCATACAGTTAAAAGGTGCATTATTATCTGTGATACTTTTCTATTTTGCACTGTGTCACTAGCTGCAGTGATGCTTGCAGGATTCACTATTATGGAACAAGCTTGGTGCAACGTTGGCGAATGGAAAACGGAGTGAAGAAGCAGTTAGTGCGTACCATCAAGCTCTGTCCCTGAGTCCCGGCTATATACGCACACGATACAACCTAGGAATTGCCTGTACAAATCTCGGTGCCCACAGGTAGGTGTTCTGTTGCTAATATCATTTATCTCACAAGTGTTGCAGTAGCACAGCACTGTATTAATAGTGACAGGCCAAGTCAGTCGGAGATGGCAAGATTTGACCCTCTAGAGTTTACAATTGAAATTGTGTGCACTGATCGCTAAAAAATTAGCCACAGGTGAGTATGTCCAAGAGATTACCACTGTGCCACATTAGGTACAAATCCACTCCCTTACAATCTTGTGGACAATTTGGTCAAATATTGTTTTCTTTATTTGTTCCTCAGACCAGTAAGACCCCTTCAGGATTTTGACGTGATGGCTAAAAATGCAGAAACGCGGAAGGGGGATGTGCTTTTTTGGGGGTAAAAAGATTAAAGTTAACTCCTATCTACTCCCACAAAAAAGTGAAAATTGTTTAAAAAATGTACTTTGAAAATTTTAAAACGAAAGTCGCTTAAAGGTTGCTATGTTACAGTATTCATGTATAAACTATCCTTAATCGTTATCTTAGCCCCATAAAGTTATATGAATAGTTCATCTGGCATTGAGATTCCACATTAAGTGATTGTCTGTGAGCCCTACCTCCAAGTTGGCCATAAAATTTTAGTTTCCACATTTTAGTGACCACAGTGGTCTCACACTGACCATTTTACATTTAAATTTTGTTGGACAACATAAACTTCACACAATGAACATTGTATTGCTTGTAGGGAAGCGATTGAGCACTTTGTCACAGCCCTCAACTTGCAACGAAATAGCCGTGGGCCAATGGCAGGACAGAAGGCGATCATGTCTGACAACATTTGGACAACGATGCGAATCACCACTGCCTTGCTTGGTCGCACCGAGGACCTTTGTGATGCCTGTGACGCACGTGACTTAGACAGATTTAATCGCGAATTTAACATAGAATGAGTTTCTTCTATATTTTCCTTGCTCAAATCATAAATAGCAGATGCTTTGATGGTGATAACCGACGTTTTCATGTTTTGTTGCAAGTAAATATTATTTGTACAGTGTGAGTCCAAAAATTAGCCCCCCCCCAAAGAAAAAATACTTTTTGCGATATTTTCACTTTTAGTGAACCTGTATAGTTGAAAATTTCCTTGGTCATTGCCCAACCATATACGTACATGTGTACCAATTTTGGTCCATTGATCTGAATATTTGTATTAAAAAACAGTGTCACTTTTACTAGTGAGACTCCTGAAATTATAAAAATTCAGTTCAGTTTATTACAGAATTCACTAAATTTTTAGCAACAAAAACAAATCACATCATACGGCATTTCACTGAATATAACTGTCAGTATCAGCAATGTGAATTATGACATTATACACTGTGTCTCAAAAAAAGTTCACCTTTATTATTTTTGTGATTATTCGGTCAAATACTGACCGATTTTAATAATATTTGGTAATATTGCAGCTGAGAAATTTGCAACCTAATGACATATTCCTTTCTTGTAATATCCAGTTAGTGTACGAGTACTACAGAATAGAAAAAACCAAGAAAGATTTTGTGTGCTTTCAATGCTGCCGCTTCGTGTTGTCGTCGTTCCAGTTTCTCGCAGCCTTTTTTAAAAAAGTTTGTTTAGTCCCAGCAGTCCCCACCCTTATTCAGAAATTCCTTGCTGAGTTTTTATGGACCATAACCTTTAAAACTTACAAAGTTTTCATCCAAATCGAATTTTAGTCGCTGACACCCATATTTACACCAAATCGTTGACATCAAACTGTTGTCTGCTACCAAGCAACGTGCGTTCGGTATTCGAGTAAGTAAGTAACTAAATTAACCATAGAAGTGGGTCTATCATTCATTACGTGAAATTAATGACATTTATAATGGTTCACAGACTGAAGAAAACTACTATGACAATATTATCGTAGCAAAAACTGTCTAAAATGTGACATTAGTATTTGTACATTATAAAATTGAGATATAAATGGGTGTCATTTTGCGATGTAAACTAGCGACACATTACAAGTAAGTGATAAAATTGCCATATGTCAGTTTGTTCCAAATTTTCTCATCTATGTTTCTGTCAAATATTATGTGAATTGGTTTACAGTTGGGAAAGTTATCACAGAATAAAAAGGGTGAACTTTTTATCGAGACACAGTGTATATTCAAAATTTCCACTGTTGGCTGACACACATGCCTGCAGTCCTTTGCGGTAGCCTTATACAGCATTGTCAATGGTTTTTTCTGGTATGTGCTAATATAACAGCAGAGAAAACTGCCAGTCGGGCCCACCTAGGTCCCTTAATATTATAGTTTGCAGAGATCTCCTGTACTTTTTAGGGTCTCACTCCCAACCCTCCCTGATTTGCACACTGCGGAAATGGGCTCTTGTTTTGACAATAGCTTTGGCAAATATTGACCTATTTCAGTCATTCTTTCAGCATTGTAACTGAGATCTTTACAGTAAAGCTAAGGTATCCTTCGACATATCTTCATTGTGTTTGTGCACTCTCTAGAAGAACAGTACCAGAGGTCAGTATTATCCTTGCATGAAATCAGTGTTCAACCTGTTCATAACTAGGATTGTCAGAATTCTGTGCCAAAAAAATTGAAAATTCTGTGCACCATTTTCGTGAATTCTGTGCACTTTTGAAGCCAATTTTTCCACTTTAAAATTATCAGTAGCATTGCTGTATGATCATGTTTGCCCTTAACTAAAAATTTAAAGAAGTTACTGTGAACTTGTACGTAAACAACTAAACATGCTGACAAATTCAAGTTCTAGCTTCTTGCGTAATTGGTGACGAACTCAATTTCGTCAACTTCTGCTACCGCGCCACCAACTATACACCGTGTCCAGAAAAAAGGTGCCACTTTATTTTTTGCCATAACTTTGCCAAATCCTAACCGATCTTCAAAATTCTTTTGCCATTACACTCAGCAGTAAATTTGCAATAAAGAAATCATTAAATATTCCACCATCATTCACCCACGTTGCTACGCTACCTTGTAAAACTGTTGTGCTCAAAAATTGTAAATTACATTGTAGGCCTATATTAAAAACGTTTAATGACAATGAACAATTGCACAAGAAAATCATTTGTAGTGTTAATTCGCACATTTCAGCGTCAAATTAGTCAACAAGTCTGTATATGGACAATGCGTGACTAAAAATGATGTTCAAAATGTCCACCGCCAGCCTGTACACAAGCTGACAAACGACGACGCCACTGACGAATCGCTGCTGTGACGTCACAATGATGTCATCATTGGGCACAGCATTGCCAAGTAAGCAAGAAAA
>Ga0049105_1001287_pt1 | contig 10850 bp, 5 predicted proteins | sample WorMetvaBAHAMAS1_FD_61260 | JGI IMG/M metagenome (GOLD analysis project Ga0049105, IMG submission 61260) | Worm MetaG Olavius vacuus BAHAMAS.1 | ecosystem: Host-associated > Annelida > Digestive system > Unclassified | place: Germany: Marburg | collected 2013-04-09 | reverse complement strand
CTTCCATTGACTTTGACCGTCGCCCTTACAACAGGTCAGCACTAACGCGCTGCCTGTGATATTGATATTGATATTGATATTGGATGTCAACGGATGGCCTACGTAATACGTATACCTACCAAATAGCGTAGAAACATGGCCGAAAATTTTGAATTTTTGATCGCCTGAGTAGGGTGCACGAACGTTATAGACAGACGACAGACGACAGACAGACGGACGGACGATGACATATAGCGAACTGTCGCTAAAAATGATGATGAAATGATTATTATTATGAAATGATGACGATGATATTGATTAGTTCTAAACCTTCTTCCAGATATTTTTCAATGTTATGTTTATGTTGTGACAGTTGGGCTACTTTCGTCAATAGTGTGCGTAGACGACTGCATAATAAGAGATTGTTTTTGTTTGCGTGTATTGTTTACAATTCGTATTTATGGAATAAAATATGTCAGATTGAAAAATGTTTCGTAGGTCACGCAGGTCTTTTGGAGGATGCGAAGATATTCATCATTCGTGTACCGTTCGATTTTTAGACGACAGAGAACCATTGACAGTAACATTTCAGGTAATAAAATGTACAACGGCTGGGCTCTGGTAAAATGCGTAATTGCGGTATGCGGAATATAGATGAGCAAACATTGAGTTTAGGTTGCCATATTCACTCGGCACTTATTTATCGCTATCCCTGGCACTCTAACCATAACGCTAACCCTACTAACCCTAACCGTAACAGTAAGGGTAACTCTAGTCCAGCGCTGTACCTTCTATGGCAGTGCTGCGCATATGGCCAATACAAGGTACAGAACCGCACTGGCTTAAAAACTGGAGAAATGGGTCCGCTCCAATTACAGTCAAATAAAGTTAACGATTCGATAAACTATCACTTCATAAAACATCATGCATGGGTCCGCTATTCCACGCGTTGTATTAATAAAGAAAAGTAGTTTAATTACCTTGTTGACATAAATTAACCAACATTATCCCATAAGTCTGTTCAACATCCGGACTACCGGTATTACTACCTCTGGGTTTTCGTACTAGATCTGGATTTTTTTGGTCGTGTCTGGGTTTCTGTGTAATTGTGGTATACCGTTACTATCGTTACCGTACCGTTAGCATTGTATCATTCTATTGTTCTTGACAGCATTGTGATGAAATGACTATCTAACTAGGCATACCTCCTTATGGTAGAAGATATACTAGCTGCTTCAAGATAGGACGTTGCACAAGAGACATTGCAATTTGTGGAACAGAATTACAATGTAGATTTCGTTGACGTCAACAAATGATCATTTGACTGTTTTACGCCACTAAGTTTGTACTTAATGCAAAATTACAAATATTTAAGCGTTAATTTTGGAGGTATTTGGAGATTTGAAGTTGGTTTTCTTTATCTGGGTTTACTGGGTTTTTTTGCATAAGAAGTGTTGCATGATTTTAAAAGTCTAGTAAGACTGGGTACGATCCAACAACAACAACGATGTTATGGTTTGGTTGATCAACTTGATCTGTGGTCATTTTCTTTTAAAGTTATAGTACATTGAATCGCAGTATTTTCTATCGGTAGAGTTATCGTAAATATCGACTGAAGATTGGCATTCGTGCTTCGTTTGGAATAACTCACAGACAAACGTGTAACAGAAAATATGCGAAAACTGTTTTCGCTCAATAATTCCGAAAGCCGGTCTGCAACTGTCTTCTGTGATAAGACAGTCTGTGATAAGACAGTTGCAAATTGCAAGTAGGGTAACTCGTACTGCTGTAAATATGGCACCCAAAACTCAGTGTTTGCCGATGCGGAATGGTAATAGGGTTAGGGTTAGGATCATGGCTAGCCCTTGTTTGGGGTCAGCAATATTGCGCAGTTCCTCACAGATTTACACATTCAGCATTGCACAGATGCAGTATGGGCATGGCATTAAGATTAGGGTTAGGGTCTGTAGTCAGGTCTAGGGTTAAGGTACCTTAAATCATAATCTTGATTTTATTTTGCAGAAGTATTGCGCTTTTCCCGGTATTTTGTGCATTCCACATCTATATTCTGCATTATTCCATATTCCACAGTCATTGGCCATGTGCATAAACGCACACATTTGCCTAAGCTGTGTGGATTGCTAGTAATAACCAGTGATGTAGTCAAGTCCACTAAGTCCAAGTGTCCAAGTCCGAGTCCTCAGGTTCCGAGATCAAGTTCAAGTCCACAGGACCCGAGTTCAAGTCCACAGGACTCGAATTCAAGTCCTAGTCCACAGACTTTCAGATCAAATCCTTGTAGAGTCCGAGAGTAGCTAGAATTTAGCATAGATGGTCTAACTGAGCGTGAACTGAGAAGCAATAAGAAGACGTGTTAAGAGACATTATCTTACTTCTTATAATACAAAAGCGACCAACTGTAAAGTTCATAGTGTTGTTACGGTAAACCGAACCGAAATCGAAACCTCGATGTTTTGTTACCTCTAAGGGTCATCATCACCGCAATGTTTAAGGCCTAAAACGGCAAGGTGTTTGCACGTTTTTATTTTTTTCCTAGCGTACATTACATCTATTATCTTTTACCTTTTGCACGATGTTAGTAGAAGTTCCGCCATAGACCGACACCTGACATTTAATTTAGGATTTGCCCACCACAGGTGTCCATACAACGCTGTGTGTGTCTGGCAATAACGAGTATAATGACCATGGGTGAGATTCAAACAAACCCGCCTCGGCGCCGCCGACCGTCTGACTGCCTCTCCCCGCTCTCTCATCCACTCGCACCTGCCCAGGCATGCATCAGTGGCAGCGGCCGGTAGTGGCAACGGCCAGTGTCGCAACTTCTTCTCACGCTTCAAATAATCAAATAATCATTTGAAGCATTAGCCGTGGTCGGGAACAACTGATGCGATCATCTGTGTAATTACGATCGTCAGCGTGAAAGTTGTTAGCGCCGCAGTCGACATTTTATCGCACTAATAACCCTGTACAATGGACAAACACAAGTGAAAATTTCTTTGCACTTTAACATCAGCTGATCCGATTATTTAATGAGAGACGTGTACTAATGCATAAGCATTCGGTTGGCAATAAGAGACTTCTAGGTTCTACTCCTGTTTTCTCTCAGCTAACGGCTGTGTATATTTGCATATGCCGGTCTCTTTGAACGCCTTGCAACACAACAACACAACAGCAACACGCAACACAAAGCTGCGTACAGTAAGAAACGCCCACGTGGCCAACTATTACATTTTTGGCAGAATGTTTCCGCATTTAAATCACTTACCAACTTTCTGTTCGTAAATTAAGTATTTAGCTTTCTGTTTCGATCGTCCTTTGATGGTTTTTGCTCGACAGCGAGAGAGAGACGGGCGATCCTATCGAGACGACACAGTAAGTACCAGTAGCACGGACGCAGACACAGCATTGCTGCGTCGTTGCTTCTTGCCGGCGTTGCCTGCTAGTGCCTCCCCCACATGGTGGATGCCGACCACCAACGAAGCTGTGCCTTGCTGTTCCTACTGTCATCGTTGAGCCGGCGCAGTGGCATTAGCGACAACGAGGCAGTCGACGCCTCTAGCATCGACTGGTCTGTCCTGACTGTTAAACGTCTGCATCGTCTGCATGGATGCCCTCAGCTCATCATCTCTAGCAGCTATACTTAGCGGATGACGATTTCATGTGTGAATTACAGCCTGCATGAGTGTAATCATGGCAAGAATAAACCAAGGAGGCTGGATACGGAGGTGGTGTAACCGCATAATCGAAAGCATGCTGTCTGACCGACGTGACTGTCAGTGATACAGTTATTATGCAGTGCTTTAACTGCCAGTCACTGGGCACGACGGCTACAGTGTCGGCGGCAGACTAATGTGGGTATATTTTGTGCCATGGATGTCTAATTAACTCAAGGTCTGATTGTTTACGGACGCATTTCGCATCACATGGGAAGCACCGGTCGACTGAGATCATTTAACCACTTCACACACTGGGTGGTATGCACCATGCAAGCACACCACTCGCTCACCGACTAGGCCGTCCTATAGCACCAAACTATAGGCCTACATTATGGAAGCTTTACAGTGGCACTTAGTGCACACGTATAAACACCGAAACCGAACCGACCACCGACTTTTTCATGGAAACACTGACCGACGCCGACCAACCTTGAAAAATGTCACACCGTAACAATACTAAAAGTTCATAAGTTGAGATCTGCTCATCATTACAAGCTAAGATGTTACAGTGTGTTCACATTGCACTTAACTAAAAGTAGATCAGAAGTCAACTTGTTCAAGAGTCCTGCCCTGTGTGGCCACATGAACGTTCCTCCACTGCTGAACACTCATTCAGTGTGCATGGAGCACTAGTTGCACGTACAGCCAGTGACTTCAATATCTGTTTGTGACATGTGTAGCCGTGACAGAGCCACTGACTACACTCATTACCCGGCCGTAAGAACAGACGTTGATACGTAGGGACCGTGAATAAGTAAGGAGCTAAGAAAATAGATGTCTACTGAATTTTCTTAAACATGCTCTCTCAATGCAAGAAGTAATATGTGACAGCATCATAGGTCTACAGTGCACCAAGTCTTGAGTATGAGCTATGAGGACTTGAGTCCAAGTGCGAGTCCTCAGGGTTCTAGTCCAAGTCCTAAGAATATAGACCCGAGTCTGAGTCCTAAAATATGGACTTAAGTCCAACTTGAGTACACTGTCAGACTTGAATACTAGATCTCTGGTAAATAACTGCCTATGCGACCTGCAGTTTGATGATATCAAAGAAATATTGTCGACATCTTCTGTATTCTTTGTTGTGTCCATCGGAGCAAAAGTTGAGAAGGGGTGCTTGACTGCATGCAACGGAGTGTGACTGTGACGAACTTCTGATGCCAAGTACTGTGTTGATCTGTAATCTGTACACTGTACACTGTACATTTTCCAAGGTTCATCAGTCTGTGTGACCAAACCAGTCAGCCATCCAATCAAGGAACTACGTCATAATTCATTAGCATTAGCAATTGCACAGATTTGTTGCACTTTTTGAATGCTGCATGCTCTTAATAAAGTCTACAAAGTCACAGGATGACAACTAATATGATGACATATAGAATGTGGAGTGTGTAGCCAGTGTTAATAAGCCCATAGGTAAGTTTTTGGAAATATTTCTACATCTGTGCAAGTCAGATAAACGAATTTCTTTTAGCAAACGACATAAAATGTGACCAAATGCCACTGCATTTGTGATTTGTGTTCGCTGTGCTTATGCAGCAAATAGTGCCATTGATATTTGTAATGTGTTTACAGTAAGGGTTTGCACTTGTGGAAAACTGTATAGTCCATTTCACAATTAGTGATTTAGTAGTTCTGTGGTAGTGAATGTTGGAAAGTGACCCTGTTTGGCTTACTGTTTGCAGAAAGATACAAAAGGTCAATACCTTATTGATCACGTTTGTCAGTCTCTGAATTTGGCTGAAAAAGACTATTTTGGACTTCGTTATGTGGACTCTGAGAATCAGCGAGTAAGTACTGTTAATCTGTTATTTTACAAAATGACACTCATACTGTTAGATTTTTAAAGCGATTATTAGATTTTTATGATGTAGTATTTCATGTTCTATCGTGTGTGCTAGATCGTATGACCAAAGAATTTCTATTTAATTTCACAATTGGTGTTGTGCAATGACTGTTATACATAGTTGACTTGATTTGATTTGTAATCATTGTTTACGGTACTCTGCAGCTTTAAAGTTGGATATCACACAGCATTTCTCTGTGATGCTTCAAACAGAAGTGCTTATCATGTTAACCACATATTATTATTATTATTATTATTAAGGCTATTTGTAACGCGCAAGATCCCCTCAAGAAGGCTGCAAATGCGCTATCCGGCAATTTATATTTATCTGAGAATGTCCATACACTGTAGAGTGTACCTCCCTTTGCAGTCACAACGATGAGTGTGTGATTTAATACAGCTGTTGACTGTTTTGATAGTGATGTACATGCATAGGCACAACTTCCCTATTAGCCACATTACAGTGTGGGCATTGCAGTAATGAATTTGAGATGCTTGTTAGCACGCCACAGTTAGTTGTGCTGAACAGAAATGCACAGTTGAAGATTATATGCATGAAGTTTAATAGGTTATTAAGTTTATTGTGTAATTGACTGTCTTTTTAATTAAGTTGACTCAGAGTTTTGCTTTTTGTGGAATGGTTTTTACTGTACTGGATGGAATGCAGAATGCGGTCTAGCGATGAGATTTCTGTCTGTCCATCTGTCCGTCTGTTTGTCAAACGCGTGATTTGTAACAAAATGAAAGAAAGTTGTGCCCGCATTCTTATACCACATGAAAGACCATTTACCCTAGTTTTGTGACAAGAAGAATGGTTGGTGGGGGTGACCTCTTCTACCTGAAATTTTGGGTCAAACTGACCCCATTGGAGCGAAATCGCCAATTTTCAGTCGATATTCGCTCGTAGCGCTTCAATGGTAGCATCTAGTGAAAAAAGTTCAATTAACACTAATAGGAAGTTGACAACATGCTTCCAGTGAGCCTAAGATGATCATCGTACATTGCCCCTAATCCCCCCCCAAAGGGGGTTGAAAAACGCGAAACGGACGTTTTCCGTGTAAAATCGCACTTTGGTTGAAGAGAGTCTGCTACAAAGTTTCTTTGTGTGAAAACTGTCAGCGACAGAGTTGTAAGGCATTCGTTGGCCTAACTATCTGGACAAAAATGATTGGTGCGGGACGGCCCCTTCTATGCGAAAATTTGGTGGATGATGATCCACCCATTTGCAAATCGCCAATTTTTAATCTATTTTTGCTTGTAGCGCCTCAGCTGTGACACCTAGCGGAAAAGTTCATTAAAACTAATAGGAAGTCCACTACGCGCTTTCCCATGAGCCCAAGATGAACGTCGTATGTTGTCGCTACTCGCTAGGTCCCCCAAAGGGGCTCAAAAATGCAAAGTGTCCCAAATTTGAACAGTAAGCTGCAATAACTCTGAAACGGTACAAGATAGGATGTCAGTTACTATTAATCACTAATAGGAAGTTGGATACAGGCTTTCGATTGATACTGACCTCGACGACCTTGAATGACCTTGAATGGTGTAATAGCCCTTATTTTGCATTTTTTTTCGCGGAATTTGATATTTGATTTGGTGGGTGTAGATGATAGCAGACTACAGGCAAATGTACAACTGAGTTGTTCTGAGGGTCGTTAGGCATTTGGCGCTGTTCTGTGTTCGTCTGATGAACTGGCCGAACTGTTAAAATGACTTTATCGTAAATGTTTTCCTGAGTATTATTGTTAAGTTTGCTGTTCTGTTTACAGCATTGGCTGGAGCCTGTGAAGTCAGCATACAGGCAGTTGAAAAGTATGTGCATTTTGCTTACAGTTACTGGAGTCTGTTTCTTGCATTGCTACGGCTAGACAGTGGCACATATGTAATTTCACTTAATGAAAATGCGGAATTATGTACTGGCTTTTGGTAATTTAGATGACTTACTAGAACAGTAACAGTGCTTTGTCACTAAGTTGGCAGCAGCAGCCGTAGCAGCGGTTGTTTGTGTAATATAAAGTGTTAGTTTAATTTATTTTGGTAGTTGTAACTGCTGACAGTATATGAGTAGATGTTGTTGATTGTGATCACCTTTGTGCTGTTTCCAGGCGTTCATCCTCTGGTACTTTGTTTTCGTGTCAAGTACTATCCGTCTGATCCATTGTTGCTGAAAGAAGAATTGACGAGGTAATGTAACATGCAGTTGCATAGTCTTAGTGTGAAGACCCTGCACTGGCAGCTGTGGTTTAAGTTTGTCAGATGCACATTGAACAGCGCTGGGTGTCAGTTGTTGGTGCAGTGATGAGTGTTTTGCCGACAGTGAGGTGATGAATGTTAACAGTGTTTTGCTAAGTGTGAGGTGTTGATTGATAACAGGTACATGCTGTTGCCGCAGTAATGAGAGCGTTTTGCCGACAGTCAGGTGTTGATTGATAACAGGTACTTGCTGTTGCCGCAGTAATGAGAGCGTTTTGCCGACAGTCAGGTGTTGATTGATAACAGGTACTTGCTGTCGCCGCAGTAATGAGAGCGTTTTGCCAACAGTGAGGTGTTGATTGATAACAGGTACTTGCTGTCGCCGCGGTAATGAGAGCGTTTTGCTGACAGTCAGGTGTTGATTGATAACAGGTACTTGCTGTTGCTGCAGTAATGAGAGCGTTTTGCCGACAGTGAGGTGTTGATTGTCAACAGGTACTTGCTGTCGCCGCAGTAATGAGAGCGTTTTGCCGACAGTCAGGTGTTGATTGATAACAGGTACTTGCTGTCGCCGCGGTAATGAGAGCGTTTTGCCGACAGTGAGGTGTTGATTGTCAACAGGTACTTGCTGTCGCCGCGGTAATGAGAGCGTTTTGCCGACAGTCAGGTGTTGATTGTCAACAGGTACTTGCTGTCGCCGCGGTAATGAGAGCGTTTTGCCGACAGTGAGGTGTTGATTGCTAACGGGTACTTGCTTTCGCCGCGGTAATGAGAGCGTTTTGCCGACAGTGAGGTGTCGATTGATAACAGGTACTTGCTGTCGCCGCAGTAATGAGAGCGTTTTGCCGACAGTGAAGTGTTGATTGTTAACAGATACTTGCTGTCACTGCAGTAATGAGAGCGTTTTGCTGACAGTGAAGTGTTGATTGTTAACAGATATTTGCTGTCACTGCAGTAATGAGAGCGTTTTGCCGACATCGAAGTGTTGAATGTTAACAGTGTTTTGCCGACAGTGAGGTGTTGATCGATAACAGGTACTTGCTGTCGCTGCAGTAATGAGAGCGTTTTGCTGACAGTGAGGTGTTGATTGATAACAGGTACTTGCTGTCGCTGCAGTAATGAGAGCGTTTTGCCGACAGTGAAGTGTTGATTGTTAACAGGTACTTGCTGTCGCTGCAGTAATGAGAGCGTTTTGCCGACATCGAAGTGTTGAATGTTAACAGTGTTTTGCTGAGCGTGAGGTGTTGATTGATAACAGGTACTTGCTGTCGCTGCAGTAATGAGAGCGTTTTGCCGACAGCGAAGTGATGAATATTAACAGTGTTTTGCTGAGCGTGAAGTGTTGATTGTTAACAGGTACTTGCTGTTCCTGCAGCTGCGACGTGATCTGCATCATGGTCGCTTGCTGTGCAACACTGATGATGCTAACCTACTCTCAGCTTACATCGCTCAGTGTAAGTATTTTTGTAGAATTTCTTCTTTCATTTCCAGTTACACACTACTATTTTGATGGTCTTGTTAGTAGTGTGTGTTGAAAAACTGAAAAACTACTGGCTGAGCAATTTATGTAACTTAGTATGGATATATTTTATGGTGAAGCCTAGAAGTGATAGGTTTTGGTGAAATTTGACTTTTGACCTTCGTAACTGTTTTAGTATTTTGAACCAACACTGCCTGTGTGAAAGATATTGACTCACTATGCAGCAGATGCTGTAAGGGCATGTCTGTTTAGAGAGAGCTACAAGACACAGGTTTGTGCTGCTGTAGGACATAGTTTAATTGAGCTTGGAGTGATTGTTGTGATGGTTTATGTTATAGCTGAGTTGGGCGACTGGAATCAGATTGAAGATCATGATTATGTGTCAAATATGCGGATGCTACCGAAACAGTCATTGAAATTCACTGACAAAGTCGCGGATCTGCATAAATCTCTCGAGTAAGTTGCAGTTGTATGGCGTTCCAAAAGTTATTGATCATCACAAGGACATGGATGTGCAGATCATTCAGTCTACTCATGTTGACTGCTTGTGCTGTTGCAGGGGTCAGACTGCCCATGAGACGGAAGAAGACTTCTTGAGAATTGTTGCAAAGTTGGACACGTATGGCGTTGATCCACACTGTGTCAAGGTTACTATGCTTGTTTTACATTTCTTGATGGCAACAACTCATTAAAGTTAAACAATTGTTGTCGAATATTTGTTGCTGCTGAACTGGTCATTTCTGTCATGATACTTCCCTTCTTACCGTGCAGTGGCCGTAACATCAGCCATGCTTAGTTCTGCTATGATGTCGGCTGTATGCTGGCATTTCTGTTTGGTGACAGCAGCTGATTAATTTGTGTCTCATATGAGATTGTGAGATTGGGCGTGTTGTGGTCACTGGTTGCTGTGCTTAGCAGACATGGCTGTGTCACCTGGCAATTAGTACAACTGCAGTGTATACATGTGTCGTTGGCTACTCCTTAGTCTGCACTCCAGTCATATACTGTTATAGCAAGATATGTTCAGCAGACCATAGTAATCACCTTCATGTAGAGGTGAATTTGTGAGATGAAAATTTATAGCTAAATTACAGGTGAGGTTGTACAGTGTGCAGTCATTATTGTAGATACTGAGAGTATGCACCACAGTCATAGTATTTGCTGTTATTTTTGTTTGCTTTTGGCTGTGTTGCCCACGGACTCAGTAAACTACTTGTTAACACTTGTACTACTGCACTTCAGCCCCTCAGCTGTAACTGGTAACGAAAAAAGTTCAATTAACACTAATAGGAAGTCCACTACGCTCTTTCCAATGAGCCTAAGACGAACATCGTACGTTGTCCCTAAGCCCCCGAAAGGGTGGCTCAAAAAATGCAAAATGTCCAAAATTTGAACAATAAGCTGCGATAACTCCGAAACAGTACCAGATATGATGTCAGTTACTATTAATCACTAATAGGAAGTCGCATACGGGCTATGACATTGAATGACCTTGAACGGCGTAATAGCTTTTATTTTGCGTTTCTTTTCACTGAATTCGATAGCTTTGCTGGTCAATTACGTCACAGTAGTTGAAGATAGACCTATAATGTTCGCAAAATGTCTCCCCATTCCAGTCTTC
>Ga0049105_1001286_pt1 | contig 10850 bp, 8 predicted proteins | sample WorMetvaBAHAMAS1_FD_61260 | JGI IMG/M metagenome (GOLD analysis project Ga0049105, IMG submission 61260) | Worm MetaG Olavius vacuus BAHAMAS.1 | ecosystem: Host-associated > Annelida > Digestive system > Unclassified | place: Germany: Marburg | collected 2013-04-09 | reverse complement strand
CAACCGACCCCCGTTGGAGCAAAATCGCCGATTTTGAACCGATAATCGCTCGTAGCGCCTCAGCCGTAACACCTAGCGAAAAAAGTTCAATTAATGCTAATAGGAAGTCCACTATGCGCTCTCCAATGAGCCCAAGATGAACATCGTACGTTGTCCCTAAGCTCCCAAAGGGTGGCTCGAAAACCCAAAGTGTCCGAAATTGGAACAATAAGCTGCGATAACTCCAAAACGGTATGAGATAGGATGTCAGTTACTATTAATCACTAATAGGAAATTGCATACGGGCTTTCTATTGGTACCGACCTCGATGTCCTTGAACGTCGTAATAGCCGTTATTTTGCGTTTTTTCACCGAATTCAGCTGATTTTCAGGCTGATTATATCACAATGGTTGAAGATAGACCTATAATGTCTGTAAAATATTGTCTCCCAGTTCCAGTCTTGTACTTTTGGTGAAAACTATAACACACCCTGCAGCGTGGTCTCTCTGCGATAGCTGAGCATCTTGTCATTGTTGTGTAGAAGCTGTTTTTGCACGTTTTGTGTGCAGTTTTCAAACTTCAACTTGCGGTTACCTGGACTGTTAATCATTGACACACCTGGCCACGAGTCTTTCAGGTGAGTGAAGGTTTATCCAAGTTTAAACCTAAATAATTTACACACAGTTTATCTGCAGCAGTTTAGCATTAAATTGGCGTTAAATGTTTCCAGCTAACAGTTACACTTTGTTATAATTGTAGAATGCATGTTTCTTACACCAAACTTCGATGTGAATGCCACCTTTGGGCTTTTTCAGTTTAGTGTTTGACTGAGCAGCTTTCTGGAGTTAATCGTTCGAGTGGTTAGAAAGTATTGTTCTCATTAAGTTTTGATGCTAATTAAATATCCGATCAAAAACCCAGCATGATGGTAATTGGTAGTTAGTTCGTGTTGAACTTGTCTGCTTTGCACCACACAACAGGTCGATGTCTCTAGTTTCTTGATAATCCACCATGTCTTGGAAATGATGCAAGATAGTACACTGTGTTCAAAAAAACATCCACATTTATTTTGCAACGTATTGAAACAAATAAAGACGGTTGGTTACCTTATCATAACACGAAAGTTACTCGGTAAGTACTGATACAGAAGTCACAATCTGTGCTTGGAATGTCCGCCATTCTCTCTAACACACGCCTGCACCACTGACTGATGGCATAATCAATGATAGACTGGTCGATATGATCCCACGATTCAACAGTGCGCTCTCGTAACTCGTCAACGTCGCGAATCTTCTGTTTGTACACCATCTCTTGCATGACGGCTCATATTTTATAGTCCACCGGATTGAGATCTGGACTGTTCAGAGGCCATAAAGATGGCGAAATGAAGTCTGGAGTTTTACTTGCAAGCAGTGCAATCGTCTCGCGGTGTAGATATGTTATTATTATAGAAAGTCGCATGTTTCTTACACCACTTCATCCATTTGTACCAAAATTGGTGACCTTGAAAGACTTTGAACCGTGTAATGGCCATTATTTTGCATCATCATCATTGTCATCGTCATTATTAGATTACAAGCTTTAGCAGTGACTGTGATATGCTACATGAATTTGTTTTACGTCGATTTGTATTGACAGTGCAGTATTTTTGGTGCTGTGTTGCAGTAATCTGCGCAGTCGCGGTTCGTCCCTGTGTGACCTCGCTGTGCTCGTCGTCGACATCATGCACGGCCTCGAGCCACAGACACGCGAGTCCATTGAACTTCTTCGCAGTCGGAAAACGCCGTTTGTTGTCGCACTTAATAAGGTACGTGTGTGTGTGTATGCCACATTTTGATCTTCCTCACTGCACAGCCCTGTTAGTGTCAAAATATAACAAATTTTTATCAATATCACAGGAACAGCAAAAGAGTCTAAACGAAAGATACATAAGTTATTCAAATTGTATAGTTTCGCTTGCCTTCTGCTAATACTTTTCGCCAGTCAGAAAGTTAATAATTAGGTTAGATTGCATAATTTGCTAATGCCCATGACATACATACCAGAAACCGGTACCAGATTCTGGTACCAGAAACTCGTATCGGTTTCTGGTACCAGTTGCAGCTGGAAGCAAAATTTCTGGTACCAGAAACAAACATTTCAGATGATGCAGATGAAATTGGTGCAGTTTGTGATGGCAGTAATTGGAGTAAAACAAAGAGAAAATACAAATGAAACGACAATGTAGATACAACCACAAGAATGCTGCTGCATGCTCACGTGCTGTTTGAAGCGTCTTGCCATCACACTGCGATGTTTGGCCACAAGTATTTCAGTATGACACCCAAAGTTCAGCATTTTTACGATAATTTAGTGATTAATATCATTATAGATTGCTATGGAACTAAACACATATTGTTAGCCTACCTTGACAAAATTGCTATTTTAACGGCAGTAGAAACTAGGTAGGCCTACTCAGTTAATTAACAACTTCTAGCATTTACCATAAAACTATTCACAGGATGGCAGCAGTAGTCGTATGTATGCAGTAATTAAAACAATTAAACAAACAGAAGACTATTGGCTAACTTGCAAAATTAATTTTGTGATTAACTTTCATACTTGTCATTTTTGCTACGGATATTATACTGTTTTTATTTTTCATGTCTTCGAATCCTCAACACGTAATTAGGTACACCTTCGTTACCAGTATATTGGTACGTAAGGTGTGGATAGGATCAGTCATCAGCAGCATCATCATAACAGACCGAGTTGAACCGCTCAGCGTCTGCATCTACCTCACCATCTTCCTATTTGGGCAGCAGTGACTCTGAATGACCAATCAGACGTCACAATTAGGATCATGTGATTACCAGATTATAGCACTGAATAGAACACGTTTTGTTGTTCAATCTGGTACCAGATTGCATGACACACATACCAGAAACTGGTACCAGTTGTCTGATACCAGTTTTTGGTACCGGTTTTTGGTACGTCTGTCATTGGCATGAGAATGGAAGTTTAGGAGAAAGTTAGCAGTTTAATTAATGAAAATGAAGTCTAACACGAGAGATTTGGTCCTTACGCAATAAAAATGAAGACACAATGCTGCAAGAACATTAAACATAACTTGGACAAAAACTAAGGACTGAGGACATCATGGTGTCCTCCGATGTCCAACCTCAGATCACAGTGTAGCACGTTAGTGCGTACACTGTTGTAAGGGCGATACCTCCAGTCAATGGGAGATAGTGATTTTCGGCCACTTGGGGCTCCGGAACCCCTGAACCAATCGAGCTGAAATTTGGCATGATTGATTACGTCCAGCACACGACACTACATGCCAAAATTGATACACGCCGCTTTAGGGGTATAGGGTGGGGGTAGGGGTGAAGTTGTCACTTTACGTGCTTTTTTCTGTAGTAATTGAAGTGCATCTGTTTTATTCAGCTAGTATTCTCAGTTTGAAAACTGTGTCTATCTTTATGTGGTTCGTAGATTGATCGGTTAAACGAGTGGCAGACGAGTCCTTATACAGATATAACGACGACGCTGGAGAAACAGCGAGCAAGCACGAAACTTCACTTCGACGATCGAGTGAGCCAGATCACCGTCGAGTTTGCCGAACTGGTGCGTGTTATTCACAACAGGTGTGACAAAATGTAGCATTTAAAGGTGCCATTTGTGATATTGATATTCTTGGTCGTCTTTTGAACTCGCGACCTGTGTGAGCTGTTGAGGCTTGTGATTCTTCAGTACTACTTCCTGTGCAACACAGTATTTACGACCACGTGCGAAATGCACCTGTTCCACTTTTGTGGCATAAGTCACTGAACGTCTTTGCTTTGTTTCTTTGTTGCATCTACCAAAACTGGGACCCGCTGGCAGACTTTTTTGTTGATCCCTTCTTAGTAAGCCTCTTTTACTCATTTTTCCAAGTGTTTGCAGCTTGTGATCTAATTTCACATTTTTTGATCATTAAATGCACCTGTAGATTTGTGCTTGTCTGTTTTTCTGTTTTAATGGCATATTTTTACTAGTCACTTATTTGGTCCCCTCTCACTGCCAAGGCTACTACTGTTTATGCCACTGCTTTGCTTGGCTGATTGACATAGGGGGGCACTATGGCCCATCCAGAAATGTGGTTGGGTGTGTCACGGAATAATTGGCTCCATCAATAACTGCTGTAACTGTTTAGTGTTTAAAATTTAATTTTTGTTACCTTGGCAACTTGGCACTTAATGATTCGTTATTAGAGCACCTTATACATTTCACATTACGTTATATTACATTTACATATTAGTGGTTTGTTTAGATTAGTTCAAGAATTTCTGTTTTCTGTGGTTTAGTTCATTAAGTGGCATCGCTATGCTGACTGGTATAGTGCCGATTCTGCTATTTTAGGGTCTGAATGTCGCATTGTTCAATGAAAACAAGAATCTGCGGGAGTACATATCGATGGTACCGACGTCTGCACACTCGGGCGATGGCATGGGAAACCTCATTGCTTTGCTGTGTGAGATTGCACAGGCAATGCTTGCAAAACGAATCGCGTACTCGGAAGAGCTGCAGGCGACAGTCATGGAGGTCAGTGAAATCACTGTCGTATAACAAGCAGATTTTGGTTTTAGTTTAAACGGAATGTGACATAAAGGCGATGTGATATTAAGTGGGTTTGACTGTACTGGTAAACACGAGGACTGCATAGTAAGGATAGGAGCAGTTGACTCCCTCTGATTTTTGTGAAGGGGACTACATGTATTACTTGGCCCTCAAATATTAAACACTTGATATATATGGACAATTGGACATGTGTAAAATATAACATACAGAAAGAGTCATTTATTGCTGTTTTCATCTCGGGCACAAATATTAAGATGACTAATACAGTTATATGATTTTTTCTGCATCTGATGTAAATAAAACACAGTGAGAGTGTTTGTGACGAGTGTTACGTTTCTGTAATTAAGTTACATCTGTTGATGCAGGTGAAGGCATTGCCTGGTCTTGGCACCACCATAGATGTGATACTTGTCAATGGACACATTTCCGAGGGCAACACAATAGTGGTCGCGGGCCAGGAAGGCCCAGTAGTCACTCAAGTACGAGGATTACTTATGCCGCAGCCGCTGCGCGAACTCAGAGTCAAAGTGAGTCTGCTGTTTAAGTTTGTTTCATTCCATAGGTGCTGTATAATCAGCATGTAACAGTGTAAGAAGATAATGGTAATAATGAGGGTGAGCAAGTTAATGATTATATCACACAGTTTATTGTTGAAAAGTTAACGATTAAAAAAATTTTAATTGTCAAATTTTAGTTACAGTCACATCACAGAGAAAATATGTGTTGAGTATATCGTCAACAAACCACAGTCGCCTTGAGAGACAGTCACCATTTTGGTTTGTTTAAGAAATTAGCAGTCTTCATAATAATAGTAGTAGTAATAATAAATATTTGTGAGGTGCAGAATGTCGACTGTCAGACTGAATCAGAATCGCTAGCAGTTGCTAGGAAAGAAGCATGTGAAACTTGTAACGTACGAGTCAACTGAGTGAAAAGATGTATCAGTAGTATGATGTTAGCCAGTGTACGTTCATGCAGGATGTTACCTCTGCGAGCAGGTTAGGTTCAATCCGGCTTTTGTTTGTCTGCTTGTTCGTTTGTCTGTTAGCAACTTGACAACTGCTGATCGGATTTTTATTAAAATTTTACCGGTGTATCTTTGTTACAGAAAAGAACTGATTAAATTTTGGAAGTCGTTTGCGTCTGGATCTTGCTGTAGGGATTTTGAGAAGGATTCTTCGGCATTGCAAGAGCGGGCACTTTTCCACACTTTGGCTTATATCTCTGAAGAACTGATTGGATGTGTATGAAAAGTTTACCACCGTTGTATCTTTGGATGAGGTGAAGTCCGGTTAAATTTTGGAAGTCGTCCTGATCCGGACTGGATCAGGCTTGACGGACGTCTGACCTCTCTTGAGTGTCGTGATTTAGCAGCAGTATAACTGAGTTGATGTGTTTCTGTGATAGAATGCCTACGAGAAGCACAAGGAAGTCATAGCAGCACAAGGCTGCAAGATTATTGCCAAAGACTTGGAGAAATCTCTCGCTGGCTTACCGATGTTTATAGCACACCATCCAGATGAAGTTGAAGTTTACAAGGTACATTGTGAACGTTTGTGCTGGATGGCATCTAATTTCTTCGTATTGATTTCCCTGTGTAAATTTAGCTAATAATAATCTAATAAAAAGTGTCTTTAATGCCCAGCGTACGCGAGCCTGACCGGCTAGTCGCGTAAGAAGTAAATGTTTACTGAATATTGTAGTGAATATGTGCAATCTATTACAAATTTAGTGTTTGAGAGAGGTCAGTAAATTGGATCATAGAAATTACAAGTTAGATAAGTTATGAGTTATTTAAAGTAGGCACCTACCTCTCACTCAACTACCAAGCCATATCAATTTTATGTAATGACTTTGGTGAGGTTTTTCAGACATACTGTGCCGGACATGGTGCAATGTGATTTGGTACTAGACAGAAGACTGTAATGCCTTGCAGTGAGAAAGGTGACTCTAGGTCTGGTGTTGTACTTTTTGGTTATTCCACCTGCAGGCTCGACGGCAGAAGTAGGACGTCACATTTAACGATAACCGTTTTTTGAGGTTACTCTCCAGTCAGCCTTTTTGTTGATCATTGACTATTGGTTTCTGTTGTGTATAGGACGAGCTGTCACAGATGCTGGCTGACGTCCTCGACTCCATCAAAGTACAAGAGCGTGGTGTGTTCGTTCAAGCGTCGACGCTTGGCTCGCTCGAAGCGTTACTTGTCTTTCTTAAGTCATCAAAAATTCCGGTATTTCAGATTGTGCTGTTGAATATTTAACATTCTGCTCGTTGCAAAAATCTGCAGTCCAATGTTTAGAAAGAATGGCATTTTGTTTAATTTCATGAAGTTCGTTTATTAAGTCACTTCGCATCTGCTTTCTTGCTGTTTCAGTATGGCACGACTTCGACTTTTAGTGGTATATTAACCAAATGTAGTACAGTTGAGGTATTTTAATACAAAGGTGAGAAAGTAAAGAGTTTTTTGAAGCTAGAATCACAATGGTTAATAACAATGATAAATAATAATAATAACAGTAATGATAATAATAACACAACAACAGGAAAATGAATAGAGCACTCAGAGACTGCAGACCTCCACCAAGGCAGTTCCAGTCTGGATTCGCATCTAGATCTGAATCTCTGAATCTGGGTCTGGATGACTTCTCAAATGTAATGGGAACTTCCTTGTCCAAAGATGCATTTCTGGTAAAATCTTCATGAAGATTCAATCAGGTTTTTCGAGAGATAGGAGCCAAATTGTGGAAAAATGCCGTATCTTGCAGTGTTGAAGAGTCCTTCAAAAAATTGCTAGATTTGGATCCAGATGCTGACAACTTCCAGATTTTATCGGTTATTCATTGTACACAGTTTCACCTCTGGGAGAAATTCATGAAGATCTTGTCATTATTCGTTATGTGAAGTTGCAAACAGACAAACGGTAATCTCCGTGGCACGCGCAATAACGGTAAAGTTAGTAGTCGTTTTGTCATTACGAAAAACTGATGATCATCATGAGCATGACTGCTGCTGTGTCTGCTATTACTCTTATTACCGTGGACTGTCAGTACTTCTATAGAGTTGTGCACTGCTGAGACACGTGCCATACATACAGGGTTTCCACGCATCCTTGAAAGTGCTTGAATTTTTTTCTGCTAAATTCAAGGCCTTGAACGTACTTGAAAACAAGACAGGTGCTTGAAAATCCTTGAATTTCATTCCACAGATCCTTGAAAGTCCTTGAATTCACCAAGTCAAACTGTGCGATATCAGCAGCTCTGTTAAACAGGTGTTTTGCCTAAAACAAGATTTGCTAATAATTGTCACATTTTGTTTTTATCAGCTAAAACTGTCCCGTAATGACAGAAATAGATATTACACGTTTAGGCGATATCTGAAAAATCATTTATTTGGGATTTGAGAAATTACAGCGCAGTGTGATGCATGATTCTCTGCACTATATAAATATTCTTACTTACTTACTTACATGTTGCTTTAATACTGTCCATGCTGTAAACTTCGGTCGAGAATTGGTCCTTGAAAATGCAACTTCGGGGTCCTTGAAAGTCCTTGAAAAGTCCTTGAATTTTAATACCAAAATATAATGGGAACCCTGTACATAACTGTGAACATGTGGAATTGATTGACCATTAATAATATGCAGTGATGCTACCGTTGCATTCTGATATCGTAATTCATTGCCGTTGCTGTGTGTAGTATGCTGGTATCAACATCGGCCCTGTACATAAACGTGATGTAATGAAGGCTTCTGTCATGCTGGAACACGATCCACAGTAAGTGGTGCCTTCGCACATTTACTTCAGCCTACAGTAGTTTGTGTGTCTTGTTTTTTAAATAATGCTTCATGCCAACATATTTTGTCGCTACAGATTAGTTCAATGCAGTTTGTTTAAGAGTATGCAGAGGTACATTTGTCATTTTATTACTGTGCAGATGGTATTGCCTACTAGCAGAGTTATTCATAACAGATGTTGGCCAGAACTGCACACTGCCAATCATCAGATGTTACATTATGTTATTATGCATTCGCCGGCCATTAGCCGCTGAAGGCATTCTGTTTTTGCCAACTTTTTGCGGCTTCGGTGTGTCCACCTGCGCATGCGTGATCATAAACTGAAAGTTTGTTTGCACAATATCTTACAAACCGCTGGTAGGAATTTTACTAAATTTACAATGTAGATGCAGTTGGGGACTTGTTATTCGTTTTTCCGTATTTGATCGTAGTTAAATAGCCTTGCTTATATCTTCACTCTTCTATCACATCTTTCAGACCATCTTGAGGTGCTGAATAGCCTAATATGTGCTGATGTGCCTGTAAGAAACTACTCACTCACTCACTGGGGACAATAAGATGAACTGATTATATTCTGAGGTCTGGGTCACAGCGAGACCAAATATGGTCAAAAGAGCACTTACCGTGGGAATTTTGAAGATCATGGATTCAAAGATCGGTCACATACAGCCTTTCTGATGAAGGCATACCAGTCGGTGGTTCGCTGTTAAGGATCATCTAGTGCATATTACATTGACTGTTGTTTAAGTCCCTCTGAATTATTTGCTACAGTTTCTTTATGGGCAACAAGCGAGCCCAGTTGAACTTGAAAAATGGTTGTTTATGTGCCCTGCAGATTTTGTTGGTTGATCAACGACATTTGCCATACTACTAATTTGTTGCTTTATTGGAGTCATAGGCATGTATGAGAGGTGAACACGGAGTTGAAACTTTTACATTGTTGCATTTTTTGTGAACATTTGTAAAGTAAAGTAAAGTAAACCGGATATAGCAGTTCGTAATCGAAATTACCACACCGCTACGGGAAATCACATGCCATATGAGATCACACAGTGTTACCCGCCACCCGGCAGAGGTGACTTTCCCGCCTTTACCCCAGCCGAAGCTGGTACTCGATTTAGCGACCCCGGAGGGATGCAAGGCTGAGTTGACCTGAGTTGTGGTCTGTGCATTCGGTTTAATGGCAGAGTGAATTTCACTGTTGTCTGTGTGTTGAATTCTAGATACGCTGTGATAATGGCATTCGACGTGAAGGTCGAGCACGAGGCTCAGGAGATGGCCAACAGTCTCGGCGTCAATATATTTGTCGCCGACATCATCTATCATCTGTTCGACCGGTTCACAAAGTTTCGTGAAGAATGGTTGCTACAGAAACGCGAAGAGTTCAAGCATCTGGCCATTTTTCCGTGCAAACTGCGCATCTATCCCGAGCATGTATTCAACTCCCGCGACCCAATTGTTGCTGGCGTCTGCGTCGAAGCCGGCTTTCTCCGAGAAGGCACAATGATATGTGTACCCAGTAAAGAGGTTGGTGACAGTAGTACAACAGAGCCGTCTTGCAACTGTAACATATGTCTTCATCAAATTCTTGCAGACGAAACAGAGTGACCAGAATTTATAGCCGAAAATGACCTTGATCTTGACCTCCCGCAGAGATGCATGCCCGCTGCTGACTTATTGGTCGCTCATATGACCTTGACATAAAGATCTACATGTATCAAAGGTTCCAGTAACCTTTACCTTGACATTTATTTGAGGTGTATGGTTATGTAAAGTTCCAGTGACCTTGAGCTTGGATTAAAATTTGCCTTGTGGTATATGTAATGTATTTATTTAATCTAAGGTATCTAATGATCGGTGACCCTGACCCTGACATTTAAATTTACTTCGCGGTCTATCGGCATCTAGTAATCCAATGACCTTGACCTTGGAATTAGATTACTACTGTTTATCGGTATCTACACTGTGTGCAGTGGTTCAGCAGTACAGCAATTGTGTCTAATGATGCAACGACCTTGACATTGATATACTTTGCAGTTTATGCTGTATGTAATGATCAAGTGACCTTGTCGTTTAAATTTGTTTATGGCCTAATGATCACATGATCTTTACCTTAGCTGTGACCTTGACTCAACAGGCACTATCAACTAGCAATGACAGAACTCCGTGATCTTGCTATCCAAGGTTAAAGTTCAAGGTCGTTTGAAGGTCATGACATAATTTTGTTTAGAAATATTCAGAGTGATGATCACTATCCAACAGTGACCTTTCTAATGGAAAACTCTTTGTATAAGCTAAATATGAATAGAAATAATTCCAAAATTGCTGATCTCTATATTTTCTTAGCAAGGGGGTGTTCCTACAATTTCTGGTACTTGCATGTTATAACTGTAATGTGCAGAGTATAGAGGTCGGTCGAGTATCGAGCATGCAGGTGAACCACAAGCCTGTTGAGAAGGCCGTGAAAGGCCAGGA
>Ga0049105_1001285_pt1 | contig 10850 bp, 5 predicted proteins | sample WorMetvaBAHAMAS1_FD_61260 | JGI IMG/M metagenome (GOLD analysis project Ga0049105, IMG submission 61260) | Worm MetaG Olavius vacuus BAHAMAS.1 | ecosystem: Host-associated > Annelida > Digestive system > Unclassified | place: Germany: Marburg | collected 2013-04-09 | reverse complement strand
TTAGTGCAGTTTATTGCTGCCTTGTTGTCCTGCCTATTTTTGTACTGCCGTATTTGTGTTGTCATTATTGTCTTCTGCATTGGCAAATTATAAATAAATAAACCTTCACACCCCTGTTTCAACTACGTAAATACACTAGTCACTGTTTCTCTTTTGACTTTGATTGCTAGTATTTATTACGTTTTGTGTTTCGTGAATTTTTTGTTTGTTATTTTTTGCGTCAACAATTCGGGTACCAGCTTCGATGAGCGTAACTATTTCCTGTTCTGACATGCAGATAGCGGAGAATGCAAATATCTCGAGAACTCAGTAAGTTGACATGGTTCATGCTGGCACCGCTTCAATTATCGCATTCCTTATTATCACTCAAGTGTCCGGTCATTTTGGAGTTCCTGCCTATTTAAGCCATTTTATCGAGGATCCTCCGTTTGCACTGCAACTCCAGTTACTGATTTTCGCGCCATCTAAGCTAAGCGAAACATGCAGGTATTGCTTCCAGTGTCAGTATGAGTGTGTTCCTGTCCGCCCAAAAACTCAGAAAAACTACTGATGAGACATTAATGTAACCAGGTGTCAATACGTGTTACGCTGAACGCTAAAACTGCAAGTGACACTCCGACCTTGACGTCTGACCTTGACAGCGACGTTCGTATTTTTTCGATAAGAAAATTGTCTACAAGGCTACGACATTGAAACTATTGGTCAAACTTTAGATGCTATTTTATACGTGCAAATGTGTCCTAGTTGGTTCTTGAAGTAGAAAAATTGGGCACAGCTGATCTTTGACCCGAAAACTGTTGGCAGCGAGCAGATCTGTGATCGCCTCGGAGGCTCGGATACATTTTGTTATCACTGTTAAAAGGTAAGGTAAACGTGGATTTGTATAGCGCCTTGTCGTGATCACACCTCTAAGGCACTCAGGTATGGCACGCGTTCTCAAGGGATCTCAGTTTTACCTGCACATCTGCTAACGGAATGAGGAGGGACGGAAGGCTGAGTTGGCCTTGGGTGGCTGATTGGTTACATACCGAAATGAGTGTCCGGTACCGGGAATTAAACCCGGACACGACACGGTTGCCCATCTCAGCACTAACCGGGCCCGACGTAGATTAACTTCACTGTTAGTGTGATATGCAGTTAAGATGCTCACCGTAAGTGCGGAGACAGAAAGGACGAGAACTGAGAGCGTCGTTTGCCCAAGAAAGGGGCATCGACGGTGAGAATTATGGCGGAGCAGCCGGCACGCTCAGCTCGAAGAACCAGACGACGGGAGACGTCGTGATCGTGGCAGACGTAGAGCTGTAGGAAACAGGCTGACGCTGAACAAGCTTCGCACACTTCTTCCAATGTCGCCGTCGACATCGTGCTGAGTACCAGAGCAGTGTTGACTGACGCTGTCGCTTTAACATCGACGAAAACATGCGGTTTTGAGCACACGACTTATCTCTTGATAACTGGACAAAATATTAATGGCGACATTTCGTTTGATGGTAGGCTCATACAGTGCAAAAGAGTCTATAACAGTTTAATGTGAAAGCGTCAAGACTCAACACTGTTTGATTAGAGTAATAAAAACGCCGGGAAACCAGGCACATTGTGCTCTGCCCTCCGAAAACTCATTGACTGTGGTGTCATTCTTCAATATTTATTCGTGCAACGTGCAAATCGCATTAAAACACAAATGTTTTTCGGTAGGCCTATGCCTTAGCCGGAAGAAATTCGCTATGACCTTGACCTTTGATCTTTGGACCTCAAAATGTAATCATGCAGTTTATCTTTGTCCCCGTAATTGCACCTGAGTCGTAAATGTGGCGAAATTTCCGCAATCGGTTTGTAAGAAGATGTGCTAACACACTTCACGCACGCAGTGGAAAAGGGCGGACGTACAGCCGGACATCATAATGCCTTCGGCGGCTAATCGCCAGTAAACGCATGAAAAAACTAAATTAAAGTCTTGAGAAATGTTTGCGAAACAGCATACTTTTGTGCAATAACTTCATAGGAAGAAGAAGCCAGATAGTTTTATATTGTAGGCCCTACAATAATAATAAGAGCGCTTATTAGAGGTCTGCGGTAGATTGCGGCTGACTTCCACAATTTAACGGAGCCTTAGGCCTACTTGTCGAAAGACATATCTATGATAAAGTTTAAGTTTTCATAAAGATCCAATCAGTTTTTTTCGAGAGAAATGAGCCGAACTGCAGAAAAATGTCCTATCTCGCAATGTCGAAGAATCCTTCAAAAATTCCTAGATCCGGATCCAGATGCGGGACGACTTCCAAAATTTAATCAGTTTTTCTTTGTCCAAATAATACATCTTTGGTAAAATTATCATGAAGGTCCGATCAGTAGTTTTCAGAGACGTTGCGAACAGACAGACAGACAGACAGACTGACTGACAAACGCCTGGTAAAACGTAACCTCCTTGGCGGAGGTAATTAGCGCGAAGACAGCGCACCTCTTGCAGCTGCTATTTCTCCGTCCGGATGAGCTATGCGTAGGTAGGCCATGGGAGCAACGCAGACCGGGAACGATATGCGACATCCCAGTATCGTTGTCTCCATGTTGAGTGATGATGTATCTCGCAGCATACGCGGTAAAATCTGGTACCTGCGTCCAACATATGCGTGTTTTAACGTGCAACTTAATTCATAAAAAAAACAACAGCAACAGGCAACAGCTAGCGCAATTATTGCAGCACAACAGTATATGCCAGTAAGCCTAAATGATTTTTCCGAGGAAAGGCCGACATTTCACGGTGTAGTTATGCCCACAGGGGTAGTACTGGATAGAATATTTATATTTGTTGTTAGCGACCCCTCCATATTACCAATATGGCCGCTGCTAATTGCGTTGTAATAACTATAACGGAGGGGAGTTACTGGAACAGCCGATATCGACCAATAGCGTGCCACGTGCTTTCTTTCCGCGAGTTGCGATTGGTTGTAGATTACATGGACGGGACCTTATCGGTGGCTACATGAGATGATTCAGCGTGAATAGGAGGTACGGCATCTAGCAAAGAATATATAAATCTGTGGTTATGCCAAATTGTCGGACATTGAAGAAGCTAGTGGCCAATTTTTATTACTGTTTTGAGAAATAGAAACGATAAATAACAAGACTAAATAACGAGACTGCCTTCTGATCTAAAGCCGACCACCTGCAAATGCGTGTAATTTGATGGCGGCCACATCATTCGATCCGCCATAGCCGAAAACGGCTCTGTGTTTTGTGGAAGGGGAGTTATTCCAATCGGAGTTTTACATTGCAGGAATACGGATTTTGGACCTTTTGGCTCCCGTGACCTTGACCTTGACCCGATGACCTTCATTTACGAACTTGACCCCGTATCCTCTCGAGATACACCGGATGTCCGAAAATAAACTTCCTATGTCAAAGCTTTCGAAAGTTATCGTACTACAGAGAGACATACAGACAGACAGACAACAAACATACGCCACCGAAATTATATGCCATATGTCGCTTTGCGGGTGGTCAATAACACTTAGCCTACTATTTTGTAACATAATGAAACATCTTATAAAAAAGTACGTAATAGAGATGTTTCTAAAATGTGTATAACTCGATCGATATATTGATAGTAGCTTAAAGGACGTAGTGGAGGGGAGTTTTGGTCCTCCTTCGCCCTAAGGCCGGGTCTTAATACGTAAATGCTGTGCTATATAGCTCGACCTCGACTGTAGCTTACCGTTTGAACGCAGCCACATTGTCCTTGAGCGTCACCTCATCGTCCGCTCCACCCTGGAAGTAACCAAGCGCCGAACTGGCCGCATTCTTCTCGGCATAGCGTTCGAAGTCATCGAGGCACAGCATCTGGCTAGAAGATGCCATCGTTGTTGCAATTCAGTGTAATAGTACTGCGACTCTTCAAGTCTTCTCTCTAGCTATATCGCAGGTGGTTGTATTACAGCCGCCGTTCAGTGCTGGAACGCGTCTGTAATCTTACACACAAACAAAACCAGTTGAACTATGAGCCTTAACACGCCTCCCTTCACCCGCTTATTAGTCTTGTTCATGTCGCCTTTGGCCTTTGAGTGATATTGAAGTAAGTAAGTAAGTAATTAAATAAGATTTGTAGAGCGCGATTACGTAAACACCTCTAATGCGTTAACGCTTCGAATGTCCGGCGAACTGACACGTCTTCAGGTCCCACCTAAATTGTTCGTAATCAACAGCTGGATCACGCATTTGATCAGGCAGTAAATTCCAGACTATTATTGTTGAACTTCTGTACTAATAAACGTACGGCAACTAAGCTTCTTGTGTAGCTAAAATAGAATTTGTCTTCATCGGTCAGTGTACTATACTGCTTTTGTTACTTACTGTTATTTATGAGAGACAGAATAAACAGTTTATTATAAAAAAATACCCATGACATTAAACAATTATTTCTGTAATTGCTTTGTTGTGTCTCACATTATAGAGTTACGAATCTTGTTTACTGACTTAATGTCAATTCGGCCCAAGTTATAACCAGTATTAGTGGGTCTAGTCGTGTACGGTGTTTACAAGAACTTGTTCGAATGCCAAAGTGCGTATACTAATCGTCCAGGCCAGTCGCGCCAACGTACACTTATGCACTTTGTTCCACATCTGTTAGTTACAAGTAGCTCAGCTATCGCAGAGAGACCGCGCAGCAGGGTGGGTTAGTTATGGCCTAAAGTGGAAGACTGGAACTGGGAGACCATTTTACGGACATCATAGGTCTTCAACCACTGTGACGTAATTGTCCAGCAAAGCAATCGAATTCGGTGAAAATACGCAAAATGAGGGCTATTACGCCGTTCAAGATCATTCAAAGTCATCGAGGTCGGTATCGAAAGCCCGTAAGCGACTTCTTATTAGTGATGAATAGCAACTGACATTTTATATCATACGCTTCGGAGTTATCACAGCTTATTGTTCAAATTTTGGATACTTTGCGTTTTTGAGCCTCCCCCCTTTGGGGGCTAAGGGACAACGTACGATGTTCATCTAGGGCTCATTGGAAAGCGCGTAGTAAACTTCCTATTAGTGTTAATCGAACTTCTTTTCTATAGGTGTTACGGCTAAGGCACTACGAGCGAAAATAGATCGAAAATCGGCGATTTCGCTCCAACGCGGTCAGTTTGACCCACAATTTCAGGTAGAAGGGGTTGCCCCCACCAATCACTTTGCACGGATACTTAGGCCAATGAATGGCTTACAACTTTGTCGCTGACAGTTTTTACACAAAGAAACTTTGTAGCAGACTTTCTTCAAGCGAAGTGCGATATTAGACAAAAAACAGCCGTTTTGCGTTTTGAGCCCCCTTTGAGGTGCTTAGGAACAACGTACGATGATCATCTTAGGCTTATCGGAAAGCGACTTCCTATTAGTGTGAATTGATCATTTTTTGCTAGGTGTTACGACTGAGGTACTACGAGCGAATATCGATTGAAAATCGGCAATTTCGCTCCAATAGGGGCCGGTTAACCCAAAATTTCAGGTAGAAGGGTTCGCCCCACCAACCATTCTTCTTCTCAGAAAACCAGGCTAAATGATCTTTCGTACTGTATAAAAACCTGGACAGATCTTTTTCGTTTTGTCACAATGCACGAGTTTGTAGGACACGGACCATAGATCGAGAATTCGTTACCTCAGCAAAAAAAATTCGCGAATTTTAACGAATTTTCCGAAATTAAAAAAAATCGTAAAAATTCGTAAAAAATTCGTTAAATGCCCGAGTGGGCGTGGACTTCCAGCAACAACTGAAAATCGATGCGTTTCACGGTTTCATGTTAATAAAAATATAAAACAAACTTACAAAGGCGGTTTGCACTTTACAGTGATCTGTTGTACGAATAAATGCATTATAAATGAACGTTCCAGAACATCAAAACAAGTTAAACATCGATGATTTGCAAAATTACGAATTTTTTGCGAATTTTTTTCAACCGAAAAAAAACCGTAAAATTCGTTAAATTTTAAGAATGAAAAAAAAATCGTAAAATTCGAATTCTCGATCTATGACACGGACAGACAGACAGACAGAATTCTCATCGCTAGACTGCGTCTGCATTCCAATGCATCGCGGTAAAAATGAAACTTGCGCAGTATCGTTCGTTTGATTCAGTTTTTGACAACAATTTTGAAACAAGTTACATGTGTTATCACATTGTAAAGGCTTTCGGCCGGTTTATATTCCCGATTATCCGAATCAGACCATTTCTATAGCAGTGACTAATAGTAAGTAACTAAGTAAGTAAATGTCGATTTGCAGAGCGCAATAACGTAACACCTCTAATGCGCTGCGTTTCGAATGCCCGGCGAACATGTACGTATTCAGGTCCCGCGTAATTGGTTCGGAGTCAACAGCTGGACTAGTTAATAATACATAAATGTATTATTATCACGACCCTCCGATCCCTCCCCATATGTTCTAGAATATATAACATCTTTGTCCAGAATCTCTTTGATTCTGTCCATAGCCTGCGCACTTATCACATCACTGTATTGGCACCGCGGCACGCATGACGGTTGATTATTGTAGAGTGTGGCCTTTTCACGCCACCGTACAATCACTTTGTGTGCACAGTGAGTGTAGCCTTCTATGAAGGTCGCATAATACGAATCGCTGAATTTTGATAACTTCTGTGGTTGATGCAGCTGTAGTGTATCTTATAGCTTACGGGGGTGGATATTTCGTCGTAGGCTATCTCACTTCAACTGCTGTCGTCTGGCCAGCGGCAGCAGCTGGCATATCAAGAGCAGTGGTCTGCTCATAGCAAGTGGCCGTGTCTAGACTCGATTATCAGTTGCACTGATAACAGCAATGCACGCTGAAGGCTCGTGGCGCAGTGCTGACACGCTGTTGTCTGCAGATTGTGTCTCAAGTATATACCGTACCTCGGTACTGTGTAAAGGCCACTACTGATAGAACAATCGCCAATATAAACTACTCAATCATCTATGAGTTTACTGGTGTTTTTCAGGTTATGGCTCTGACAGCTTGGAAAACTGAAACCCGAAACACGACTAGTGCCTATTTTCTGATGTGAAATCGGATTATCACTCCTGTATATTATTAATTTCGTTCGTAATGTTGGCATAGGCGTAGATCTGGCTGGACTTCTGGGGGACGCATGGCGAGCGCCGAAGGTGGGTCCGTGTCAAGTGGGGTGGCATATGGGGAGGGGTGTCCCCTCTCCAGCCGACTAAGGGGTCTGGGGAGCGTCGTAAGCTCCCCCAGCGGGGTCAGGGGCGAAATCTGGGGGGGACAATTTGTATTAGCGTCCCCCGCTCCAAATTCTGGGGGGGGCTTGTTCCCCCTGTCCCCCCGTGATCTACGCCCATGAATGTTGGCAAAAAGTACGCTCGATAAAACATATAGACCTTCCGAGGATCGTACCCCGTTTCCCCGTTACAGAGTGGCATGCCCACAAACTCCTCCACATTCATTCGGTACATACGCTGGCTAATCCATGCGGTTTAGCTATTTGCCGTAAAAAGAGGTTGTACGCCCCCCCCCCTCTGTTTTAATGACGGAGCCATTGTAAGCCAAGCCTATATAGGCGTATCTGTAGTAACGTTCGACCACGAAAACTCTTCACCATGCCTGACAAGTGACTACTGTAGCCTACTGCAGTCAGAGAACATAGTTTGCAAGTACGGTAAAGGCCAACGTCGATCGCGCTTGTTTTACCCTGTATCGCTAGTAGAAACCCGTTATTTCTTTCAGTAGTCGAGTCCTATAGGCCTTGTACGAAAAAAAGTACTCGAACTTTCGCTCACCCCTCCCCTAATTTTACAGTGGGTCAGAAATTACGAAATTTCACCGATAACTCGATGTGCAATTGACGCAAAAGGGGTGTTTGTTTGGTTAATCAATTATCGCTTGGCGAGCGGAATTCAGTTGCTCACACGACATGACGTATAGCGCCGATGTCACCGCGCAGTGAACCCACGTGATTGGATCACTGTAACTCACTGCAGCAGCAGCCATGACACTGTCACTCGCCGCTGTGTGACGTCATTCTCTGTGCCACGCGACGTCACGCGCCGCAAAAATGAAAGATTGATCGAGCAGCGGCCTTCCATTTGTCTATGTGACATGTATTTCGGATTATCTAGAGCACAGACACACAGCACTGTGCTAGATCTAAAAGCTGATATTAGCGAATCGAATGATTCGTCGACTTCTAGTAAATCACCATCATCATCAACATCATCATCATCATCATCGTATGTTTCTTCAGAAATACAGCATACAATATAGTTAAACTGGCAATACATGAAACTAGACCAAAAGACTAAAAGCACATCGCCTAAAGCTATAGAAATTAAGATTGGACGCAACGTTCATATTACGCAATTTTGTTTCAATCAGCGACGGCCTTAGCATTTGCCGGCCCTTGCTAAATCAAATTTGTCGGCCCCTGACCACCCGAATCTCGATCAACGCCGATCGTTATTATGACCTCCGTAACGGAAGAATGATTAAGCGTCGAAAGCGATGTCCGTTTGTCCGTCTATCTGTCTGTTGCACTCCTCTATAGAGCCAGACCTGTGCGCCGGCCATGTAGAGTCGGCGGCGGCGTGATATTAAATTTAAGCCTTGACGGTCGGCGGCGGTGGCGTGCCGACTCCATTTTGGCGGCAGCGGCTTGGGTATTTCGACTGGTGGTGCGGCGTTCAACGGCACCAGCAAAAGGGAGTAAAAGGCACCATTTGGGGGCATGGGGCATAAAATTGTGTTTTGTTTTATGTCCAAGTACTAAATTGAACTTGTAGAGTTCATTATAACCTAAATAAATACTGATATAGAGTAAACGGCATCACTGTGGCAAAATAAATTTGTGTCATCACCTGGAACATGGTTATGTCCAGGTATCCAAAGTACTCTTACACTTGAACTGGAGGAGCGTCCCAGCAAGGCGACTGGCAAGAGGTCCTAGATGATATACGAGCGTACTTTTCGAGCCTTGCTCGTAACTTTTTGACCATCTGAGACGGGACTGAAAAAAACGATCCCTAGGAGAGATCATAGATGGAAGGCCCACAACCACTTGGTGTGTCGTTCCGAGACGATTAAACAGCCGTAAACGGCATAAATGTCGTAAATGCACCAGTCGCTTTGAATTCCAGAAGCCCTGGTGCCAGCTCCTGAGAATGTTCGCAAGTAACTGCACCGCCAGAACGCCCTGCGAACACACGTTCTTGACTGAGTCTCCGGAGATTTTAGCACCCCCCACTTGAGCCGGGTTCTGGGGGCCAAAATGTGGGGAACTCTCAGTAGGCTCTTTGACCCCTAAAAATGATCCGCCGCAGGATCTTTCGAGCTTATAAGCCCCACCGCCACGTCAAGGACCACTATTATGATCAAAAGTGTACAGAACTATTCCAGTATCACAGTGAACTGTTTTTTCCAGTCAGACCGCCGTGCCGGTCTACAGAAATGGCGGTGGAGGCGCACAGGTTTACCTACACTCCTACAGCAACCAGAAGCTCCGCTACCGCGGAGAGCGCAGAGCATCCGAATTTTGAAACCAATCAAAAGCTCATATGCGACTCTCTATTAGTGTTTAATACTAACTTACCTCCTATCGTGCACCGTTTCCAAGTAACAAGTTATGTAGTAGTAGTAGTAGTAGTAGTAGTAGTAGTGTTATCTTGGGTGAAGGCAGAGCCTCTTTATGGCTGATTATTGTACTGTCAAATTTTCGCTAGCGACAGGGGGGGTCGCTTCACTTTAACGCCCTCGCTTGGGGAGATCCCCTGCGAATATCCGGATAAACTTTACCTCCCCAGATACTAGAATGATTGTCCTAACTGATGCTGAAAACCGCACGATCGTATCTTTATTCATCTGGACAAAACACCAGAACCTGATTGACAGACAGACGGACAGACGGTCAGAGAGCGCGTGGCTATTACAGCGCTCTGCATTGCGAGTAATGCGGACGCGCTGTAAAAACGGAGCGTTCTAGGCGTGTGGTTACTGTAGAACACATGCTATGCTCGAAGTCGAACTCGCCGGTCAGCGTTGGCCTATGACCATCGAAAGCTGTCGAAACAGATTTGACCCTAAAACGTTTTACGTCGTGAATATTTCGAAAAAGGAGACATATAGAGCTATGGTTATTATTAAATATATGAATAAGACATTATGAGCTGCCTATCATATCATCGGTATCGTCTAATCACGCGATTTATCGTCTCTTCGGCCCTGGCCCATCTGTCAACAGTTAACTGCCATCGGCGGGGGGAGCATATCGCACGTGTCGCTGATGAGTGGCATCTCTACTTGTTAATTCGAGTTTCGAGAAGCTACGCTCGCCTAAAGCATTGATATTGTGAGAACACGCAGATTATCAATGCCAGTTCCATTGGCTCGGTTATTGACAAATTCGAATGAAAAATAATCGTCTAAAACGTAGAGCCATGAACTGTGCATGCAGCGTGGGGTTTTCGGATATGGCAGATCGAAATCGAATGTTGTGACGACCATCTTTGTCACGTGACCGGAAGTAACCATGCCTAACTAACTACACGCGTTCGTGGGTGGTCTGCCTTAGATTGGAAGGCAATCTTGTTTGCACATGTCAGTGGCTAGGCCTATTTGTAACCGTTTTTCATGTTATTGAGCTGCACCTTGGTTGGGATTAGATTTGGTTTGCTAATAGTCTACCAGCCAAGCGACTGATTGTAAAGTATAAGTGAGTAAGTTTATTGTAAACACACTTGCAGCTTTGCAGCTGAAATTGCTGAATAGATCAATACAATGCATACACACACGCACACACACAAGCTGCTACACACACACACACACACACACACACACACACACACACACACACACACACAGG
>Ga0049105_1001284_pt1 | contig 10853 bp, 5 predicted proteins | sample WorMetvaBAHAMAS1_FD_61260 | JGI IMG/M metagenome (GOLD analysis project Ga0049105, IMG submission 61260) | Worm MetaG Olavius vacuus BAHAMAS.1 | ecosystem: Host-associated > Annelida > Digestive system > Unclassified | place: Germany: Marburg | collected 2013-04-09 | reverse complement strand
TTTTTTTCATATTTTAGTTGGAATTTACTCTTTATTTTGCATTTATTTAATTTTAGTTACAATTTTAGTCATAAAGATAAAGATAAAATTTGATAACACTAACAGACACACTTCACCAAGTCATTTGATGATATAGGCAGAAACAATTAACTCTGTGTTGTCTATTTCTGTTTTAGTTTCTTGTGTTCAGTAAGCATTCTTAAATTGTTTATGCTTTCATACTTATCACTTTTGGTTTTTTTTGCAGCTGACAGTTTAGTTTTACAATGTCGCTGTTTCCTGAAACTTTTAGTTCATGTTCTTGATAACTGGTAAGCTATTTTTGTGTTTTTTAGTTCTTGTTGAATGCAAATTAGGTGACTTTTTAATTGAGACTCTTGTACTGTGGCAGATAATTTCCCAGCAGAGGTGTTTGCTTGACAATGACAGTGGCATGTAGTGTTATGATGATGCATAGTGTTGCATTGCTCATTTGCTGGTTACCTGTAGTGTCTCCAGTATTTGTTGCAGTCACGTTGTGTTGCTTCTGCTAAAGGACAGTTAGGTAAAGTACATGATGCCATTAGTTATGCTGTTCTCTTTTTTGTTATTATTTATCCATGTTGGACCGTGGTTATCTCAACAGCAGTCACTACTATCAATCATACATTGATAATTCAATCTGGCAAGAATAAGATAAGAGCAGACATGGGAAACTGTGGTGTAAGTGGAAAATGAACTGGAAAAAAAACAGTTTTTTCCTCCTGTACATCTACTAGAAATTTGCAAAATCTCTTTGACTGTGTTCGATTATTTGTAATGTGACAGTTCTTGTATTTAAAAGGTGTACAACATTTCGGTAGTGAATCACTTGTGGAAAACATCTGACTGCAGACCAGGATTGATATGATCTTGGGTTATCAACCCTGTCCAGTAAATGTGAGCTAAAATAGCAATGAAATGGGTGTTTACTGATTCCAAAACACAGCAAATTCTACTGGACTCTGGTCAAAGTATCTCTGGAAACTCCTGGATATCTACTGAAAATCGCATCTGCTGATCTGTTTGACACCCTTGTACGTCATCACAATAATTGAGTACACTACAGAAAGTGTTTCTTTTCAGCAGGCTTCACTGCATCATGTTTTTGCCTCGTCACTTACATGTCATTACTAGTTATCTTTGGGTGTTATTAGCAGATAATTGTAAACAAGTAAGTAAAAAGTAACTAAATCGCTTAGATGTGGCCTGTGTGTAAAAAGGGAATCACACAGTTTTACCTGCCACCCACGCACGGACCATACCTGCTTTTACTCCCCAGCCGCAAGGCTTCATCACCCTTTGGCTGGTACTCATTGCGCCTACCCATGAAGGGATGGCCAGGCTGAGTTGACCTGGGTGGCTGGTTACATACCGAGACAAATGTCCTTCACTGGGAATTGTTCCCGGACAGGGTCACCCATCCCAATACTATCTGGTCCTGACATAGCTACCGCTACACCAAACCACCACCTGTACAACACTGTGTTTGTCGTGCATCATTTTTGCACTGCAGGTTGCTCACTGTAACGAACAATCAGGGTCTGTACTGTAGTGCAGTTTCTGTCTAAGCTCGGCAAACTTTGTAAACCTTTTGTGACACTTCCATAATACATCGACAGTGGGCCAAAACTCTACACCCGCAAGGCAGCATCAGGTTATTAATTATCAGCAGAAGTAACCAAGAATCTTTATTGACGGCATAAAAGAGCATATAATTCTGCCCAAAGTGATGTCTTCTATGCCATCATATGTTGACCCATTTCTGAATAATAAATTATTAAAATGTAACTATTCGTTGGCTCAGAAACACAGTGGGAATTGCTGTGGAATCAGAATGGCGTAAACTAACAAAACTTCTGCAGTGGTGACTCAAACTCATAAGAAAACTTACTGTTTATTGCATCTGCCACAATGTTTTCCTCTTCCTCCTGTCGGACAGCATCTGAATCGGAAGGGTGATAAGTGTGTTAATGATAAGTGGGAAGGTTATCAGAACTGTACTGTGTACTGCAATTGTATTATTGTGTTGATTGGGTTGTTAAACCTACTGATCGGTCACTACCGCATTTCGTTACATTATTCGGAGGAGGTGATTTTGGCCCACCCTGTATGCAGCAACCTTAACCTGGTCCACGGCTCCTCAGCACAAGAGTTTGACCATTTGTTGTGAAGTGCCTACTTATGTGGCTGTGATTGCGACCAAGACATTGATGCTTGTTGATGAAAGCAAATAACAGCACAATCGAGTGTGTTTATATGTAATCGTAATGTGATGTGCAACGATATTCATTTTACGACTCGTGTCGTATTTGTTGCGTTTTTTAACGAGTTGAGTGTCAGCTGCGGTATTATTAAGGACTACAGTCTGCCTGTGTTATTTTTACTATTACTGTTTTTTTATGTGCACAGTGGTAGTGCAGTACATGACACACAGTGTAAATAGAATTGGTTCATGGTATTTGAAAACGAACGCCAAATGAACTGTTTGATTGCATAACAGACATGTGTTGACTGTGTGGTTTCTGGACTGCAGCAATGATCATGACAGTAGCATCTTATCTGTGGAAATGGATGTTGTGGATGATGTTGTATGAGGTCTTGCATCTAGACATTCTGTGCTTGTACGTCTGCTGGTGTTCTGGTGGACCACCGTCTGTGCTAACCATTGGTAATTTGAAGGGCAATGTTACTTGCTTTGTGTTTGAAGATAACTTGTTGAACTATTGATGATTTTATTAAGATAGCAAGAAATTTCTGAGTTATTCATCGGACACTGTTCTGTGTTCATGCGGAAATTTGTGTGATGTGGTGTTGCAGAATTAGCCATTTACAGACAGAAAATGTTTTATGGCATGTAATTGTTCTTAGTTATTGCTGACAGATGTGTTGGTCTAACAGCCGATTGCTTTGTAGTATTTATATTTTGCTGCAGAAAGTAGTAGTGCGGCATAGCATATCTGTCGGAGGCTAGAATCATTCGATGCTCAGACTTTTCGCCGTATGTTAAGTTGCTATGACGTTGGTTTGAGGGGCAGCATTTGATGCTTTGTGTGAAGTGTAACTTATTGAGCTGGTAATGCCTTTCTTGACTTGTCAAATGATTGTCAGATGCTCTGTTGATGGCTGAGGTATTGAATATTCGCATTAGATTTTGTGCTGCAGCTTAAGTTATGTCTGTTAGCATGTAACAGAGATGCCAACATTTATGGAATTTTTACGCTTGATTCTCCAGTTATTATGTAAGAATTCTGGCTTTTGCTGTCCATATCATACTTTGATATTTCCAGTGATCATTCTGCAGCTGTTGACTGTAGGCTCCATGATATAGATGACTTGCTTCATTTACAGCTGATATACCAACCATATTAAATTACTCAATGTACTAGCATTTCTTGTGAATGATTGCTAAATGCTCGATTGCTTTAGCCGCCACCAGCAGAAGCTGTTGCGTGAAAAAGCGAGTTTTGCAGCAGCGTATGCCAAGTTTGCAAATGTACTGTTTTTTATACCAAGTCGGTGTATCTGACTGTGAATAACTTGACTCTGTCAGTGTATGTGTATTGCATGGCAGCCTTCTGAAAGCAATAATCTATATTTACGTAACTGCAGAGCTTCTGTGGGCCCAGATTTATTCACATATTTTGTCATTCTGGCTCTAGCAACACAGCGCTGATCAGTGACTGGTAATGCTTTACAAATTTAGCATTGCATTTTTTGCCAATAAATGATACTGAACGAAAATCTGTCATATTTGTTTGTATTTTCTGAAGTTTTATTCTGTTTGTTGTTTAACGAAATCTAATCTGAATAACCATGTACCATTGTGTACTGTCAGGTATACAGTAAACAGTTTTAACAACGCGTTCACATTGCTGACAATGCAGACTGCTGTAGTAACCATGCGCTGTCTGTCTCTCCATCCGTCACGTTCTGGTGTTTTGTCCAGACGAATGAAGATGTGATTGTGTGGTCTTCAGCATCAGGTAGGACGATCATTCTAGATTCTGAGGAGGTAGAGATTATCTGGATATTTGCAGGGGATCACACCCAGCGAGGGCGTTAAAGTGAAGGGACCTGCTGTCAATACCAAAAATTTGACCAATAGTCAGCCATATCTCGGAAACTGTGAAAGATAGGGGGTAAGTTAGTATTATTCACTAATAGGAAGTCATATATGGGCTTTTGATTGGTACCAAAAGTGTTGACCTTGAATGACCTTGAACGGTGTAATGGCCCTTATTTTGCATTATTTTTCTGAATTCGGCAGCTTTCGCGTCCTATTACCTAAAAGTGGTGAACAGTGAACATACACAGATACTTTCTGCGACAGAAATTCGCCCAAAGAATCTAGTTTTTAGCAATATATATAATGTATGGCGATATTTGCAGGGAATCACCCCCAGAGAGGGTGTTAAAGTGAAGTGAAAATTTGACCAGTAATCAGCCATATCTCGGAGACAGTGCAACATAGGAGTCAAGTTAGTATTATTCACTAATAGGAAGTGAAGTCGTATATGGGCTTTTCATTGGTACCAAAATCGGTGACCTTGAACGGCGTATGGCCGTTATTTTGTGTTATTTCACCCAGTAGCTTTCATGGTCCATTACGTAAAAGTGGTTGATTAGCCATCAACAGATTCTCTCCCAAGTTATGTAATAAAGTACACCAATTAAGCACGGCAGATGCACTGTGCTCTTCGCGGTAGCAGAACTTCTTGTTAGAGGTATGCTGTTAAGCTGATAATTGAGGAAAAAAGCTCTTGCTGGCTTACTTGCAAGGAAAGGATCGCCATGTACTGGCAGTCAATCAAATTTTGGCCAATAAAAATTTTTAATTGTTAATGATTAATTGTATGTTTGTCCATACTTATTAGATTCTTAGGTGTGTTGGTTAAATTGCAGTCGACTAACCATGATTTTGCATTCAGCTAGTGTTCGTTAAACACCTAAGAAGCTTACGATAATGTTTTAGCTTTTTTTACTTTGATGAGGCTTTTTGTGCTGTGACTTATGTTTGTATAGATCAGCAAATATGTGAGCTCTTTTTGTTACCTTTGCAACCAAGGTTATGTTTATGCTTCGGTTGTTTGGTTCATCCTTTGGGAGAATTACTCGGAAAAAGTTTTGGACATATTCTCGTGAAATTTTCAGTATTGGCAGACTGGGGCAGGAAGGAACTGCTGTTTGGGCATTATCCAGTCTCAGGAATTTGCTTGGACACTGTTAGTTCGGTCATTTGACCCATAAAAGCCAGTCCCCGATATCACCTGTAATGTGTTTGGTGGGTCGTTAAACCCTACTCAACCAATCGGGAGTTTGTTTTCTCTTTCATTAGAACTGCTAGTGTCCTTGATATATGATGTGGGAATTAAGTGCTATGGCAGGGTGGGCACACTGTGACTGTGAGCCTCATCCAACATTTTAACCAGTTTACTATGGCTTCTTGAACTTGTGGACAGCATTTTAAGTTGTTGCAAAATATTTGACATACTTGCTGTTTTAAAATCTTGATGTTGTATATCATAATTCCACCTTGCCGTAAAATGTTGTACAGATTTTAGTTAGAGATTAGTACTGTTAAATATATATCATTTGATGACATCGTAGAATTATGGTTGAAAGTCATGCAGCCTGTGTATCCGGCCATCAAAGCACATCCATTTGTGAGGAAACATTAGTCGTCTCTTGTATAATGACTGATAATGATGTCATTATTGTTAGTTGCAGTAGTATTATTGATGTATCATTGGCACATGGTTTTGTGCCGTTAATTGCGTTGATTGTGTTGTTTTTTTCTGTGCCAACTACACTGTGTCCCTGTCAAAGTCGTGCCAAATTCCAAACCGTTGTAACTCAAACGTTAACGTAACATAATTAGCTACCGTTTTCACAATGATAACTGCAACTCAGATTTGTACTGTATATGGAAGTTATTCACACGACTACAGTGTGTTGTCAAAGTGACCATCGTTTTCACGAGCACACAGTTGCACAGCTCACTCATAGATTCTGTGGTGGAAGCTATGTTGCTGCTGTTTGTGTATTTTTTACTATTTTTTCACACTGCATATGTGTTGCATTATTGTAACACGGGCGGGTGGACCTGGTGAGATTGAAGCCTAATCCTCAGGACCCTATCTTACTTCAGTGCTGAAAACCCATCCCTAATACGACCTATGATGTACTTGATGTTACGTTAAATCATACTCGTCTTTAACTGCCACTGTTTGATGAGACAAAAGTCAAGGTCACAATGAGACCACATGTGGTCGGATAAGTACAGGTACTTTTAGATGCATTTTCTCACCCATCCTTTCAATGCAACAACTAGAGCTCTGCACGGGCCTACTTTTTTTTGGCCCGGCCTGTTGCCATTCTGGAAAAATTAACCCTGGCCCAGCCCATGTTTAGTTGGGCGTGGTCCAGCCCGTCTTCAGCCTACCTTAAATGCTATTTCACTTCAGGGTATAGTTCTGAAAGAAAATTGGGGAAATGCCTGAAATTGAAACTTATTCGAAAAATTCGAACATAATTTACCCACCACATGTAAAGTCCGAATATCGGAACATTTAGAAAACGCTATGTCATTTAACGTGAATTTAAACCAAGTACTACTGGAAGATGCACAGTGCATCCCTTCCCTGGAAAAAGTGGATAACACCATCCTTCTGCATCACCATTCCATTGCACTCCTGTTTCCATTTGGCCCTTAATTTTAATTCGAATTCAACTTTTAGGGGATAATAATTTTATAATTCTCATGAAGAATAACCCATGCAACTACAGTGCTCGACATTACATGTTGATTGAGTCCGAAGAAAACGTTATCATTGAGCGACCACAGTAATTAAGTATAGGCACATGTAAAAATTAAAAAATAGTCCAGGCATAAGGCAAAAGTTGTACACTTATAGCATAATAATTTCTGGTTTTATATGTAAATTTTAGGTATGATTTTCCTTGCAGTGTGGCTGCCTGTAGGCTTCTGAGCCTAACCTGGCCCCTGCAGACCTCTAGGAGTGACATATTTTAATGAAACTTATTACTATTACTCATTACAATTTTCACATAACAGTGATAACATTTTCAGGATCATGGGGTCAGAGGTCAAGGTCACAGGCTACATTTTCAAGAAATGCACTTTTCTGGCATATGTGTATCCATTGACGCTTTACCATCAAAAGACCATCTAGTTAAATGTTGTCTCGGAAAATATGCAGTGAATCTTGTGGAAATTTGCAGCACTTGCATTGTGTAAATAATAGTAACTACGGTAAAAGTGGCATTCGAATATAGTAAGTTTTGTTAGTATAAAAACGATTTGAAATTTGGCATCACATCAACTTGGACACAGTGTACATCTGAGTTTCCAGAAATTCTGGCACTTAGTTTTTACACAGTTTAAAATTACAGCCATCGCCTTAATCATTACAGTGGCATGATCAAATACCTGTTAACTTTTTGTAGCTCTTAAGACTTTGCTGAATTTATTTTGCTCTACCATACTCGACAAGTAACATAGAATGAAGCATAAAATGCCTGCATAGGTACATAGTGACGTGTTTTTTAAAATGCATTTTAATTGCCAAACATTCAATTTGATGAATGTGATTGAAACTCTGTTTTGCATAGGAATGCTTACTGTAGGGCAGTGTGCATCTAACTTACGAGCGAAGTTCCGGCAACATTATGATATATAGACACAGCAAAACATGGCAGCTGCATTTTTTAAAATCAAAAACCAGCAACCATTCACTGTAGTCTAGCTGTTTCCAGAATTTGTTACGTGTTCGTTATTTTGTGTTTTGTGTTTGTTGTTGGATCGTTTATTGTCTAACGGCAACAGTCGGGTGATTACAATTTGCAAAGACAGTCACCAAAGGAACCATATTAAACGGGGAAATGAGGCATCCCTGCTAAACATTCTGTGGCAGAATGTGTTGTAGACTTGTTTTATTCATTGCCGATAAAGTTGTTGGTGGAATATTTCTGGTCTTATGCCTTATTATACCCCTCCAGTTCAGTGGCATGTACGCCTCTGACCACTTGTTCAATTTGTATCTTGTGCTGCCTGCTCTGCAGTGTTTAATGTCATTGTACATAATGGTACAGTATATTTCTTGGTTATTGCCAGTTTTCTGTAGAATACAACTGGTGTATTGCCAAAAAACATGTTTTGGAATACAGTAAGCTAGAAGTTACAGTACAGTACTATGTAACAGGTGTATGTCAGGCTGATGCCCATATATTTATTATGCCTATGCCGGTTGTCAGCAATGAGGTTACCGGTGATGTGGTGATGTGCGCAGTCCATTTTAAAACTTTTTTATCTCTCAAGACTATGGACATATTTTAACAAAACTTATCACAGTTACTCACGACCAGGTCCATGTGACAACTGTGACATTTTCAAGGTTAGGGGTCAAAGGTCATGGTTACAGAAACGCAAAGGCATAGCCAGGATTTTATGTGGGTGCACTTTTTTCCTGAACAAGTTTAGTACTAAGTCGTCCTCAATACACAGGCTAAAACTGCTAATTTAGACACTCCAACAACTCTCACCGCCCAGCTAAAAATTCTTCATAAAATTGACTTTTTGCTTTGCCTGGGGGTGCACTTACTACTTCCACTATAAATTATGCCAAAAAATATTTTCTCTGCCCTGGGGGTGTACCTGCACCCAATGCATCCCCCTTGGCTACGCCTATGCAGAAACATTACTGGCAGAGGCGTACTGATGCTGATTGACATTTCGCCGTGAAGAGCATAACACAAAGTACAAGATGGTTGCACGGGGACAGAAACGTGGCTAAGAGACATAGAAAGTTTGTTATTCTGCAAGGTTACGGATATTGGCTATGGATACAGTTATAGTAGCGAGCCCTCTGTTTATACAGAGTTTATCATCATTAGGTGGCGTGCTCTGCTCCCCTCGGAGCATAGCCGTCACGCGTTGATACCATCTTGAATGGTCCTGCACAGTGCACACACTGAATGGAGGCCAAGGTTGTGTTGTTGGCTGGCAGTCGAGTTACATTGTATATTACTTAGTACACTCCTGCAGAAAGACGAGATTTGGACAATTAATTACTTTCAGTGTTTCGGCAAACTGTTCCACGCAAGAGGACCAGCGACTGAAAAGTTGCTTTTGCCGAGTTCAGTCTTAGTTTTTGTTTGAGCAATGAGACATCGACTGTCAGTGTCAGCAGACTGAAGGTACCGTCTGACCGCCAGATCTGTGACAGGCACGCAGTCGTCGGCCAGATATGGAGGCGCCAGCCCATGTAGGCACTTGTAGATAATCGTCTTCGACCTGAACGTGATGCGATGACGGACTGGAAGCCAGTGAAATTCACTCAGCACTGCAGTGTGATGTGATCTGGCTCCTGTCACAACGCGCTTCTTCAGCAAGACACCGTAAAGTAAAACAAACTGTTGCAGTAAATCCAGCCGGCTGCTGACGAACGCGTGCGCAAGCGTTTGTGGCTTCTTCGGTTAGTGACGAATTTTGACGATGACCTGGCGGAGTTGACGGAGTTGGAAGAAGCATGCCCGGCAAAGTGATTCGACGGAGTCGGACATGCTTAAATGAATGTCGATGAGGACACCGAGGTCTGAAACGGTTGAGATATGATAAGTAAGTAAGTAAGTAAGTAAGTAACTTACTTTAATAAAACTTTGACAATCGCAAAGCAACATTGGCATTGAAGAGAGCATAAAAGAGCACATTACAGGCTTAAGTGCTATACCATTTAAAATGCTTAAATGCTCCCTGACATTAATGCCCAACGGCTGAAATATTGTCTGCACTGCAGTGCACACTGCAGACACTTCGCAGAACTCTCCTTTTGCAGCTGCAAGTCGGTCCATATTGCTAATTAGTTATTTCACTGCTTTCCGTACTATTTGCTTGGCTAGTTGATACTTGCAAGTCGCAACTGCGTGCGTTGGCTGTAGGAGGCGGATACCGTGTTGTTTACTTTTACTGTTTGTGTGCGTTTTTTTTATTTGTAAATAATAAAATAATGGATGAGGTATATGATGTGATCGTGCTTGGCACTGGTCTTAAGGTGAGCGTAAGCATGCCTGCGTGGTTATTGTTGAGATGTGCAAACTAAGACATGTAAAATTCATGTACGAAAACTCATCCTCCCGAAGTCTGCGTTGCCACCGACTGGTCATTCGCATCTGGCTTGAAATTGAAGCAGCTTCGCCCGTATTAAAGTGCGAAAACTGATCATGTCCGTAGTGCATGCGTGTGTTATGCTGTTGTCTGCCACTCCAGATAAAAGTGTAGTGCACAAAGTCAGCAAGAATAGAAGGCTTCCAGACATTTCGTACCTGTAAGTAAGTAAGTAAGTAAGACTATTTCTATACGGCGCTGGTTTACAAAGAGTCACAAAGCGCCGTAGTCCCACGACCGAAATAGAAAAGTCTTCAGACACCGTTTAAATTGTCTGAGAGAGCTACATTGTTGCAATTCAGCTGGCAAAGAGTTCCAGACCCGCGGCCCTGCAGTGGCAAAGCACCGGTCACCATACGTGTTATGTGCACGTCGAACGACACACGACAGTGAATCGGATGATCGGATGACCGGAGACGGCGCGGTCGGGAGTCAGAGACAGGCTGGCAATTGTCTGACAAGTACGACGGTGCTTGGCCAGCTAGACATTGAAAGACGAGGACAGCGATCTTGAACAGTATGCGCTGTCGCACGGGCAGCCAGTGTAGTTGTCGCAGGATCGGAGTCATGTGGTCGCATCGCCGCGCGCCAGTCACGAGTCGCGCAGCAGCGTTCTGGACTGACTGTAGGCGACACATCAGCCTGTCAG
>Ga0049105_1001283_pt1 | contig 10857 bp, 5 predicted proteins | sample WorMetvaBAHAMAS1_FD_61260 | JGI IMG/M metagenome (GOLD analysis project Ga0049105, IMG submission 61260) | Worm MetaG Olavius vacuus BAHAMAS.1 | ecosystem: Host-associated > Annelida > Digestive system > Unclassified | place: Germany: Marburg | collected 2013-04-09 | reverse complement strand
TGAACAAGCTGCGATAACTCCGAAACGGTACGAGATAGGATGTCAGTTACTATTAATCACTAACAGGAAGTCGCATATGGGCTTTCGATTGATACCGACCTCGATGACCTCGAATGACCTTGAACGCCGTGATAGTTTTTATTTTGCGTTTTATCACCGAATTCGACATATTTTCAAACCGATTATATCACAATGGTTGAAGATAGACCTATAATGTCCGTAAAATATTGTATCCCAGTTCCAGTCTTCCACTTTTGGCGAAAACTATAACGCACCCTGCAGCGCGGTGTTTCTGCGATAGCTGCGCATCTTGTTAAAAGTCAATCTGGTTAAGCACGTCGGAAACACAGCGAACCTGTCGCGCACCTGCTAGCGCTATCACGACATGTCGTGATAGCGCTAGCCTGTCGGCGACAGGTTTTTACCGCGCTGCATTGAATGCAGGCGGTCTAGTTACGAAAAAGGTGTATTGGCCAAAACTAACCCACCCTGCAGCGCGGTCTCTCTGCGATAGCTGAGCTACTTGTTCAACCTAAAAACAGTGGCCAGCTTATCGTAGACACTAACGAACCTGTCCGAAACCTGTTCGCCCGCACGTGCTAGCGAACAGGTCTCGGACCAGCTAGCATAATGGACTTTGGACCTAAACGAGTAGACACAGCTTGGCGTGACGTCGCTGACGTGAAACTTGTCCACCGGCATCACTAAGGTTGGTGTCATCCGGTGCGGTAGCTGATGGTGTCACCCTTTTTACCCAAAAAGCGATGACCTTTTTAGTCATCGTCCTACAGACTGCCATCACCACTCACACCCTCTCCGTCTTTCCACCTGATCGTTTGTCCAGTGAATTTCATTAGGGCGTCAGCCCCTGGATGATGTCACCTGGTTCGGTCCGCCCGCTCTCTTCCCCGACTCCTCGTCCTAGTGACGACACTGGGCATGTCATGTTTGTAATCTTTAGCTGACTTGCTGACGCCGTTCTGTGTCATTTTGCAAATTGTTGCATAGATGTACATGTAGGCCTATATACGCTGTCTGTAGTCGTGACTTGGAAGCCGGACGTTCCTTATGAGGTGTAAATGCTAACACTCTCCAAGGTAATCTACGTGTGGAAGTAACATTAGCGTCTTGCAAAACACACTTTGGCTGTCAGTTTCTGAGTTCTGTGAGGCAGAAAGCGACGTTATGCAGCGTTAAGCAACTGTAGTAATTTGTGGTACTTAGTGAGATAAGAATTCAGCATTAAAATAAGCCGGTAGATGAGCTTTTACCGCGCTGTGTAAAATGCAGACGCAGTCTAGCGATGAGAATTCTGTCTGTCCGTCTGTCTGTTTGTCCGTCCGTCCGTCTGTTTGTCAAACGCGTGGATTGTGACAAAACGGAAAAAAGATCTGTACAGATTTTTATACCATACGAATTTGCCCTAGTTTTTTTATAAGAAAAATGGTTGGTGGGGGGCAACCCCTTCTATCTGAAATTTTTGGTCAACCGGCCCCCGTTGGAGCGAAATCGCCGATTTTCAACCGATATTCGCTCGTAGCGCCTCTGTGATAGCACCTAGCAAAAACGTTTAATTAACACTGATAGGAAGTCCACTACATCTGGTGAACGCTTACGAGGTAAGACAGGCATGGTGTTTGTTGCAGGTAAAACTGTGTGATCCATGCCTAAGCGCTTTAAAGTGGTCTTTACCATGCAAGGCGCTATACAAGTGCTCGGCTTTACCTTTACCTTTTACATGCTTTCCAATGAACCTAAGATGATCATCGTACTTTGTCCCCAAGTCCCCTAGGCTCAAAAATACAAAGCGGCCGTTTTCCATGTAAAATTGCATTTCGCTTGAGGAAAGTCTGCTACAAAGTTTTTTTTATGTGAAACTGTCAGCGACAAAGTTGTAACGCATTCACACGCCTGTGGGAGGCGACCCCTTCTATCTGAAATTTGGGGTCAAACTGACCGCGTTGGAGCGATATCGCCGATTGTCGATCTATTTTCACCCGTAGCGCCTCAGCCGTAACAATTAACACTAATAGGAAGTCCACTACGCACTTTCAAATGAACCTAGGATGATCATCGTTCGTTGCCCCTAACCCCCCCTCCTCCCAAGGGGGGGGGGGCTAAAAACGCAGTGTGCAAAGTTTGAACAATAAGCTGCGATAACTCTGAAACGATACGAGAGGATGTCAGTTACTATTAATCACTAATAGGAAGTCGCATACGGGCTTTCGATTGGTACCGACCTCGATGACCTTGAATGACACTGAACGCCGTAATGGCCCTTATTTTGCATGTTTTCACCGAATTCGATAGATTTGCAGGCTGATTATGTCACAGCGGTTGAAGATAGATTTATAATGTCCGTAAAATATTGTCTCCCTTTCCATTTTTCCACTTTTGGCCAAAACTAACGCACCCTGTCATTTTCAGTCATTTGAACGAAGTTAGCTTGGGTGAAATGACTCAAAATGACGGCCATTGTGCCCTTTAAGATCATTCAATGTCACCGATTTTGTCTTCTCTCGCATCGTCACCAAGTTATTGCAGATTAATGGTCAGTTTTTTTTTCGTTTTTGACAAGGGGTAACTCTCTTTAACGCATTCGTTCGGGGTGCAGCCTAATTCAGGATTGCGAAATTTGGCCTCAATAAAGTGTAGAAACTATGAACGTCGCTCTATGGTATGGTGCAAAATATAAAGTGTATTTCGATATCTTGAACCTTTTAGGCGTGACTCACGAGTGTGACAGACAGACGAGCAGACATTCTCGTCATAAATGCCGCGATTCATTACGTTGCGCAGCCAAAAAGGTAAATGTATTCGATAGCGTTGTAGGGGATCTGAGCTGATCCAGCTGTCTTGGCAGTCGCCAGCAGGTGACTTGTCATAAATCCGGCGATGTGCTGTTGTTAGTTTTTAAGTAAAGTAAATATACATTTTCAGAGTGGCCGTCTAAACAACGATCATTACTACAGGGACCACTGTAACAATGCCAGTCGAACGGTCAAAAAATCAGGTGAGGGTATGAAAGTTGAAAAAGATGAGCTTTTAATTGACGGCGGAAAGTCTACAATGATGACGATGAGACGACGGCCGCTGGCAGACCGTTTCAGACTTGAGCTGCGGCAACCGGAAAGGCACGACCGCCAACAGTAGACAGTTTGATGGTCAGCGCGACTATAGGCGGCTGGTACTTGCTGACCGCAGAGCTCGCCGACCGGGTAGGTCAGCGACGGCGACAAGAGGTCCCAGGTATCGCGGCGCGCTGGTTAGTACTAAATTATATTTTGCTTGGTGGCAGAACTACACGCGTGAACAACTTGCCCAGTGTTCGTCGTTACAATGAAATGAACGGTTCGGAGTCAAACACTCGACCTCTCCGTCGCGATACCATTACATCACAATACCATATCGTACCGTATACACTGCACTTTGTATAAACAGGCAGCCCATTGTTTGTGACGCTCAGCTGGCAGCACAGCTATATAAGCAAGATGACCATATCTGAGCGCTTTAGAGATGCTTCATGATAAAGCGCTGTGCAAAAGCACGTTCGCTTTACTTTATGTTATAAACCCAGTGAACCATAGGTCAGACTGACCTAGCTTGATCACAGTTCAGCAGTAGACCTACTGTACGTCTGTCTGTACATGCAGGATTACAAGTCTCCATATATACGTGTAGAAGTCATGAGTTGTGCGACCCTGGTTAACACACAGACACACATACAGACACACTGGCAAACAACTTTGACCGGCTATACTATTGGCGCAGCGAGCCAGCCGAGTTAAAAATATACCGAAATCAATTAGCTGCATACGATATCTGTAAATTTCACTATATTGCCTTGGGAATTAGCACCGTTGGCTGATTTATGACTGTCCGCATACAAGGTAATGCGCCTAATGTGTATATCGGTTTCAGGTTTACGGAGTTTTCACATTCTATAATTACCATTTCCCGTTGACTCTGTGTCGGCCTATGTTGTGTCCACCTACAACAGTTTCAGCTGCACAATTGATCATAGCTACAAAAGAGACCAAGGCCGTTATATATAACCTGCATCAGTGCATTATCGTTGTTGACAGACGCATAAATCAGATTTGTTATGTCTGCGCTAGAAACACAGACATTATGTTATTGCTAACACCGAAGTTTGCTTTCGCTCCTCTTGTCTGGAAACAAGCGCCATCGAATTGAAACGTTAACATAATGCACAGCGTGGTCTCAATTCGCGGGTCGATTACTCTTTTCGCTAATCTGACCCAGGGTCACAAAATTGCAGCCATTTGAAACGAAATTATGCCAAAGCACCACCTCGCAAGTGCATTATGTAAATAACTGTGTCGCCTGCCCGTCCTCCAACGCAAACCAAGTTTCTTTTCGTCTACAGTTGAAATGAGTGCTTTTTGTGACGTGGCGCATGATAAATGAACAGCAACTGTCGTGTAGTTATTACTGAGTGCGTCGTTGTGTGACGGACGTCTGCGATAAATTAGAGACGTCATACCGCGCTGCATAGGTCGCTTTGTGTCGGTCTCTGATTGATCAACCAACCAATCAATCAATCAATCAGTCAATCGCTCACTAACATATAAAAACGTAATCAGGCAATTGTAATAATATTACTCATAGCACATGCAACCAGTGCTGGATTTTAAAAGTACACTACAGCAGATATTAATAATATAGCTCCTTTGTTACGAAATAATCAGCAATCTTGCACACAAACGTATTCAGCGTGATTACAACTGAGTGTACTTTTAAAATTCAGTTGTAAATACCTACCTCTAGATGTCTAATAATTAGTTAATATTAGTTAGTTATTACGCTTGGTTCTTCTATAATCTGTTGAACAGGCATGTCCCGTATACTCATGCCTCCTTCTCCAATAGGCGCCGGAGGCATTAAGAAGTCGGGTTGTCCGCGTGCGTTTGTTTATGATTCTGTCTGTGAGTCCGTATTTTTATGTTTGTATCTCCTGAATGAATGGAGGTATTTTAATGAAATTGGTCACAATTAATCGATAGCAGCTGCACGTGATACTGGTGACATGGAATTTGAAAGTCACTGGTTTGAAGATTCAAAACTCAAGGTCACCCAGCGATGGCCATAAAAATCTTGTGAACGCGATAGCTCCTGAACCACTAAAGTGGTTTGAACCAAAAATTATACATAAATTTTATACAACGGGGCCACGAACAGGTTAGGTTTGGAAGGTCATGGGTTCAAAGGTCAAGGTCACAGAAATGTTTTTTGGCGTAGGCATACCCATCGACGGTTAGCTGTGGACTTTTTTTTCTAGTTTTACTAATTTTACATTAATAATATTACTGATATGTATCAGCTGAACGGTGCATCAAATGTTACAGAGTTGTCAAAGTTAAAGCTCATGAGGTAAACGTGACGTTCGATTTTTTGCGCCAGATAAATACTCTTATTGAATAACTAACTAACTTACTTACTTACTTAAATGCATTTTCTACCCAAAAATGCTCAAATGAGCAACCAAGTGAACTTGACTTGATGAATGTATATTCTCACGCAATAACGATCAGGTTTAGAAGTCAAATGGTCAAAGGTCAGCAGGTCCTGACGGATAAAGGCTATCTGCGATATGAACCATACGAAGGGCCACGTATCATGTCGACCATCGGGGCTGTTGTTGTAATTATTTTATTATCCACATTATATATCTTGACGGTTAAAAAACGGCAGAAATGCTGGAGTGGCTGGAATTCGTCCTTACGCATCATTATCCTCATCATCATCATCATTATCATCATTACATTATATAAATTATTATGAACGTGTTTAAAGGTCGGAACTAGTGGAGTGCGTGTGTAAACAACTAGGCTATTTCGCTTTTGCACTGTACACAGCTGCAGAAACTGCATCAATTGCATCGTTTTACTGTCGTCCCCTCCCACTGCGTATTGGTGGCACCAGTGTATCGACGACTGCTCAACGTTAAGTACGCGTGTCGGATCGCGCGCTCTCAGATTTTATGGAACGTCTTGCATTAATGCTTTACAGCGGATCCGTGTCGTGCATGCAGGAGATAGCCGAAGCCATGGCGGCGCATCTAAACCACAGACTAGCGAGAACGTCGTTCATTTTTCAAGAGTTTAACAACTGATCGCACCTGCGTTATATTCGTTGTGATACTCTACGCCTGCAGTGGCTGCAAATAATCAGTCTCGAAAAAATGCAGTTGCCTGTAGGTTCATCTTCAAAATCGCTTAAATTTTCTAAGCATGTAAACAAGTGGCGATCTTACTGAAAATAATATCTTATGATTATGCATAATATACTATAATATAATTAATATAATATAATACATTATGATTATCAGAGATCATTCACTGCTGTCGACGTTTTCTATAGCGTACAAACCATACGTTAGGGGAAACGGTTAACACAGACCGCATGCTTTTAAAAATGTCTGTCCAGACTACTATAACAGATCGCCAGTCTGGCTGGAGTGTCCCTGCAAAATTTGAAAAATACTTTTGACACTGACTTCTTAAAGTATTTTCTGGCACTAATGTCATAGTCCAGTTCTATGGCCATGGTCTCAAGTTAATCGCTCAATGAAAAAAAACTTTCAATTTTCCGACAATAAATTTCCATCGTATTAAAAATCTAGGCTACTTTTTAACAACTGCATATTTGAACGTAGTGAGGTGTTCGAGATGGCATTTTTTGTTCTATATAGCCTATTGTTATTATAGTGTGTTAAGTAGTAATAGCATAAAATTTTAGCTATAAAATGCCAGAGAGCTGTAATTTTGTGCACTTTTAGGAGAGGATATGGGGTTTGAGAAGTGTAAGGTTTTACGTTTGAAAAATTTCGATACTTAGTGAATTCATTAGTATTGAATGACTGACATTGACACATGTCTGTTAGCGTAGCTGGGTTCAAAGTAGAAATGGGTCTATATTGGAAATTTTTATGGGTCCCATGGAATTCCAATGAAAATGGAAATCGCTAAGCTACTTTCATGGGAATGGGAATGGGAACGGAAATGGCTGGTTGGGAATGGGAGAGAATGAAACTCTACATTTTCCCATTTTCCGCCCACAGGTAGCTGATCATTAGACACTGTTAATGGCCTTTTGTTTTTGCATAGTAATTTGTCGTAGACTGTTAGGTTAAGTTTCACTATGTCCATGAGACACTGCATGCGTTGACACTGCGTGTGTATTTTTTGAGGATTTTTCTTCTTATAACAGTCCTGTTTAGTGCATCGGTTATTTGTTATCTGATGAGAGTAGCAGTAGGGGAATGGGAGCGAGAGGGAATTGGAATAACCTGTGGAAATGGAAAGGGAATGGCAATAAAATGGGCTTAATCTGGGATCGGGAATGGGAATGAATTATTGGGAATGGGAGGGAATGGGATTGAAAAAGACATTCCCGCTCATCTGTAGTTTATAGTAGACCTATACCAAGATGAGCTTCTACGCGGCTGTTGTGTGTCAATATTGAAAGACTAATTGACTTTGTACCCGTAAATGATGTTGTTGACTTTTTCACGAAGAGTTACCGGATAGTGTTACTGCTGCACCATTCTTATTCTCTTTTGAATAAGCTTACGCTAGATTACGCATAACCTATTGCTGTTATTGTGTGCAGAATAGTAATACCATAAAACTTTAGCCGTAAAATGTCAGAAAAACAAGATTGCCTTCTAATCTAAGGCCGACCACCCGCGAATGTGTGCATTTAGTTACGCCATGTCACTTCCGGTCACGTGACACAGATGGTAGTCACACCGTTCGATCCGCCATTGTCGAAAACCCCAAACGCGCAAACCTCATGGCTCTATGTTTTATTGAAGCGAAGTTATGGCCACTCGAAGTTCAACATTGCGAGAATAGGAAATTTCGACCTCTTTTGCTCCTGTGATCTTAACCTTGACCCGATGACCTTCATATACGAACTTGGCCCGTATTCCCTGGAGATATACTGGATGTGTAAATTTGAACTTCCCACGTCAAGGCTTTCAAAAGCTATCGTCTGACAGACAGACAGACACTATCGAAATTATATACTACACCGTTTCGCGGATGGTCAAAAAATCATTTCTGTGCAGTGTGCACTTTCAGGAGAGGCAGTAGGTCCGAGAAAGTGTAGGCTTGTACGTTTGAAAAATGTTGTTACTCGGTACTTTTGAATGGCCTCTGAATTCCTTATTATTGAATGACTGGCATGGATACATGTCTCGTGTCCAGCACACATACCCGAATAAGGCCCCGATGGAGCGCAGTATTTGAGCAGCAACAGAAGCAGAATTGTACTGGTGTGAGTCTATGATCAGTGTCGTGCATTATAAGCCTTTGTTAGCGCAGCTGCTGCTGGCCATTATCCATCAGACATCGAGCAATGACCGGCGTCTGCTGCTGCAGACAGGCGCTGAGACGTTTAATACTGCCACTTGGGTGGCGTAAATCGACACGACGGCGACGAAGGCGATGCCGAACCCAACTAATGCACGACGCGCCGCAGCTTATCACGAAACGCCACGTCCAAAAAGATGCCCAGTCTACATCGACTCAGTGAACAGCCCCGCAGGAGATTTCCAAGTCGGGACAAATAACGTAACATAACATAATAGAGGCCTAACAAACAACATGTAAAAAAGTTCACGTTCGCTATCTTATCTCCTGATGAGTTTCTTGTCTTTAGTGCGCGCACTTCGTGGTCTGCCGCTACCTGTGAGTCAGTTGACAGTGCTGGTGTCTCTGAACTTTTTCAACAGCTATTAATGCTACTTTTGTCTACCATTTCACTCCGTTGCTTTATATTCCTTCAACTACTACAATTTTTTGATCGAAGTCTTATCTTCATCGCTGAAAACCATGTATATAAATACTGCAGTAACGTCTGCAATGCCGTAATTCTAATGTCATAAAGTTTTTACGAAATTAAATAGTTAAAAGACAGTGACATAAATACCTTTATATACAATCAGTAGCGAAGAGTCTCGCTGTTTTATGCACGAATAATTATCAAAATCTGTGGATGTATAACAAAGTTACAATCAATTAAAAAATTATTATACTGCAAAAAGTGAATTGCAGAGCTACGATAGAAGCAGGTTGTTGCTTTAACTAATTGACTAAGCCAGTTAAAATCACAGTTAGAATTAACAATTTTGCCAATTAATTAGAATTAGCACGAATGTGCAAAGAGTTATATAATTAGAATTATCAGTTTTTCTAATTAACTGACAAACTTATTTAATTACTTTAATTCATTACCCAGCACTGATTGGCGATAATCACGTTTAAATTCATAGACGGCGGGCCATTTTCCCGAAAATATTATAAGCGAGGCCAAGCAACTCACATGGCGATGTTCAGTGCCTATACAGTGGTGCCATCTAGCGAACAACAATACCGTGTGTGTCGCACTGTCTCTATAGCATCAAAATTGTGGTAGTATTTCCGACCTCTGCCAGTTGATAATGAGAAGTGGTGCCAACATGACTGTTTTCTCGAACGCCAATGACTCTCAAGCATTTCCTGAAACAAACTAAACCATAGTTTAACTAGCGAAGCATTGCCATCTGAGGCCGCACCCGTTGATCTCGCCCGTCATTTTCAGCTTTAATCCGGAGACCAGCTCAGCTGACACGTATGCACGCCTGCCACATTTCAGCAATATCGGAGAATACGCGGCTGAGTCATAGCAACTTACAGCGATTTAGCCATTCAAAATTTGGGCACCGTCCGCAAACTTTGGTTTCACGTTAAGTGAATTACAACCATTTCGCGGGCTTTGAGGACCTATATCACAGTGCACCTGTATATCAAATTTCAGCAGAATCGGACAATGCAAGGCTGCATTGTTGATGGTTTTTACGAATTTTTCCGCCCGTTTTTACTGAGCGGGGGTGAATCTGTAGCCCCTACTTCTCGGAGTTGAGTGAACAAAACCATACCAAACTTGAGAATGCTAAAGGCCAATCGTCGGCGCTCTCAAGAAATCCTTTAGATTTACTATTTGAAAACTATTTGAAAACAGAACACGTCAGATACGACTGGGGTCAAAAATTTAAGCAAAAGTTTGGACTTGTTTTATCCCTGTCAAATTATGGGAAGTGATAAGCAAAATGTCTAAGTAAATTCTTCACGTTCAACCTATGACTTAACTTTCGCTATGCTTCTGCTGGGGCGCCTCTGGGCGGATTGAAATGGTTAAAAGCACAGCGGTACAACAGAAGACGTATTCTAATAATATTCTGTAGCCGATGTAAAAGATCATAGACCAGAGGGCACTGGAAGTGCGGTAACGGGACTCAAAAAAGCAGGAACAAAGCTGCAAGTTTATTTATATAAGATGTGTTGTTGATGTGGTGTGAATTTTGTTAATTTATCATATGGGCTGATTGTGCTACGTTTATGCCACGTTTACACTTGCAAACATAAATAGTTTATTACAGCTGGATTGCAAAGACATAGATGTAAATAAAATCAACAAAACTGTATAAAACACAAGAAAATACAAATATTCGCGAAATGTTCGCGGACGCGTCTGACATTGTTGTTGACTTCAAGTGAACTCTAAGGTCACTCCATCGTTCCTTTGAAAAGCGAAACAATTATCGCATATATACGGCATTATTCAAATTATCATCTACTATAGAAATTTATATGGTGCTTTTGTGACTGTGAGTAAATGTTCAAGGCCAGTCATCGTCATCGACGTCAGATAGAAAACTTCGGAACAGTAAAAAATTTAATACAATGTGCATAAAGACAATAAGGCTACAGTAGGTCAACGTAATGCTGTTTGCGTGACAACCAGGGCTGTAGAAATGGGTTTTAAAAATTTAGGTTTTTAGGTTTTTTT
>Ga0049105_1001282_pt1 | contig 10861 bp, 8 predicted proteins | sample WorMetvaBAHAMAS1_FD_61260 | JGI IMG/M metagenome (GOLD analysis project Ga0049105, IMG submission 61260) | Worm MetaG Olavius vacuus BAHAMAS.1 | ecosystem: Host-associated > Annelida > Digestive system > Unclassified | place: Germany: Marburg | collected 2013-04-09 | reverse complement strand
ATAGACCTATAATGTCCGTAAAATATTGTCTCCCAGTTCCAGTCTTCCACTTTCGGCCAAAACTAATGTACCCTGCAGCGCGGTCTCTCTGCGATAGCTGAGCATCTTGTACTTTCTTGTTCAATCATCTGTAGGCATATGTCAACTTTAGGCACAAAACTGAAAAGGAGTGCTTACAATTGGACAAAATGGGCAAAACACATTGGTGGGCAGAAACCACTTTGCCCCAATCATCAGCCTCTTATTCCAGTGCAGCTCACACTCTCAAAGATGCTATGTGCCTCTCAATTATACCTATAGTGTCAACGGTGTCAGACGGTGCAGTAGTGTCCAGCTGTTCATCTGTAGTCAACTGGGCAAATGTAACTTGGTGCTGTAAATGTATGGCATCATCAACAATTGCAATCAGTACGTAACAAAGCACCAGGCTGATTGCATGCGCACATCACACTGGTCTGCCGCGGCCCGCGGGCCGGGTCGTCGTTTGGCGGCCCACACTTTTGAAAATTTTTGCAACATAAAACAAATAGTTGGTGAAATAAAGTATGATACATGAAATGAGAACAACTTAATGAAAGTAGGCTACAACATAACAACTGCGTTTACAACAGTAACTTGGCATACAAACACTTGGCTCAAAACACTTAACACTTTAGTGTGCATAATCATCCATACGCGAAACATAACAAAGTCGGTGACATGTTGCACACCCGAAGAATGGCAACAGTGAATTGCCTGTCACTAGAGATGCGCATGGGCCGAAAATTAAAACTAAAATCCCAGAACGAAATAAATAAGTGCATAAGTAATAGAAGACAAGTAAAAACTAACGTCACTAAACCTAGCCCCACAGCCTCTTCTAACAAATGTGCTGCTAAAAGCACATTTGTTAGAAGAGGCTGTGGGGCTAGGTTTAGTGACGTTAGTTTTTACTTGTCTTCTATTACTTATGCACTTATTTATTTACTTAACAAAACACCTTAATCAATCATCAGAAAAATGTACCAGGTGATTTCTGTCATGGATACCTACCTCTGTTTTTAGCCTAAGCCTATCTAGGATTTCTTCTGCATGTATATTCGCAACTTTGTGCACCCTTCGCTATATTTCGTTCTGGGATTTTAGTTTCTTGCCTATAGCAGAGAACAGATTTTAACATTAAAACACAATTCAATGCATAGATAAGTAAGTAAGGAAGTAAGAGTTTAATACATATGACATTCGCACATGTGTACAATGCACCTATTCTGGGTCATTTTACACCTCCATTTCTACTAAAATTGCCTTTCTGGCGACCCTCTTTGACGAAATGAATTTTTTGACCATTAACAGCTTAACAGCTGGAGGTTCGTCTACAACATTAGCCCCATAAGAGTTGCACAGTGAGAAGATGGACTGCGGCCATGTTTCTAACCAACAACATGGAGGTCAAAAACTAATGACACATGCACATGTCAGTAAACTTGTTGGCCTTTAACACTAGACACTGTTTGGGTGGATTTAATGTTCAGTCTAGTTCCATGAAGCAACAATATCTATACACAAGCAAGGGTCAAATACACACATATATAAGCTTACCCAAAGTTCGTTTTTTTATTTGATGTTCTTGCATATTTCTTAGTCTTGTCTGTCGAGTCCTGTTGCAACAAATGCATTTAACAGAATCTTTAATGGTGGCCAATACCAAAGAACTGTTGACAGTTGTAACAAACAGAGAAATAAACAGTTTATTAAGACTTTTTGTGCCATATAAGAGCTGTGCAATGTCAACTGGTCGACATGGTATCAAGTCCTGCTCAGTACACCTATACAAAATGAGTTGTTTGTGGTCTCAAAAATACACTTGGCCATAAGTGAGTCTATGTTCCAAAATATGACAACCTTACAGTATTACTTAAACGATATAGTATAACCTGTGTTTTTGCATACCATTTATTTCGCAAATATGGTAACCTTGTCGCATTTACGAAAATAAATGGTCGCAAGCAAAAATGGCAAAATTAAGAACACCAAAATGCTTTAATAGGCCTAAGTACCAAAATGAGAAGCAGCCAAAAGTATCGGTTTACACTAGTGGATATGGCCTTGACAGTCAGGTCGCAACACCTTGGTGTTGTTAGGCTGCATGATTAGCCCACAAGTGCTATCACGTGACTCAGACTGACTCTGTGTATATTCTATACTAGTGAATGTGCATTTCTGTGATAAAACCACCAAATTTGGCACAGATATAGCATGTTACAAACAGGTTTGAATACTGAGCCATCTGCTCCCATTTTCTGCAGTAGGCCACAAATCCTGTAAGTGTAATTACTGTAAGTGCCAACAAAATTTCATAATTGAATATGAAAATCCAATGGGAATTTCAAATTTGGGAGGTAAAACTTGGACCAGAAGTAGGAACATGACCGTTTCTGTGCATGTGCAATAGAAAATTGCAGTTTCTCTAAAGAACCGTCAGCTGACATTAACTTCAATCTGCAGTTGGCAAATTGTATTAGGTTCCTTAACCCATATTCCTGGCAGTCAAGTACCTTTGCATTCTGGCGATATCCTTCCCTTCAGAAAGGATTTTTCCAAAGCTGGCAAAACTATCAGCCACTGCTGAGCAAGTCTCAAATCATTAACAGTAGACATCATGCTTGTCTTCCCTTTGAAGAACTTATTAGTGCTGGACTGAAGTTAAGAAAAAGTTCTGACCACAAAACCATGACTCTATATAGACGACAGCTGAATTACAACCTGAGTTCAATTGCTAAAACAAGTAGCTCAGCTATTGCAGAGAGACCGTGCTGCAGCGTGCGTTTGTTTTGGCCAAAAGTGGAAGACTGGAACTGAGAGACAATACTTTACAGACAGTATAGGTCTATCTTTAACCACTGTGACATAATCGGCTTGCAAAGCTATCGAATTCGATGAATAACGCAATTACGGCGTTCAAGGTCATTCAAGAACATCGTGATCGGTACCAATCGAAAGCCCGTATGCAACTTCCTATTAGTGATTAATGATAACTGACATCCTATCTTGTACCGTTTCGGAGTTATCGCAGCTTACTGTTCAAACTTTGGACACTTTGCATTTTCGAGCCCCCTTTGGGGGCTTAGGGACAATTTACAATGTTCATCTTGGGCTCATTGGAAAGTGCATAGTGGACTTCCTATTAGTGTTAATTGAACTTATTTCGCTGAGTGTTATGGCTGAGGCGCTACGAGCGAAAATAGATCGAAAATCAGCGATTTCGCTGAAATGTGGTCACTTTGATCCAATATTTCTGGTAGAAGGGGTCGCCTCCACCAATTATTTTTGCACGGATACGTCGCATAGTTAGGCCAATGAATGCCTTACAACTTTGTTAGTGACAGTTTTCACACAAAGAAACTTTGTAGCAGACTTTCTTCAAGCGAAGTGTGATTTTACACCGAAAACAGCCGTTTTGCGTTTTTGAGCCAGCTTTGGGGAGCTTAGGGTCAACGTACAATGATCATCTTAGGCTCGTTGGAAAGCGCGTAGTGGGACCTCTTATTAGTGTTACTTGAATTTTTTCGCTAGGTGTTACGGCTGAGGAGCTACGGGCGAATATCGGTTCAAAATCGGCGATTTCGCTCCAACGGGGGCCGGTTGACCCAAAATTTCAGGTAGAAGGGTCGCTCCCCACCAACCATTCTTTCGTATGGTATAAAAATCTGGACAGATTTTTCTTCTATTTTGTCATAATCCACGCGTTTAACAGATTGAGCTGCGATTGTCTAACGTCTACTGACACATTTTTTTAGCCATTTGCAAAAGTATACATAGCTCCTTGTAGTGTAAGTAAGTAAGCACATTTATATAGCACTTGCCGTAATCGTCAAGAACCTCTAACGCACTGTATTGTACAAATGGTAGTCAAAAGGCCTAACAAGCATATGTTTGGTTAATTAGGACTGAATACTAGATGAAAACAGAAAACACTGAACTCACTTGCATATCACAACAATGGTTACACTGATCGTAATGACGACAAGAAAACTAACACCCATATAAAACAATATGACATCAGAGACTTTGCTGCTTATTGAATCTGCAGAAAAGATATTGTCATTCTCTGTGCCTGTAACACAGCACAAAAATCAGCAAATAAGTAAACTGCAGCACGCGTGATAAAACATAATCTAATATTTTCTGTCATTCATGTTTTGCAGAAAGATCTTCTTGCTGGTCTCTCACAAAGTTGAGCACCTTCAACCATCCCTAGCATCACTGTATTCACTAGTCTTTCATCTTTTTTCTTACAGATGTGGTTGACAAGTTTCAATTTCCTCTGCTTTATTATGTCTGATTGCTGTTAACTATTTGAAATTTTTTAGTGCAAATGGCACATCACATAGTTATTAATCTTGCAGTAAGTATCCGCTGCTTTCAGCAGCATCAGCTTCATAATATTAAACCAACTTCAGTCAGACTGCTATTATTAGCCACCCGATGTATTCGGAACAGCTTAAGCTTTACAGCTGTAATTTTTTACTGAAGGAGGCTGGCAAATTGCGGAAAACTAATTCCGGCCAAATCCAAGATGGCAGTGGCCCCCAAATTGTCAATCTTTAAATCGCTATAACTCAGCCACAAATGTTCAAATCTGGTACTCAGTTTGATCACGTGCTCAACTGCATCAAAGCACTAAAAACTATGTACCCGTAGCATAAAAATGTTTCAAGATTCCACTGTGAAACTACTGATGTAGCCCAAACAAGTGAAGGTCAGGCAACGAAATGTCACATAACAAGTCAATGTAACCTGTAACAGTGAGGTTGTAAGAGACGAGCACTGTACCAGACTCATTACGGTCAATACATTTGTATACGCCAGCTTTCGCAGCTGTCACATTCTTCATCACTAGCGTGGACTGTCTATATGGTGTGAATGTCGTTTCAACGGAATACTTTGAGTGTAGAAACTCAGCAACCTGTCCACCAATGTTATGCATCCACGTGACATGCAATGCTGTTGGTGTTGCACAATTTAGACGGACAGTGTCACCATAATGAGGCAACTGAAAGTGTATCACAGCATAAAATGTAAGTACTGTTAGTCTGTTACCTGTAACAGTAAGGACATAAGTAATGAGCTCTGGACCAGACCCAGCATTGTCAATACATTTGTATACACCAGCTTCCGCAGACGTCATCTTCTTTATCACTAGAGTGTACTGGCCATCGACTGATCTGTCGACGGAATACTTTGACCGCAGGCTCTCATCAATCTGTCCATTGACGTAGAGAAAATCTTCGTTATACATCCAGTCGACATACACCTCGTGTGACGTTGTGCAATTCAGATGGACATCGTCACCATAATAAGCTGTCTGGCTCTTTCTCACTGCATAACAAATGTGCATTACGTCATTTGTTAGGAGGTCAATCAGCAGTACACGGAAACGTAATTTTACCTGCAGTTTAACAATGCCTAATTCGATCAATTCCAGACCATTATCAACTCAACAGGTCAGCACTAATGGGGAGCACCATATTGTCTGCACCATTTCAAAGTCAACCATTGACTAAATCCATCATGGTGAAAAAGGCAGCACCATTTTTTTATACACCACAATAGAGCTGACAGATCAAAATCTTCTTTTTTTCTATTAAAATGTACGTCATATGTTTTTTTCTCACAATGCACTCTAAACTTTCCATAATGGAAGTGTAATCAGATCCCCTTTTGCTCTTCTACTGTTTGATGTACGGCTGTAACCACTCACGTATCATGTAGGCTGCTGCTGTGTATGACCATATATGGTAGGTAATCACTATTACTCGCACTGTAGCAAAATAAGGGGCAAGTCTAAAGCGAAGCTAAGCAAAAATATCTAGCGTTGAACATCTAGGCTAGCATACTTGTCGCTCCGAACACAATTTCTATGCTGCTATGCTAGCATAAATTAGCCACGCCCACTTGTTTAAATGACACTATACTTCGCCATGACAGCAAAGCAATTAAATGAAATAAGCTAGCGGTGAAAGCTTTAAGCTAGCCAAGAAAAATTTAGCTAGGCTAGACATTTTCTCCTAGCCTAGCCAAAACAGCTAGACTACAGTCTAAAGCGTTTGGCTAGTCTAGGCAAAAATTCCTAGGCTAGACATTGTGCGCTTTAGACTCGCCCAAGATATGCATATAACTGTTAACTGTGCCGATTAACTGCAATTATAATTTACTTGAAAAAGACGTAATGAGATAATCACAGGCAGCACGGTAGTGCTGACCTGTTGTAAGGGCGACTGTCAAAGTCATTGGAAGACCCCCATTTTTGACCCCTCACAGCTCGTAAACCCCTTAAAGGATTTTGACAAAAGTTGAAACATATGATTACAGGGGCGTCACGACCTCTCATGCCAAATTTGGTTTCTGTACGTTCAGCGGGGGGCGTGTCCCCCTATAGGTGAAGTTGTCACCCCCGATGTCTATTTTTCACCTTTCTTCTATAAGTATTAGTCGTGAATTTTTGTGGGAAATTTTCCACTGTTAGTGTAGCTATTGTGAGCTGTCACCCTGTTTATCACTAGAGTGTGCTGTCCAATGATTGAACGGTCAACACGATACTTTAACCATGAACTGCCATAAATCTCTCTGCTGATATAGACAGCATCTCCGTTATGCATCCATTCGACAACGTAGTGCTTTTGGGTTTTGCAATTCACTGGACTGTCTCGCCATGACGAGCTGTCAGCTTCACTGTAATGCACCCATGTGTGAAATGTACAAGCCATGCCACTGCTGCATAATGCGTAAGTAAATAAGTAAGTTTATTAGACACTATTGCAGCTGTGCAGCTGAAGAGATCAATACATCAGTACATGATCAGTACATTCATACAGTGATATAAACATAATGAAACACATATGCATTCGCTAGAAGCCAATGCATCAATGGCTGGGCTTGTTTTGGTTGCTTCTCAATATACTTTTGGGGGCTGTATATCCCCAAACATACAATTTCGCACTTTCGACAGGGGTTACCTCTCTATTAACACATGTTCGGGGTAAACCCTAAACTCAAAACCACGAAATTCGGTTGCAGAAAATTAGAACCATCGCTTTATCGTATGGCACCGACATATTGACATACAATTATTTCATTCTGTCACAATGTATGCATTTGAGAGATATACTGACAGACAGACAGAATTCTGACAGCAAGACCATGCATTGCATTACATGCAGTCGCATTGTTGGTCAAATAATAAGTTAAGGAGTACAAGGAATGACATACAACATTGAATCAAATTCTGAGGAAGATTATGACAAAATAAGATATCATGATCATGCTGATAATCAGTATGCATGGCAAAAGTTAAGGTGACTTTCTGACTTTTGCAGTTTTTGAAGTTACCAAACACTGATCATTAGAGTGCAGGCTAACACCAGATCAGCTGTCAATTAATGGACTTAAAAATACAAAATAGCTTGTCTACCTGACCATTAAATGATAAATTAATTTTAAAAACCGAACATCAGTTTAGCATTTCAGTGTAATGGTCTAGCTATGTCTCACACATAGGAAACAGCAAAAATCATTTTGTTATGACCATTGTGATGTAAATCCGTGTGAACCCGGATGTTCAGTTTTTAAAATTAATTTTTGTTTTTTTTTTGTCCCAGAAGTTTACAAACCAAGTCCACATTCGGTAACCATGTTGGAAGTCAAAGGCTATGGATTCTCGGATTTTACCATTTCTGAGGGCTTCAGTAGCCTGTAGATTTAAAAGGTCACGAGACCTAGATGTGGCACATGATCTAGGCCACGACTCATTTTGACCAGTTTTACATTTTTTTTAGTATCCGGCCCCTTACCTTCAATCCACGTACAAATTTGAGGTTTGTACCCTCACCCGTTCCAGATATATTAGGGAGTCCCAAAATTTAAAAAGTAGGTCACGTGCCCTAGGCCACGTCCCCTTTTCACCAGTTTATTTTCATTTCTTGGTTTAGTATCCCTTATGATCAATCCACATGCAAAATTTCAGGTTTGTATCTTCAGCCATTCCAGAGATATTAAGGGGTTCCAAAATTAAAAAGTAGGTCAAGTGACCAAGGCAACGCTCCCCTGTGACGTAATTTTGTATTTTTGAATTAGTACCTCGTGGTCCCCGGTTGAGCTTCAAATTTAAACTTGATTGGACTTACTGTTTTGGAGATATTGCCGTTGTACGATTTTGGCATTTTGGCTGAAAATTGCCTACTCGGGCCTAGTTTTGGCGTTTTTTGGGGATTCTGAACGCTACTGACACTGTAGTGATAAAACAGTACATTACAAATATAACGAAAAGGTGAATTTTTGCGGTTTCAGATACGCAACTACGTCGCCTATAACCATCTTTTATGACTGTTGAGTTGATAATGGTTCTCAGAAAACTAAGCTAAATGTTCTTTGGTATGGGATAAAAATCTGGACAGATCTTACTTCCGTTTTGTGACAATGCACGCATTTGACGGACAGACGGATGGATGGACGGACGGACAGACAGACAGAATTCTCATCGTTAGACCGCATCTGCATTCCATGCAGCGCGGTAAAAAAATCACTGTGTTTGACCCCGTGATTTGCAGTTCTTCAGATGCCCCCTTAGAAGGCGAGCTGCTGCACTGAACAATTTGTTGCGAACTTCACGTTCGCTATATGTCATCACCCGTCCGTCTGTCTGTCGTCTGTAACGTTCGTGCGCCCTACTCAGGCGATTGAAAGTTTCGGCAATGTTTCTGTGCCATTTGATATCTTAGCCATCTGTGACCTTTCGGTAAATATTTTACGGAGATTCTCAGTCAGGAGAGTTAAACACAAGAGCGGTAACGATTTTGTACCTATCGAACGCTATATCTCAGAAACGGTGCGAGATAGGACGTTAGTATTAATCCCTAATAGGAAATCAAATATGACCTTTCGAGTGGTACCAAACTGGGTGACCTTGGATAACCTTGAACGGTGTAATAGAACTAACAGCAACGTAATTTCACCGAATTTGGTAGCTTTGGGGACGGATTACGTAAAAGTGGTTGAAGATACACCAATACTTTCTGCAGCAGAAATGTAGGCCAAAGAATCGAGTTTTTAGTGATATATGGCAATATTGGCAGGGGATCACCAGTAAGTTAGTATTAGTCACTAATAGGAAGTCGTATATGAGCTTTCGATTGGTACCAAAATCAGTGGCCTTAAATGACCTTGAGCGGCGTAATGGCCGTTGCATTGTGTTATTTCACTGAATTTGCTAAACCTGCATACTAAGACATAACCGCGTCGATCTGTGGCGGAATTTATGCACCAGTCTATTGTATTTTGTAGTTCACATTCGCTATCTCATCTCCTGATGAGTTTGTTGTGTAGTATGTGCTGATAACTGGCGGCAATAACTAACCAACCCACATTAACGAGCCAACTGAGAACCAGTCAAACTACCGCCCAGTCTCCAACCTATCTCTCATATTCAAAATCATCAAACATGTTTTCAAATCTCGACTGACTGAACATCTTTTTGCTAACAATCTTCTCAACCCTGACCAGTCTGTGTACCGTAAACATCACTCCACTGAAACTGCTCTTCTCTACATTCACGATCATCTCATTAATGCAATTGGCTGTCGGAAAATACACTGTCTTTGTCTTCTTGACCTCTCAGCGGCTTTTGACACCATTGATCACAACATCTTAATTACTCGTCTCTTGTCTTCGTTCGGTCTTCATGAGTCTGTCTTAGTATGGTTTAAGTCTTACTTTACCAATCACTCTTTTCGTGTCATATGTGAAAATATTACCTCTTCCTCTCATACCTGCTCTTGTGATGTTTCCCAAGGTTCTGTTCTTGGTCCTCTTCTTTTCGTCTTGTATATCACTCCACTTAGCACTCTCATTTCATCCCTCTCTCTAAACCATCACCTCTATGCTGATGATACTCTAACTCTTTTCCTCCTTCTATCCTTCTGACCTTGAGTCTAACATTACCTACCTTCACAATGCTCTGCAACAGATCTCTTCATGGATGACTGCCAATCTCTTAACTCTCAACTCATCTAAAACTGAATTTCTCCTCATTGGACTCAAACAACAACTGGCTAAAATACGCTCCAGTTCACTTGACTCTGGAATCAGCTTCCCAAGGAACTTCGGGTGTTTGCTGATCATGAACACTTATCACTCTTATCTGTTCTCACACATGTCAGTTCGTCATTTCCTTCATCACCCTGCACTGTCACCATACATTACTCCTTCTCTCTTCCACTCCAGGCTCAAAACTCATCTTTTGCACAAATACTTTCCTCCACAGTACTTCTACCTTTCCGCAACCAGACTGACTCCACGTACTCCAGCTGTATTTCATTTTTCTCCGGCATATCGGTTTTAACTTTGGCATTTTGTGCTAGGCTAAGCTAGCTTCTAGTCAGCTTTTAAGTCCGTCGTCGTCGTCGTCATCATCATCATCATCATCATCAGTCAATCATCAATACTTGCCTGGATAAAAATTATTCAAAGTTAGACACATGTAACCTGAGCGTAAAGGTGATCCACTTTGAACGTGGTGCTAACATTAACTGTAGTTTAATGTGCAATTGTGCAATTAAGAGTCATATAGAGTGGCATAAAAATGTGCATAAAATAAAAGTGACCAATAAAAGTAATCATATGCTACATGTTCAGCACAACAGCTCATCTTGTAAGTGTGGCACCGTCTAAAGTGGCCCACCCTGTATAACCTTTTAACTGAAGGACATTCATTAAAATCCCATACCTCTGACAGTGAGATGCGTGATATCAGGCCCGTATCCAGGACTTTTTAACAGGGGGGGGGTTGACTGCAGGGGGGTCCCTCCCTTTTCCCTCCCTTCCCCCC
>Ga0049105_1001281_pt1 | contig 10862 bp, 10 predicted proteins | sample WorMetvaBAHAMAS1_FD_61260 | JGI IMG/M metagenome (GOLD analysis project Ga0049105, IMG submission 61260) | Worm MetaG Olavius vacuus BAHAMAS.1 | ecosystem: Host-associated > Annelida > Digestive system > Unclassified | place: Germany: Marburg | collected 2013-04-09 | reverse complement strand
TACGGGCTTTCGATTGGTACCGACCTCGATGACCTTGAATGACCTTGAACGCCGTAATAGCCCTTATTTTGCTTTTTTTTCACGGAATTCGACAGATTTTCAGGCCGATTATATCACAGTGGTTGAATATAGACCTATAATGTCCGTAAAATATTGTCTCCCAGTTCCAGTCTTCTACTTTTGGCGAAAACTGTAGCGCACCCTGCAGCGCGGTCTCTCTGCGATAGCTGAGCATCTTGTTTATGTTGATGACCGTAGCATTCGTAACTCATTCTTTCCAATCTGGAGTTATGGTATCCATGTGTAATATTTTTCTGCACTGTGAACGCGTGCTACGGCCACTTATGTTTCTCGATGATGTTCGTGATTTGAGCAGGAAAGGGGGATTCGTTCGAACCAGTCGAATCCCCTGGCGACGGGCCTGTAAAAGTGTGTTGAAAGGATAAAATCAGCAACAACGTTGTTAGAGCAAAGGTAGAAAAACATTGCACAGTAGTAGATTTGATAAAGCAGAGACCACTGAAGCTATTCGGGCACATCTGCATGAATGAAAACACGGACGTGAAGACAGTGATAGTTGAAGGTCAGTTGGTCGATCATCGTCGAACACGTGCAAGACCAGCAACAGATCAGACGACACATCTATGTTACTTGCCTACTTTTGCCATAGTTTTGTTGCTCCGCGTCTCAAATGAAAATTAATTTGATTTGATTCAGAAAAGGACTGGTATCGCCTACAGCTGCCAGGGGCTGTCCAACTGGCATCGGACATGAAGAAGCGGAGAAGAATCATTGGCCAGTCGTTCATTCATTCATTAGTAATTGTGGCCATTGTGGCCCACATTGGCTACAATTACTAATGAATGATATAAATGAATGACTGACTTTAGCTACTGTTACTAACCTGTGTTGTACATTTTACTAGCTCTGTTAATTTATCGCTTTTTATGCAGTGTTTACATGTAGGTGGTTTACGATTGACATGCCGTCAATTAAACGAATATGTGTGTGTATGTATTTCGTACATAAAGGTACTGCCGTGAAACATCTGGATGTGCGATTTTGTCGCCTTGACGACCCCAAGAAGCGAGAAGATTGTGGTCACCGAGGTATTACAAAACAGGGCTGTCTCGACAGACTCTGTTGCTACGACAGCACAGTGTGGGGTGTGGCGTGGTGCTTTCATGGTAAATACAATAGTCATTTATGTTTTATTGTATGTAATATTATAGGCGGAGCCATGATTTGCCGTTAGTATAGATTTCCCATTCACTCCATTGAGTTGGAGCCTTTGCGACACTTTGACCGGGCGAGGGTTACACCAGCATACGACCCGTGACGACAGCCCGATGGCCGGCTCGATTAGCGCCCTTTGTCCGTCAACAGCTCCGATAACAAGGCCGACTGTACGCACTGGCGACACGAAGTTTGTCGTAATTACATATGACGACAGACCTGAGATCACACTAGACGATATTATCAGTACCAGTGCAATTGATTGCCTGGGAAGATTCGTCTCCGAAATGACCTATTATGTGTCGAGTGGGACGTTAAACCTTACTAAACCAAACCAAACCACACTAGACGATTCCACTTAATATGTTTGCGTTGTGTATGCAGAAACCTGGTGACTGCATTTTCTCTATTTTTTTATATTCTTTCTTATTTTTATTACCGCGCTGCATACTACACACGGCGGTGTTATCAATGGCCGAAATGTCCGTTGTCCGTCTCTCCTTCTGTCAAACGGGTGAATTCTGATAAAACGAAAGAAAATTCTGCCAAAATTCTCACACCATATAAAAGATACATTCATCTAGTTTTGCGACACAAAGAATGTTTGGTGGGGGACGACCCATTGTACCTGAAATTTTGGGCCAAACTGACGCCGTTCCTTCGAAAACGCCGATTTTTTTTATCGATTTTCGCTCGTAGCGCCTCAGCCGTAGCATCCAGCGAAAAAGTTTAATAATCACTAATAGGAAGTCCACTGTGCGCTTTTCAATGAGCCTGTGATGAACAGCGTACGTTGCCGTTGCCACTTAGCCGCCAAAGGGGGGGGGGCTCAAAAACGCAAAACGGCCGTTTTATGTTAAAAATTGCACTTTTCTGGAAGAAGTTCTGCTACGAAGTTTCTTTGTGTGAAAACCATCAGCGACGAAAGGCATTCACTGGCCTATCCATCCGTGCAAAAATGGTTTACCACTTCGCGGGGGATGTCCCCTACGACGTGAAAATTTGGCCGAAACTGACCCACCCGCTTCAAAAACGCCGATTTTTAGCCAATATTCACTCGTAATGCCTCAGCCTAACACCTAACGAAAAAGTTTAATTAGGCCTAACACAAATAGGAAATCCACTACGGGCTTTCCAATTAGCCTAAGATGAACAGTGTAGGCCTGTGTTGCCCTTAAGCCCCATAGGAGATTCAAAAACGCAAAGTGACCGTTTTTCGTCCAAAATTTGAACAATAATTTGCGATAACTTCGAAACAGTACGAGATAGGATGTCAGCTAGTGTTAATCACTAATAGGAAGTCGTATACGGGCTTCGATTGGTACTGACATCGGTGATGTTGAATGACCTTGAACGGCGTAATATATATATATATATATATATATACCTTACTGTGCCTTATTTCACCGAATTCGATAGCTTTGTAGGCCGATTACGTCACAGTAGTTGAAGATAAACCGATAATTTCTGCAGAATATCGTCTTCTACTTTTGGCCAAAACTGACCCACCCTGCAGCTCGGATTCTCTGCGACAGCTGAGGTACTTGTTTCGCTTTACAGCCGAAATTTGAACTGGCTTCTGCTTTGTGGAAACAAGTGCGATCGATTTGAAACTTTAACACAGCGTGCAGAGTGGTCTTTAATTTCCCAAGGTAGTGCAGCAAAATGCTTCAGTTCTGATGGGAAGTATTACACGGTTTTGTTGGAAATTTAATCCACTTTCTAGCGGTGAAAGAATTTTTGGGAAATCTGACCTACGGTCAAAAAATTAGGGCCCGTCGAAATTTCAGTCCAGCTCCTCCGTTGGCGACAGACATCGAACCGCCTCACAGCAACTGCTGTGACGAAGGCTGGTTCAGATCTCTCAGACACACTGCTGCGAGGCGGGTGGCCGCAGGTAGGCCGCTCCCCGCCCGGCCGCGTGCCTCGCTGCAGTGTGTCTGAGTCTACAACGCAGACACAGTTTCTTAGTTTCTTCTTGTAATTGAATTCCCCGCCACACCTGGACACATGCCTCGGTCATGACCGCGTCACGGAAAAGTGACTAGAAATCCCAGTTACTGTCGCGGGCATTTTTTGACGAATGACGACGTATTTGCCGCGGTCATGACAGTGGCATCCACGTACTTCTATGTAACGTGCTTCACGCATGCTAGAATCAGTTGGTATTCTTCTGTAGTATGATTTCTCTGAACTTGTGCAAAGAATATTTAAATGTGGCGACATTCAAAATAACAGGCTTACTCCTGATAAAGCGCTGTACATTTCGATAATGGAACGCCTTCCTACGTTATCATGATACTGGATTTATAAACTTTAAAATGTGGTTCCGTTTTGTGGTCCACCGTGTATTTTTTAGAGTTGAGTGACTGATTTTCAATCCTAAGAATGTCTGGAATGTGTGTAGGCATAAACACGTGTGCCTATTATAACGGCGGCTGCAGTATTTATGCGGACTGCAGAAACACTACGTATGGCACTGAATGTACCTGCAAACCCGGTTACATCGGCAATGGACTCACATGTACTGCAGGTGAGTATTAATTCGGCCGTCCTTCGCTAGTCGAAGGTCTTATATTTTGTAGCTGTGCTGTCTTTCTTTTTTCTACCAGACCGCTAATCTTCCAGATGCCAGAGCGGCCACCCCGCCAAAAATATATCAGAGGGCACTAAGTTCAGAACGAAAATGCCACTCGGACATTTCACATATCTCTCTCCCCTAATTTTTACGGGGGGGAGGGGGTGGAAAAGTGTGAAATTTGGCCTCAGATTTCGACGCTATTCGTCTTCGAGTCTCCCTCTTTCGAAACGGAGCAACATGTCAGAACTCTAGAACAAACCTATAGATGCAACGATGATTGGCTAAAATCTGGTACAGTTGGAGCTACTCAGCTCGAAAAATGATCCAGATGAAACCCCCTTCCCGCTGAAAAATGGGCTGAGCGGAATCGATGAATCACTATAACTCAGCCGTGCATTGCCTGTTGTGCTGAAATTTAGTGTGAAAAAAAACGGAAAAGGCCACATGTCAAACCGGAACCTGAAATAGAATTGAAATTCGGCCGCGGATCAAGATATCTGCAGTGCACCACTTTTTATTCAGTGCATACGTAGAGAATGGGAACACAGAGGTTGCTGAATGATCAAAATCCACTTCCAGTTAAATCCAAGATGGCGGACAGCAGCCGTACTGAAAATGGTTAAATTGCAATAACTTGGCCACGGATTGTCTGATTTCGCTTAAGTTTGGCACGATGATGTCTTGAAATTAAAGGCCGGAACGACTAGCGAGACGTCGGGTCTCAAGTTGTAACGCATCACAATTGACACGTTTTTTAGTTCGAAAATGTACTACGGGTCTGGCTTTGAATAGCAGTCCAGTATTTAAAAGCGACATTAATACATGCTGAAATAAGGACATACAGACATACATGTACATACATATTAATTACAGGTACAGGTTTTACCGTTTTGGTGTAGTATGGTTTCTCTGAACTTGTACAAAGAATATTTAAATATGGTGACATTCAAAATAGCAGTCTTACTTTTGATAAAAAGCTGAACATTTCGATGAAACGCTTTTCTACATCATCATATACAGGAGTTATGAAATTCTAAAAATTGTCCAGTTTTTGGCACCCTGTATATTATAATGTTAGTGATTGATCAGTACCCTGCCATTGCGAGCCTAAGCGGTTAATACAGTCAAACAAATATAAAGACATATGTTGAAACTGCACACTTTTGTGTTGGTTTATAATACACATTGCAGCCAATAGTTGTGCATGGCCCTTGAAACTGTCTTTAAATTTGAAGCTTTTTGCCATCCTTAAAAGTTCTGTTCAGTAATAATGGACAGTTCTTCCACTGCAGTTTCTGATGACCTCTACGAAGTTTGTTGATGTATTACAAAGATTGCAATGTGTACAGAATTATGTTGCAAACATATTGTTGCAGTTGGCTGTACTGGACAGCCCTGTCTAAATAATGGAACATGCATCGAAATCAAGCAAGACTATGTGTGTCAGTGTACCGAAGAATACGAAGGAAAATCTTGCGATATCGGTGATTTCTCTGTTCCTGTGGTGTACAGTGTGAGTAAAAAAAGTAGCCCCCCCTAAAAGTTTTTGCAATATTTTCACATAGACTAAGTATATTTATGTGAAATTTTGCCAATTTATTCCGAGTAAATATCCACACACACTTACCAGTTTTGATCGATTTAACTTAATATTTAACAAAATGGCGTTAATTTTCCTAGAAGTACTAATTGTTTTTACCGTTTCAAGTTTCGAGTTTCAACAAGTCAGATTGCCTTGACTTTATTGCTAATGATGAGTGGTCCCAATTCACCCAACCTCAATCCACTGGATTATCAGGTTTGGGGGAAATGCTGGAGTCTTAACAAAAACTGCAACAGAAGCCAAAACCAGTTCCCGAGTTTTAAAATGCACTTTAGTTAATTTGGTCTGCATTACCACAGAAAGGCATTGACAACTCTGTAAAAGACTACCATAAGCGACTGCAGATATGTGTGTCAGGCAATGGTGGACATTTTGAACATTTAATGTCATAATTCATTTAACAATTACTAACTGTTATATTTAATTAAATATTATTTGATCTGACTTGTTTTTTAACAAAAAATTTATGAGTTTCGTAATAAACAAAACTGAACTGTAAAAATTTGAGGGGTCTTACTAGTAAAAATGATACAATTCATACAAATATTCAGATAAATGGACCAAAATTAATGTAAACATAGAAATATGTCTGGGCAATAGCCACGGTAATTCAGTTACACAGGTTCACCACAAATGAAAATATCGCAAAAAGTTTTAGGGAGGCTACTTTTTCTTGACTCACACTGTATACAGTTTTGTCGTGCATGCTGTCCGTGCTTGAAAGAATGATAGTCCGATAATTTGACATTGACATAAATTAGCATTACTTATATACGTCTATGTCATGGCTGCACAATTTCTTTAGAATGTGACCTCAGTGGTAATAACAAACTTTGACAGGTTCACGAGTTTGTCGAATTGTTTTTTAGTTCAAGCACTGCTTTTCAGTTTAGTGGCTAAAAGTGGACATAAGTGAGCAGATGATCAGGTCAAATTATGATGATGCTTTGCAGCATAGTTTCGTATATTTTATATACTAAGTAGGCTATCTTTCTAACTTTGTTCATTGCACTGTACTGCATTTGTGGCAAATAACATTCATTATTGACAGTCACAAATCATACCAACTCATATCAGTTGTACTATACATGCACAGTCATGGGCGGAGTTTATCGGGGGCTAGGGGGGGGGCTAAGCCCCCCCCCCCTCCCATGAAGCCACGTACTTTCAGGCGTTCCTTGATGGAGGGTATTGCGATAATAACATGTTCAATGGTTAATGAGCATTTAACGATAAAAGTCATGCCAAAATGCAAAAAAAACGAAACATAGAATCCTTAATTACGTGTTGTGTGTATGTGTGTGTAGATGGTCTAGTTTTGATGATAAACATGAATCAATGCTTTTTTTGTAAATAACATAGCATATGTAATGCCATAGCTCATCGCTAAAGTGATATGTTGTTGACTTCATTAACGAGTAAAAAGTCAAGCATCTGTTAACGACCCTATTTAGTTTGTTCTGATTTTTGTTGTGTCTTACTGTTTGTTTGTTTTCTGTGTTTTCTGTGTTTGGCTGCCAATTTGGTGAAATAAAGCTGTGTGTGTGTGTGTGTGTGTGTGTTAAGTTTTTCCTGCCTACCAGTTACCAGTTAAAAGCTATGTAAGTTAACTATCACAACTTTGACAAACAGTCACCTGGAGCAACGATTTAGGATCCTTTAGTTGAGAAAATGTGATCAGATTCTGGGGGACTGCCCATGGCTTTTCCCCTGGACCCCACTGAGGGCTCTGTCCTCAAACTCCCACAGGCTCGCATCAGATGCGCTCGCCATGCGCGCCAGCTAGCCCACCCCCATGCCCCAAATTCAAACTCCGCCCATGTGCACAGTTCCTGCATAGTTCTGCTCTCTCAGGAAACGCCAAGTGCGCGCTAGAACCCGGACTCGGACTCGGACTCGGACTGACTCGGACTCTGCACGCCTGATCGTGCGTTCCCGAACCTAATACATTGCTCTGCATTAAAACGCAACGAAATGTCTTAAGTCATCTGCCACGCTTTCGCTCTAACGCCTGCACGATTATCTGCTGGTGCTGGTGATAAGGCACATCTGTCGGCATTGTTGAAATATTTTAGGACCTTCGTATTGTATTGAGGATCCAGATCCAACCAAGCGGTGTCTTCCAGTAGGGCAGGATAGTGTTGACTGGATAATGAGCCATATACTGCTAGAAGACAATGACTTCAACACAATCTGTGGAAGGTAAGTGTGCGTCGTCATCGCGTGCCAGGCTGGAAGTGGGAAAAAAAATTTCCTGTATGGAACTTCGTCCCATTCCCACTCTCCGTCTTTCCCCTTTCTTCCTTTTTCTTCCCTCTGTTTACCTTACCTGTAGTAGTAGTAGTAGTAGTAGACTAGTAGTAGTAGTAGTAGTAGTAGCAGCAGCAGCAGCAGCGATTATTCAATCTGGTGGTCATAAGACCAAATAGCATATTAAGTACATGCAAGAATACCTTTCTGGTTTTTTGCTCCTTTTCTTTGTGTTCCTTTCAATCCCGAAGGTCCCCCTGCCCAGATTTATCTAGGGAATCTGTGGGAGCGCTGTGAGCCTCCTCACAGCGGAGCCGGGCGAAAAACAGTTTTACTGGTGCATATTGAGTTGAAAATCACACTGTCTGTGATAGTGCTGTTGCTTAAGTTTTCAGATAATCATGCTTGCATTGTGATCTGTAGGCCTATTGGCCCTGTGACATGCCAGTATGGTGTTTCTCAAAATGTTGGTGGTATGGTATCCAGCCTACCAAGAAAGTTCCAAAAATATGGCATGATACTGTCCCATACCATCCCACTTCCAGTCCTGTTACGTACTCATGTTGTGCTTGTGTGAGCTAATGTTGAAACAAAACTTGTGCTCTTGAAAACAAGGTCTTTGGGTTTCAACAGCACTTGAGTTCATTATTACCTCAGCTGGCTGAGCTAATAGTATAACCGGTCAAAAGCTGTCTGTCTGTATCTGCGTCTATGTTGGTGTCTGTTGTAACCAGTGTGGCACAAGTCATAACCGCTACACATGAGGACTTGTAATTCTGCATGTACAGACCTACTGATGAATTCTGATCACAGACCGTAGAGCCTCTCCACGAGATGAACGGAATTACTGCGACTGACATCAAGCTGATGACGAGCACGGATGAGTATTAATTAGTAAGGCATGTTGTGGAGTCATCAGCCTTAGTTCTGCAGTGCACGAGCCGGCAGTGGCGGTACCATGCCTACATCCACAAAGAGATGTCTACGGGTCCACATTTTGTGAGTGACCATTCGACCCGACCCATCAAATTTATGACCCGACCCACTGATCTCAAGCAAAATAGTGACCTGGCCCAACCCGACCAACTCATAATGATGCCAATAGTTGAATTTTCGAAATACAATATTAATATCCTCCATGTTGTTAAATTTAGATTCAAAAATGTAAAGTCTTGTAAATGTAAACATGACATGCACGAGAAGTATGCATATGAACAACAAAATAAAACGCTGTGAACTGAACATTGCAAGAGTGAGTTAACAGGCACAAGTTTGGATTACTACAAGCGCGTAATTTTTTCCAGTAGACCAACAGAAATAAATTTCTAGAATTTTCGTCCCGACCCGACCTGACCCGTGGGCCGACCCAACCCGTGGACATCTTGGCGTCTGCACGGTGACGTTTGTCTGACAATGTTAAAAACTTCAGAGTCTTGGTTTTGAAATTGAACTATGTATAAATTACTTCAGGCATTTGTGTGTTTTGTCCAAGTTTCTGTTGCCACTGTCGGTATTTAGACAACACAGAGGTTGATAATTTTAAGCATTTGCATTTGTGGCCGAAATTTGTGCGAAAACACTGTTAAAGCAGTGTTGTTTTGCCATGAAGAGGTGTTTATTTTTGCTCATTTATGTAACCTTCAGCGATAAGCTAGTGTAACAAGCATGCCTTCTAATCTACGGCCCGACCACCCGAGGCGCGTGCCGTGCTCTGTGGCGCCATCTGGCGAGTACCGATGAAAATTGTCGATCGAAGTTGATAAATGCACGAACAGGCATTTGTGGCCTTTTTTTGCTCCCGTGACCTTGACATCAACCCGATGACCTTTATATACAAACTTGACCTGTATCCTCTGGAGATATATCGGATGTGCAAAAATCTTCGTGTACGTCAAGGCTTTCAAAAGTTATTATCTGACAGTCATACGTGCACAAAGACACGACTAAAATTATATACCACGCTGCTTCGCGGGTGGTCAGTCGCGTACTGTGTCTCGCAGCAGCGCTGGTGTTGTTCTGTTGATAATAGTTTATCAATCATCACTCATGCTTTGTAGATCGTTTAATGACGCTGCAACTTGTTTTCGTCAAAATAAATGTCGTGTGACGATCTACCAGTATGGAGTGCTGCGAGCTCTTGAGTATCTGTGTTGGACTGCAGTTGAAGGTCAGCTCGACTGGCTCTTGTAGTACAGAATTTGCTGTCGCGTTTGGCAAAACCTGTTGAGTAGGCCTAATAGCTAAACGCTGTGGCTCAAAATATCCACATCTGCAGCAGAAACTGGTATGTCAATGACTTCATCACAATTTCTAAAGGTTTTAACAAAGTCATAAAAAATCACTCAGCCTGGCTTGTCAACAGTGACTCATTGACGAGACAGATATTGCTAGTTTAAGTCTACTACTGCACGTAGCCAGAACGAAAAGTTACTACAGTATAAAGTAGAATATGCATTGATAACACATGCACCAATTTGTAAACACAACATGCGGAAAATAATTATATCAAGAAGCATCTGGTGTTATATGCGGTGTACATATGATATCTATCTGCGCAGTTCGGTTGGTAGTGCCACTCCCCGTATCCCATATGGGACCCAGGTGGATTGACCATATGGAAACAGGATGGGGCCAGGCACAAACTGCATCTTAATGCTATATAAAACAATGGTTTTAGACGTGTTTTTAATTGCTGTTGGTGCAAAACCATTAAACTACTTCAGTGTTACTGTAACAGTTTGCCATTATCATTGTGACTATGTGTTAGCGAAAATAGTATTTTGCATACTCTTATACCTTTGTCTAGGGTTCAGAATGAAATATTAAGATTAGCTAAAAAGTATGACATTAAATCAGTATACAGTGTGAGTCAAAAAAAGTAGCCCCCCTAAAACTTTTTGCAATATTTTCACCTAGGCTAAGTATATTTCTGTGAAATTTTGCAAATTTATTGCCGGTATATATCCACACACGCTTACCAGTTTTGGTCGATTTATCTTAATATTTAACAAAATGGCGTTAATTTTCCTAAAAGTACTTATCGTTTTTACCGTTTCAAGTTTCGAGTTTCATAAGTCAGATTGCCTTGACTTCATCGCTAATGATGAGTGGTCCCAATTCACCCAACCTCAATCCACTGGATTATCAGGTTTGGGGGAAATGCTGGAGTCTTAACAAAAGCTGCAACAGAAG
>Ga0049105_1001280_pt1 | contig 10863 bp, 6 predicted proteins | sample WorMetvaBAHAMAS1_FD_61260 | JGI IMG/M metagenome (GOLD analysis project Ga0049105, IMG submission 61260) | Worm MetaG Olavius vacuus BAHAMAS.1 | ecosystem: Host-associated > Annelida > Digestive system > Unclassified | place: Germany: Marburg | collected 2013-04-09 | reverse complement strand
ATTCTGTCTACGGGCACCAGGATACGGACTGACTCTATGATGCGCCCTCGGTCTGGGGCGCAATACAAATGCCTTAGTTACTGTTACTGTTACAGTTAAAACTACCAAGGGTCCCTACATTCTCCCAAAATTCAGCAAATTTTGCTGAATTTTTGGGCGCCCACAAACAGTTGAGACATTGTCGCGGTTTGTGACTCGCCCTCTGCAAATTTCTCAGTTGCCAGCGTGTTTACACTGAGGTCATAGAACGGAACCAACCCCAAACTTTGCCATATGACGAAAATAGTCGTCAAAATAGGGTTGCTTCCCCTAAAATGTGGGCCCAAAACTGCTCCTTCTGGTGTTTATATAACGACATATACGCGCGAATATCTTAGGAATGAAAAAAGCTGTAGACTAGACAGATGTAAAAAGCATTGTAAAGCACGAACGGTCCTCAACATTCCCTCACGATTTGGTGAACATTGTCCTACATTCGCGTTTTTGACCCGCTGTCACGGACCCACTTGATGACGATTACACACTCAGGAACTTGACCTCATCATTCTTATGTTAAGTGCGTCAGGTTCGAATTTAAATGGGCGTCGAAAATGTGGGGGTTTCTTATCCTAATACATGAAGCCCCCAAAACTGCCTATTTTTACGATAGCATCTAAACGCGAATAGGCCTTCGGAATAAACGGAGCTGCAGACAAACGGAATGACGTTACCCTTACACAAGACAAACTTCAGTGAACGTTTAGGCGCACAACGGCTGAGATCTAGAAGCCGGGTTTGTGATCGACTGCGGCCATCACATGGCAACTGCCTGGCGTTTGTGAATGTCTGGTTGTTGACTGAATGTTAGTGACGGTGTGCAAGCAATGGAAGACAACGACAGAAAGCCGCCGCCACCGGTCACTGACCAGTCGTCTGCAGTGTCACTCACATGGTCAGTCATTAGCCACGTCTCTACACACACAATAACTAGGTTGATTGGTATTTTAAACAGTTCGATACACTAGACAGCACTCACAAGGTTGAAGCTTCTGACAGACAAACACTGTTTTGCAATATTAAACAGCGAAACATGTCGAGACAAGGCTCATCATCTGCGCTATGTGCTGACACCTACCGAATAATAGTGAAGTATCGCTATTTTAAATATTACAAATAGACGATAAATGCAAAAAACATCTAGATCTGAACTGGATCCATCGCCCCATAGTGTGTCTAATCCATTTTTTCTTATCCCAAGAACTACTTTTCCCATAAAAACTTCAGGAAAATTAATCCAAAGAGTCCGATTCACAGACGGCAGCCAAACCAGCAAAATGATGCAAATAGTTTCAGCCTACTTGACGGATGTAGCCTACCGGGCAAAAATTTCATCAACGTTAATAAAGCAGATAGTGAGGTAGTTTGAGCCGTACTGGACAATTCAGTATTAACTGCTCGTTGAATGTAAACATTTAGCTAGACTGTCAGCAGGATGGGATCTATAGAAGAAATTATGATCCTCAAATTTACTACGAATTATAGGCTGAAAGGACACAACTCTGAGGGATTTCCCAAAATCGGCAACGTGGGCCATAAATAAGTTTAAGTAAGTAAAAGTAGGTGAAGTTGATTAAGGAGACGCTTTGAATCTCTCTGAAAGTCGACGTCGTCTGTGAGAAAGCTTGTCGTATAATAGCTATGAGGCATGAGGTCGTGACCGTGGTCGTTCTGGTCCATCACTCGGATTGCTCCTGTTAGAACGCATTATTTTCTTCTTCTCTAACGTGTAAAACGAAAGCAATCGCAGTCTGTGCGCTTTTCAGTGCGCCTAGCTGCTGCTGCTGTTCAAAGGGCTGCCTAATCATCAACATTCACCAGACGACAATGCACCAAACACTACTTGTCCATTGACGCATGTCGTAGAATCAGTTCAAATGAATGATAGTGTCGAATGTCGATGATAATGTTGATTGCAGTCCTGAGATCAGAATTGATTCAACAGACGTCGTTGAGCAGCAGATGAACACTCACAACTCAGCGACTGCCTCCGCCGTGGCTCATGACCAGCGGTACGATAACTCACCTCTTCATATTCGACTATTTTAATTCGGTTTATATTCCAGCTGTCATCCACAGTTCGCGTCTATAAAACAAAGGAAGTTACAGGTAAACGATTACATCTGTATCGGTAACACGTGTAGGCCTCGCCTGCAGTGTTGGTTTTGTGTGGCCACGCAGGGGTCGGCTGAAAACGCAGGACGTGAAAATACCGGACCGATTTATGAGGCCTGAAAATCTCCAGCCCCTCCCCCACTGGCCACTGACGTTATGGCTAAATGACTGTCAGAGTCAGATATTTCGTTCTACCTGATTAAAAGCTCAAGCTTATATAAGAATTAACAACTAATCAACAATGAAATCAGCAAAAAAATTACACAGTGACACTGGCGTTTTTGCAGCTAATGACAATTTATTCGAAGCAGCCAGTTTGCCTTTAGTTGAAGTAGGTTGATTTGTTAGTCTTTGTATTTCAGTTATAAAGCCCACCAACTCGATCAACAAAATATTTAATATTTTCTGGCTGAAAATATATCTTATTTTTGAAAGTAACGTGCTTTAATTAAAACACGAAAGTAAGAAGAGACAGAAGAGACACATACAGCTTACAGTGAATAAACGTGAAATTAATCATAAATAAAAGAATATCAACATTATTGTTTATGTTGGTAATATGTTAATCACATGCTAATTAACTGCAGGTCTATATTACCGATGGTGAAATAATAATAATAATAATAATAATAATAATAATAATAATAATAATAATAATAATAATAATAATAATAAATTTCTATAGCCCCACAGTGTTTTTAAAAGCTCTAAAATGATTTGACAATCGCTGTAAAGAATATTGATTTACTCTATAGAATAGTTATTTTCTAATTTGTTTCGTTGTCTGACGCAACTGCAAACCTTGGACGACACGAAGCTGGTACTCCAGCCAGCTGACCAGCAGGAAGCCGTCTGCGGCCGAGTCTTCCTACAGCGTGGGAGCGAATAGCAGCTTGACTTGCGGTCCGCAGCAGCGACATAGCTCTGAGAGTGACCGTGACTCGCTGCTTGACGCAGTTCTCTGTGACACTTGCATGGACATCGTCATACTGATGAGCCACACTGCGCTCGGTGCTGCTGAACGCTTCCAAACTCAGGATCATACCGCCGTTGACCTTGACCTTTCCATATGGAAAACCACGTCGAAAGTACATTAATACATAGTCCATATTGATCTGCCATGAAACGCAACAGACTCTTCTCTTTCTTCTTCCAGTTCGTGGATGACATTCCATGCGGAAAACCAAAAGGATCATAGCGCCGTTGATCTCTCTACTTGTGTCCAGTTTTCTTCGTTGTCGAGGTCCAACTCAGTGGACAGGAACCACGTGAAGAAGACATGTGACGAACAGCTGACGAGCGTAGAAGTTGAAGTGAGTGTGCCTGACCGCGAACCAGGGAGCAGACGAGGGGAGATTCTAATGACGCCCGAAGACCAGCATCATTTGCGATCGCGGTACTACAACGAAACACTGGTCGTCGTTTTGTGGTTGTTGTCTGTCGCATGTTGCATGTCGTCATGTGTCATTGTCGTCGTTGTTCGTATCCTGCTATTATCTTATTCCTTGTATGGCAGCAGCTACATCAGACGATTTACGCACAACTCCAACTCGCCATTAATGTTCTATAATCTCTGTGATTGCGTCCTTACCATTGTGTCGTTGTATGAGTTTCTGGACGGTTTGACAGGCTGACTCGTTTCAAGCAACGCTGGCATATTATTTCGTTAAACGTGCTGACTGTCAATTAGAGTTGAACTGAACCATGTTTAACAGTGTCGGGCTTCGCCGGCTCTTTTCGTCCACATGAACTTCCTCGCAGCGGACTTCGCTGTTAGTGAAAATCACGTTTTTATCTGTCGATTGAGCCTTCATAGCCTCACTCGAGCGATTTGCATTCGATTGCCATTGAGAGATTATGTTTATGACTAATAACACCCGAAAGGTGCTCCATAAACGCTGCTCTATTACTACAGAACAAGAAGCGCATTTGCGGCCTTCTTGAGGGGATCTTGCGCGTTACAAATAGCCTTAATAATAATAATAATAATAATAATACTGCAGAGATAGCGCGCGTCGGCGGTCATTACGCCGTTCAAGGTCATTCAAGGTCATTGATGTTAGTACCAATCGAAAGCCCGTATGCGACTTCCTGTTAATGAATAATACTAACTTACATTTCGCATCGTTTTCCAGTTATCGCGCAGTATTGATCACGTTATCGTTTTTGACAAGGGGCTGCCTCTCATTAATGCACTCGTTCTCGGTAATCTTTGCAAATATTGCCATAAATCACATTGCTGAAAACTAGATTCTTTGAACTACATTTTTCGCTATAGAATGGGTCTATCTTCAATCGTTTTAACGTAACTGGCCCCCAAAGCTACCGCATTCGGTAGAATAACACAAAATAACGGCCACTGTGTCGTTCAAGGTTATTCAATTCGATTTTTGTGCCATTCAAAAGCTCGTTTGTGATTCATATTAATGAATTATACTAACTTAATCCTAGCTTGGACCATTTCCACGTTATTGCAGATTATTGATCAAATTTTTGCTTGTAATCCCTTTAACACACTCGTTTGGGGTAAACTCTTAACTCAAGATTGTGACATTTGGCATCGGGGTACTAGAAAATAGATTTATTATACGGTGCGAAATATCTTGAACCGCGTAGGCGTCGCTCACGAATGTGACAGACAGACAAACGGACGGACGGACGGACGGACGGACAGAGAGACAGAGAGAACGGTCTTTAGTAGCAATTGCGCGCTCTAACAGTGAACAATTCTAGCATACAGGCCCTGGGATCATGGAGATAGGACCCGCTGAAGTTATGACGTCATAGCGGGATAGCGATGTGCATTAGTAATGTCATCATCATCGTATCATTATCATCATTATTATTACTGTAGTAGTAGTAGTAGTAGTAGTAGTAGTGGTGGTGGTAGTAGTAGTGAAATGGCCGCGCAATGTTGCACAATTCGAACTATCGCTGTCGAGTACAGTGTACCTCTCTTTAACGCACTTTTTCCTCAATAATCTTTTATTAGAATATCACAAGTCATATTTTACCAAAAATAGGTTCTTTTGGCTATTTTTTTGTCGTACACAGCGTGGGCCCGACTTTAACCACTTCGATGTAGTCGGCCCAAAATCTGCCGAATTCGGTGAGATTACGCAAAATAACGGTATTACGCCGTTCAAGGTTATTCAAGGTCACCGATTTGGTACCAATGTCAAGCCCGTATGCGACTTTCTGTGTGTGAGTAGCGGTATGGCATCGTTTCCGAGATATAGCGGATTATTGGTGGACTTTTGGGTGTCGGCAGGAGACAATGTATCCTTTTAACGCCCTAAATTCAGGATCGCGAAATTCCTTCTCAAGAAACTAGAGACATCGTTCTATCGTATGGTTAAAGCGTATCGTTTAGGCATGACTCGCGAGTATGAAGGACGGACAGACAGGCACATTGTCGTTCCGCGCATCACTACATTGCGCTGTCAAAGAAACGGACGTGGAATCAAAATAAAATGTTAATCAAATAAATTATTTGATTGAAACAACGAAAAGAAACCTCACAAATAGATTGTGTTGTGTCGCTTTTAGCGTAGTTTTGTTTCGAAGGGTTGTATGTAGTTTTGTGACTTTGATCAGATTACCGAACTCAGTAATCGACCGCAAGTTGGACCATTCTGCACATGTGTTAATCGCGCTTGTGTCGCCTGCCCACCTTGCGCTTGTTAACAGTGTCTCAACGCAGACACAGCGTCTCTTCTTTGGAAACTTTAGAGTCTAGTTTACGTTTGCTTTTTCGCAATAAGTGCCTGTTTAAGTCGTGACACTTGGTTGTTAGAATGTGAGTTGTAAATACCCAGGACACGGTCGCGGTCGCCGTCACCACACGCTCGTCGACGTCAACGCTCGTCATCGGCAAGTGACATCGACACAGACGATGACGCTGGAGCTGACACGCTGCCTGAACTACCGTCATCCATGTTGTCTCGACTGCGCTGGATTCACGCACGAAGTCGCATCTCTTCAAGCATAGTCAGTTGAGCTTGCAGTGCGCACTAACATACTCACTGTTACAAAACACACCAGCATTGCTTACCTGCGCGCCAGCTTTGCTCTGTGAAGTAGGTAGGCTATTGTTTTTGATCGCGTCTGTCTGTCTGTGCAAAAAATGAAAAAAACTACTAATCAGAAATTGCTGCAACTTGGTAGTGATTAGATCTTGGTGATATTTGACCTTGACCTTGACCTTTGACCTTTGACCTTGAGAGCTATTTTCATAGAACATTGAACGCCATTCGTCACAGTTTGATGCAATTTACACGAAAGTGTATCTTAATTGCTTCTATAGTCGAACAAGGGAGAATAGTTTGCCTTCACTTTTTTGCTTTGAGAGGTAAACATTGTGTGAGCGTGCAAGGTTTGTGTTCTCGAGGAGGACACAGTCTGTTTATTCAGTGTTATTACACGAAGCTGCGCTGTTGTCGAGAAACCGCGCGATGGTGCACGTTATTTAGAACAGTTGTTCCTCGTACAAGTGACTGCACGTTGGTCAGTGGTACGCTTGAGATGCGTATTATCTGCATGCAATCAACAGTCAGCGAGTTTGACACAGACAGACAGACTACATCACGGCAATTCTGCAACAGTAAAGATGGCTACTACGTGATAAATTGAGGCGGTCGTGCAGTATGCAGCGATAGCACCGTGCAATTCAGAGAGAAATATATAGCAGACACGACCATTGGACAGCTGTACGTGACATATGTATGTTGTCTGCCTAGGCGCAATGTCCAGCCACGCGAGACACTTTCCTTCCATGATCAACCCACTCTTGTTCCTCTTAACCCTTTCGGCAGTTACAGTTTGCCGACAGTATTTTTGCTGTATTTTGAGGTATGGATATTGGTTTAGTGGTCACAAACGGTGCATTGTGCCGAATGTACCAAATGTGTTGGATAATGTTGTGCCTTGTACTACACGTGTTAATGTTGGGTCTAAAGAGAGACCCAAGTAGCTGTAACACATTCACTTTGGCGTTATGCTGTGGAGCTAGCAGCGACCGGCGCTACTGTGAGGTTAGCAGGTGTTTCATTAACGAACTGCGACACATAAACTTGCAGCGAGAAAACAGTTGGACAGACACTGATCCACATCGGCAGAAATTGTGACAAACAGCTGATGCTCCAGTTGGCAAATTCTTGTAGTGGTTCAATCAACATCTGTCATTTATGGCTTGATATTGCGCTTAATAGTGCTCTGATGGATGTATTATAGTTTGCTGCTATTATCATAATCTGGCAGCAAACAACAAGGTGCACGGCCAAATACGACCAGTTGACCAGGACCATGTGCTTTATCCGGTGGCCATTGAAACGGCGGGTATCTTGCACTACCAGGCGATCGAACTGGCGTTCCATCTGTTTCAGCAGCTGTCCGTGGCACTTCAAAGGAAAAACGCGGTTTCTTTTCAAAGTACCTTCGCTGCCAACTAATCCTTAGCAATCCGTTATTATCTTTTCTACTTAATGTCTTTGTGCTTGCTTGGCTGATTGCCCAGTAGGCCTTAAAATAATTATAATAACATCGTCAACAACAACAATATCAGTAATAATAAGTAGTCAACCTGTACAAACCATCGTTGCATGTCCGAGGTAGTGGCATGCATGTAGCGGATGATGGTGTAAAGGGTTAAAGAGCGTCAGAGCCGAGCGATGCCGCATCAAACGTGAGCATTCAGTCAGCAGCTGCTGAGACTACAGCGCTCGCTCGCTGGTCGCTCTGAAGCTTCCAATTTTACCAACGATAAGCGTCGCATTCTACACTGCAGTCGACGACAGATTCATTGCTCAACAGCAGCATTAGTCGTTCGCGATAGTTATGACGTAATTGATGACGTCAGTGGACGCTGATGGTGATGGATCGTCGCGTACGAGTTGAGTCGTGAATAACGCGATTAATACCACGAGCACCTTGCTGTGACGTCACGCTGTCGATGGTCACGTGACGAGCAGTGAGAGGATCTCAGTCAAACAATATCAAACAGTTGCTCTGATGGCACGCTACCACGGCTCGCAGCCGGAGCACGCGCGCTATCTTCACGATAGTGATGCTACGAATGCTGATCGGTATCGACATCGAGTCGGACGTCGAGTCGGAGCTGGATCGATGGTTGACGGCGATAGCAAAGCTGCCGCTCGGCGCTGGACTCAACTGAGAGCGAGGATACGAGTGGCACGATCTTTACGACACAGTTCACAGAACAGACTGCTTCCGTCCAGACAGACGTGTTGCAACAATGATTTGTGGCGCAGTTCAACGGCAACAGCAAACCGACTGGAACCGACAAAGAACCGACAGACAGTCGCGCTGTGTCTGATAGACTTTCTTAGCTTGTGGAACCCACTTCACTAATCCAGGCATGTATCTGATTGGCGCTACAACGGACTTGGAGGAACGAATCTGCGGAAACCGACAAAGAACAGACAGCCGACTAAACTGACACAAAGAACTATCAGTCAGCCGGAGATGACTACCATGCTACGAAATGCCTCCAGACAGCCGACGCATAATCCGACAAAGACGGCGTGGTGGAAATTAGATGATGAACATGATAGCAACCGCAACGTGCCGGCTGTAGTCCTACTGGACAGCGACAAGATGTCGCTTGTAAACAGACAACACAACTCGAGATCGATGAAAGAGCCCACCGATCACGTGGTCGACAATTTCCGGTTTATTGAAGCCGACCGGAAGTGGGCGCAGAACCAACCGAGGTATGTCGATGAAAATATAAAGAGACATGTCAGAAGCTACCGACGTGTGAAGTCTCTTGATGAAGACTCGGACAACGCAAACGACGAGGATGATAATGTACGCCATGATAACTCTGAATCAACAGCATTTCAACACTCAGGAGATACAGCGATAACATCTGACGACGTCCAACAGCAGAGGTTATCGACACTAAAGCGATCGCGGTCACGCTGGACGTCAGGTCCTTTGTTGAGAGGTCGAAACATCGAAGAACAGCGCGCAATTGACGATCTACTGTCACTGGACAACGAGAACGATCGGTCAATGGATGTCGACAGTGACAACGAGACAACACAGCACACTCATCAGAACTGCGCAAGTGCATTTGTAGAGATTAGCAACGAGTTACAGCACCTCTGCCTCTATCACGATGATTCGAAGACCAGAACTGACTTAGAACTGACTGTAGGTTCTTCGTCCGGTGGTACGCTTAACAGTCTTCCACCATGTTCTGAAGTGTTTTCGACAACACAAACGGAAATCTGTGATAAAAATTACTCAGTAGGAAGCAGTGAAGTTGCCGTTCAACTTCTGATGAATAAATATCGATGTGATCCTCTAGATGCCGGGAGTCATGCGACGAGGACTAGAAGTGTCACGGAGACTGCGGCCAATCAGTCAAACGTCCACTATTACAACTCGCTGTTAGTTTCGCAGCCTGAGTCGGTTTATAGACAGGAAGTTGACCAACATCGGTCAACGCTGTATGAAGTTGATCGTTCAAAGTTAGCACTTAATTCGTCTGTGAATTCATTGTCACCGCGTTCGCTCGCAAGTAGTGGCTTAACGAGTGAACTGTCAACACATTTATGTCTCTTGAAATCCAACTTTACTTCGAGTGCGGTCAGTATTAGTTACTATTTATTTATTGTTAATGCACAAAACTGCAGTTTATACGCGTTTACACGATATCAGCACTATGCAGTGTGTTAGACATTGTAAGCTGCAAAATAGTCATAAAAGATGATATTACGGTTACGAAGCTACTATTCATACTGTTTATGCAGCATTGCCAATGTTAGTCGTTTGATTTGTACCAGCTGGTGTCTTAGTCGTCGGTACTGGGTGATATATGCTGTATTTTCGAGATATTTGAATTAACATGCACTAGCTGAGATGACATGACGAAGTTCATCACTAATGGTTCTCATGTTTAGTTCGTACTGTTTCCGTGATGCCGCGAATTGTCTTGCTTCAACTTTTATTTGACGTTCCGGATGAGGTTGCGTGACCCAGGAATTTTAGCAAAATACGAGGTAAAAATTAGAATGATGTCGTTACTAGAAGGTAACGAGAAGCTTAGGCTAGATATCGCAAAGAGACCGCGCTGCAGGGTGGGTAAGTTTTGGCAGAAATATTAGGCTAAGTCGAAGAGGATATTCGGTGCCAGAAAACTCGAAGTATTGATCGTTGTACACACAGTGTCCAACCGGCAGACTGCGTTGAGAACGCATCAGTTGTCTTCAACTCTGAAATAACAGAAAGTGATTTTAGGGAGGCAGGCCCGCTGAACAAATAGATAAATAACACTTAAATAACATTAATGCACTGCATGTCAGTGTCACTTTGGTAAAGTGAAGTGAAGCTAGTGCTCAAGTGTACACGACGGAGCTGCGGCTACGTTACGTGATGTTTTCAATGCCAGACAGGAAATGACGAATGAAGTGACCATTATAATAATCAATCAATCAATCAATCATTTTTAATTCAGGAACATAGCCCATAAAAGTAAAGTAAAAAGAAAAAAAAACAAACAAACAATAATAATAATAATAATAATAATCTTCGTTTATTATAGTTGCAGTCATAACGCTACAACACAACCAACATCTGTCACGCAGGACAGCACTGATACAATAGAACACAAAGCAAGTATATACAATGAAACATAACACAAGGTTTAGCACGGGTATCTTAAGCTGCTATATACAAGCGCTAGGT
>Ga0049105_1001279_pt1 | contig 10865 bp, 8 predicted proteins | sample WorMetvaBAHAMAS1_FD_61260 | JGI IMG/M metagenome (GOLD analysis project Ga0049105, IMG submission 61260) | Worm MetaG Olavius vacuus BAHAMAS.1 | ecosystem: Host-associated > Annelida > Digestive system > Unclassified | place: Germany: Marburg | collected 2013-04-09 | reverse complement strand
AGTAAGAGTGATGTTTTGAAATTCATCACAGTTTACTTTGGATCGTAATAATAAAGGCACACGTGGTCACTTGGCCAAACTGAGTAAGCCAAGGTGCCAGAAAGATGTCAGAAAATATTTCTTTTCACATCGTGCAACTAACCGTTGGAATGCCCTGGATGGGAAGACTGTTTCCTCCAGCAGCATTAATACATTTAAGAATAGGCTAAACAAAATTAGAATGACCAGGATGGGCTACTTTATGGACTAGTTCTGATTAGCCCTAGGCCTCTTAGATACGCTGCCCTGGAAGGCCATCCGAGGTGAGATACCGAGGTGAGATATTATCTACACAAGTGCGAGAAAATAACAATTCGGTAAAAATTGCTGTAAGACGGTTGGTGCGGCATACGAGAATAAGCGTCTAGCGAAATTGGGGCGTGTGTTTATGCACCAATATTCTGATGTAAATTCAACCTGGCCACAACTCCGGGATAAGCAAAAAAGTACCAGCACCAGGCTGAAGAGTAAGCAGGCACACCACGTGACACACTAGCTCCGTGTAGAGGTGTGCGGAAACGACTATCGTTGTACCCATTCCCTCCCATTCCCGTAGAATCATTCCCATTCCCAGTCAAACACCTTATTCCCATTTCTTTTATTCGCGACATCTCTATTCCCATTCTCTCCCACTCCCATTCCCTTGCCAGCAATAACTATATTCAGAACATCACTGCTCCATCCGTTAACACATTTAAGATCCGTCTTAAGACATTTCTCTTTGAGTCGGCATAACCTCACTGTAGCACGCGCCTCTGTACTATGCCGCAATATAAATTATTGATTGATTGATTGATTGATTGACTAGAAAACTTTAAAATGTGTATATAGCGTCATGCACTCAAACCAAAAATATTAAGTTGCTCAGTTACACTAGAAGCATTATAAATTATCATTCTGAATCAGTTTTATTTATCATTATTTATCTTCAGTTAGTCAACTGTCAGTAACTTATGTTCGTTGTTTATCTGTCACTGCATGTTGCTATGCAAAACTGGACTTTTTTTTACACATGTGCTATTCCCATTTCCATGACGTTATTCCCATGCCCATTGCCATTCCCATTAGTAGACGCAAGGCTACTCCCATTCCCATGGGAATTCCCATTTCCATGACGTTATTCCCATTCCCATTTTTATTCCCATTAGTAGCCAAAATGCTACTCCCGTTCCAATGGGAATTCCCATTTTCATGACGTTATTCGTATTCCCATTTTTATTCCCATTAGTAGCCAAAAAGCTACTCCCATTCCCATTGGAATTCTTATTTCCATGACGTTATTCCCATACCCATTGCCATGTACACCTCTGTCCGTGGTCTCGCCGGTGTCTGGCTGAGGACTGCAGAAAACGGAAATCGGCACCGCCTTAGGTAGCCCAATGTATCCGTAGAAAAGACTTTACTTTGCTATTTTTAATCTCTGTGGTCCGAATAAAAAGCGGCGTGCTAAGAGGGAGCTATTGGTTCTGCGGATTCGCCACGCAAGCTACTGCAGCTGATGGCCGGCGTTGCTAAACTGTATTATCCGTCTACACCCGGACCGCCGTATGCTTTCAGAGTTGCCGTGATGTCGTCGCTAAGTCGGCGCCAGCGCTCGGCGGTTTTTCGTGCCTGACTCTGAAACTGCACGCAAGCGAGATGAATCGGTCTATTCGTTCGCTATAGCGCCGTACCCCTTCGCAGCGGTGGGCGAGGGACTGTTGTCCCACTCATATGGCTCGGTCCTTTCCAGCATCCAGGCAGATTATCGTCTGACTGAGTCCATTGCTGCTGCTGCTGATGATGATGATAATGATGATGTTCGCAAACCATCATGCCAGATCGATTTCACATAATCGTCGCTGCCGCTGATCAATAGTGCGAACCATTTGATTACACAGATATAATATTCCCGCTAGCCTATGGCGTGATTTTACGGGGAACCCACACACCCGTTTTGTGTGGGATACACTATCAACAGCCTGCGAAAGCATAAATTTTCCACACAAGTAGAGACGATACAAATAAACATCGTATTTTTTCTACCTTACTGTTTGGACAAATAACACTGCCGTTATTTTTTTGTGCTCCGTAAACTATGTGTTTTGCTCTACGTAAGCCAATGGTATATTTTTCTTTCTTCAATTCACCACTGGCGCTGCTAAACAAAATAAACCCTTGACGTGCCACGTCCCACAATTTAACACAACAAAATTGTTTCTAGCTCTTCCTGTGTTCAACTGCTTCCGTGGTGGCGCTATTGGTGGGGCGTCGGACTTGCGACTTTATAAGTCGCGGGTTCGATGGTGCCTCTCTTTAACGCAGTAATTCGGGCTGAACCACTAAATTCAGGAATGCGAAATTTGGCTTCGATAAACGAGACATCATTCTATAGTATCTATGGTATGGCGTAAAGCATACTTCGATATTCTGAAGCGTTTAGGCATGGATCACGAGTGTGACAGACAGACGGATGGACAAACATTCTCATAACAAATGTTGAGCTTACATGTAACTACGTTACGCGTCTAATAGAATGATTCTCTGCAACTTCTGAGTGCACTGCTGGCCAGTGGCGGTGTGTGCTAGCTGATGGGTTAAGACAGAGATGGACAAAAGACGGCACACAATTGGCACGCACATGTTGCGAGGCACGTAGACGTTGTCACACGGCTCTGTCAATTTGTCCGGTTACAGGCATTCTCGAAATAGATGGAATACTGTACTTTACGAGATTGCAATGAGATTTTGTGGCATTCTGGCCGCACAGCATAGCTATAAGTGCGGCATTTGCTATGATAGTGTCTGTCCGTTTGTATTATAGTAACCATATGCCTAAAACGTACCGTTTTTGCCCAAGGCGCAAGGAGACAGACAGATAGACAGACAGACGGACAGACAGAGGGACAGATCGCTGCATCATTTAATGCCAACTACACCTTCGGTAGCGGTGGGGGCATAACAATACGGGAAGCCTGTGCAGAATAGAGGATTAGAGATAGGAACTGGCAATGGTTGCGGCGAAAGTCCACGATGCAGGGACAGAGGCTGGAGTATCAGCGGTACTGATATGATATAACTTTGCTTTGCATCCAAAGAAAAAACAAACATAAGTCGGTGTTTATGCCACTAGCTTATCATTCCCGATTGCAGCATGAATTTGGCCGCCGTTGCGACGACGTAGCTAGCCCTACTTGCATGAATCTCTGTCCAGAACTGCTCCTGCATATTTATAGGATCTGTGCGTCTTAGCAGAAAATCTCCCAGGTCGTCCAGCGCTCTACGGTCTGCATCAACTGGTTTTTTTTAACTGCCAAGTGTGCAGACATCAGCAAGACACCGGGATGTCGCTTTTGCTGGTTCCGCCATTTGGAATAGTCCACCATCTGCTACGCATGACAACAGCCTGTCGCTAAACATGTTCGTGCGGAAGTTCACGACGTATCTTTTCGGGCATTGTCAGTGCCGCAAAAACGCTATCAGATGTCATGTGGCATGTGTATGATTTTTGGCACTGTTTAGGCTATGTGTTCAGGACGTACTAGCCTACTTACTTACTTACCCTAGTCCAAGGCTAACCCTAACCATACCCCCATCATGGGACCAATTAGTATTTCTTAGTACGCGCATGACGTTACAACCCAGATCTTGCGAAACATTCTTGACACTGACTGTAATTCGTATCTAGGCTCTGAGTGATTCGCGAGATGGCAGCACCTATTTATGCGTGTCCAATAAGACAGTATGCCACTATCTGTATACATAGCTACGCTTCAGCATTTTGATTATTACAGCCGTGGTCAAACAGTTCTGTTTCATACTTTCCGCACCCAGTAGCCAGATTTCTGACAGAGAGTTCTAAACCCTACCAGGGATTCTGCTGCTCATGTATCCCTGTTGCGGGCTCTGTCCCATACACGTCACATCCAGCTGACGCTTCCTCACTTTCCACGGTACCCCTACCTAAAAGTTCTGGCTACGCTGTTGGCTTACATCGAGGTCGTATCGTGATCGCGTGGTAACTTCCATGGTGGCTACAGTGTAAAATAAAAATAAAAACTTAACGAGAGTGTTCAGAGGGTTTAGATCCATCGAGTTGATGCTATACAATGCTATACAATTGTATACAAAAATATGTTTTCATCCATTTACACTCACGGCGTCCGTTTTGCAACTCAGACATATTTGACTGATAACAAATATTTATTCTATAAAATTTATGTGCCTTCTTATAATTGGGTGAAAATCGGCAATATCATGATTTTGACAACGAAGATTGGGCATCGAGTTTTAGCTATGCTAGTGGGTTCTTGCAGTTATCAGAGACTGGGACACACAATTACCCCCTTCCCTCCCCATTCCGAAATTCGAGATTCGCCGCTGTTAACGTATCATTGGTTGTCGTTCGGTGAAGGTATCGTTGTCACGGTCAAGCAGCGTCAAGAGTTTCGAATTCGACTGCAGAAACGAGCGAGACGAGTAGCAGAGAGGAAGCTGGAAGCCTTCGAAGAAGAAAGACAAGCGAAAACGGTCATTTGAATTGTTGACTTACAACTTTTCACCGAACACAATTGTTGAACTAGCAGAATCGAAAACGTCTGGCAGGACGGGCGGCTTTAATGCAACGCTAATTTCCACCTTTTCTAGTTACTATTATATATAAATCTTTTTTTCACCAACTAGTGGTAGCAAATAAAAGAAAACATACATACATATTAATACGGTGAAAAAGCAACAAAAACAAAAATACTCATTAATTCATACACATGGTGCAACACATAAATAAAGAGAATGATAAAGAAGATACGTGCAAAAAACGAAGTTTATAAAAGACAGTTATAGGCGACGTGGTTGCGCATCTAAAACAACAAAAAAAATCACCATTTTATAGGATTTGTACTGTTCTGCTTTATCACTACAGTACCAGTAGCATTCTACCGAGCACGACTGTACTCCATGTGATACAGAACACACAGGAACAGTCTAACAGAAAAGAAAACGCGACAAACAAAATGCACTACAAACAAACTGAATGATAGTCACTCTCTCATCAGAGGTGAATAGAAAGTTTTGTATTTCGTTCTGATGGAAATTCGTTGATTATTCTTGTCTGTTTACAGAAACAGATCGAGGCGCTGAAACAGCTCTGTTTGAAGGCGGGAATACGCGACGCCGACATAGCCGCCTGTTCCGCGACTCGTGAGTTTTAGCGTCTTCACGGAATAAAAACGTGATGTTGTTTCGCTGACTTTCTTCAGAGCAACATATTCTGCGGCGATATTTCAAACAAGCAGATCACGGTCTGTGAAGCTTAGCTGGCCGCGACGCAAATTGAAAAGGGAAAATATCCAGGGGTGAATTGTCTGGTGGGAGAAATATTTAAGTGAATGCTCGGGAAAATGTCGAGGGCGGGACGTTCGTAGGGAAAATGTCCAGATCTTCATGCAGAATAACAAGTCTCTACGTGGAGAGGTTACAATTTGTGCCAGCCTGGTTAACAAACAGACATACACAAACAGTCACACCGGCAGACAACTTTTGACCGGCTATACTATTAGTTCGTTAAAAAGTTTTGACGATTAACAAATTTCAATCGTTAAATTTCGATTAGAGTAACATCACTAAGAAACATCAGAAATTGAACGACTCTTCAACTCTGCTTGATGTATCATCGACAAACAACGATCGTCTATTTCTCCAGAGAACGTTAACATTTTACTTTGTTTAAGAGATTGCATTTAAAAGTAAAACACTCGTTAATTATTTTAACCGATCAACGACTAAGCTTGCTTTCTCGGCCGATTTGTAATATATGGTTTTTAATCGTAATTAGCTCTTAAGAAACGTTAGTTTTTAAGTTAATTAATCTTTTCGCGAACGCTCACAAACTCGCTGTGACTTCGTCACTGGATGCTGATAGTTGTACAGGTGTGTTGATTGGTTCAGATTCAGGTGCGATGAACTCGACACTGTGCGCGCTGTCATCGGTTGCCCACCTGTCCATTAGCATGACGATGCTACTGTCCAATCGACGGACCCGTCGTGCCGACACGACCACCGGCAGCGGCAGCGACGACACCGGCCCGACCCCGCCGACGTCCACCGTCGTCCGCTCCGATGACGAGCTCCGCCGCGCCGCCCTCGTCTCCCGCCGCCCGCCGCCGAAGCGCCGAGCCGCCGCCGCTTGGAGATCCGCCCTCTACGGCCTTGGAGTCACCGGCAAGCTGGACGCGCCGTCCCACATTAAGAGCCTTCCAAACTTGATTCACGTCGACGACGACATCGAACACGGTATCGAGGCAGGTGCCCGCCGCAAGTCGTCGAACGTTGTCGCCGCCGGGAGTCGGCCGCCGCGACGGAAGGCAGCGGTAGCGGGAGCGGGGTCGACTTCCGGTCGGCGGCGGAGAGATCATCCTCACGGGCGGGAGGGAGACAGCGGAGCGGGCAGCGTCGCGAATGAAGGACTTATCACTAGCGACGAGTCGAATACATCCTCGTCCAGCGACAACGACGATCTGGACAACCGCAGCACCGAGGAGTTGGTTCTCGTCAACGAAGATCACCCGCGGCGTCGGCGATCTCCGGCCAAGTCTGGCGGCACTGGCAACACACTGACTTCTCCTCGGCTGACCCCTAAGTCGAGCCCGATCAACTCCACGGGGGTAAAGATCGTCATCGACCGGACCGGTTCCGACGACACGGAGCCAACTGTCGTTCTGAGTTCGTCGTCGGTCCCCGCCGAGGCCAGTCCCCAATCACGTCGCCCTCTTGAAGACCAGGACTCGGCCGCCACCGAGGCAGCAGTCGCACTGCGCATGCCCCACTCCGTCTCAGCCGGTTCCGGTCTGACCGAGACGTTACAGTCGCCGACGTCCGTAACGCCGAACAGCAACAGCCAAGTGTTTCTACTAGACGACATGGCTTAGCCATCGACGACATGGCTTAGCCATCGACAACAGCTTCGACTGCATTCATCTGCTGTACACTCTCTGGGGAAAGGACGTAAGACCCTCGCACATAAGCCCCGAGGCAAAAGCCTCCCCTGACAAACCTCCCGACAAAAGTCCAGCAAAGCAAAAACATCCATAGGCTGAAGACGCGTTTAAGTAAAAATAGTAAAAAAACAGCAATTCTTATTGTGTTGGGATAATCGTGGCTATAACTTCAAGAAAGCGAAGCACTGTAATGATGGGGATAGGTATAGGCCTAGTTAGATACTTCACAGTCCTGAATATCTTGTTCGGGGACCCCTGCTGAGCTCGCGTATCTGTTTTGCTCCAGATGGTGGGGTTTGTTTAGAGGATTATTGTCAGAAAGTGTCTGTTTGAGAGTCTTATGTCCAGCAGCGTATATATCCGTCACTCACAGTCGCTTAGAGGCGATTAGTAGTAAAACTAACGCGAACTATATACTCACTAGAAACTCATGTCTGTTATCGCCTATATGCAACAAGTTGACGAGCGCGTTGTTCACATGTTGTGTCGTATGCGTCTCGTTTGTGATACTGCAGTCTGCCAAACTGTAGTTAGAACCAGGGCTGTCAAATAGGTTTTAAAAACCTAGCTTTTTAGGCTATTTAGAAAATCCCGCAAAAACCTCAAAAATCCGGATTGTAGACCCATACTCAAAACAGAAACTTAACGTGCTACGGCAATAATTTGGGACCCCATTTGCTTGAATTTTGCAACATTAAACCGCCGTTGCTGAAGTTTGCAATAATTGTTGCAATGATCCGTACTCTAATCAGTTGTGACTTTCGTGCACTTGAACATAGTATTATCTCGCGCACTGTTCTGTACATAGCACTAGTCTAGGTCGCATTTCTAACCGCCAGCGTTTTCCATCGCATCATCATCATAATCATCATCACTATCACCATTATTGTCAGCATCATTGTATTATATAAGCATGTTGGGCCAGTTAACCTCTTACTCGTGATTGTCAGTGACGCAACTTGAACATACATTTGTCCGCGTTTCGCTTCTTTTGTACATAAAATGTGAAATATTGATGTATTAGCGTACGCTGTGCATATACCTGCCATTAGCTAGTTGCCTAATTTATGCACCGGCACTCCTAGAATATGTAATTTTCATTATGTGGTTGCGCTCTGTTATCAAGATGTTACCGTCCGTGAAATTCTCGGAAGATAAGGTGCTCACTTTCCTTATTCTCCGTGAAAATGCTAAAATAGTGCAACCCTAAGTCTAACCCTAATCCTAACCATAATTTCCAGAGCAGATTAATCAGATAAATCGAAGTGGTATTGTCGAACGGTACATTGTTGTCAAATAAATCTGGTTCGATAAAAGAACGCACCCAAACGAGCGGCGAAATGGGCATAGGCTGTCAACGAAATGGGCATAGGCAGCGACCAATCATCTGTCAGGTCGTGACTTGTGCAGTTAATCACAAGGAGTTGTCGTCTGCGGCAGGGCGGTGTGCCGGAAGGGCTGTGCATTAATTAGGCAACTAGCTAATTTCTTACAGAGCCTTTCAACACAACTACCTTCATGTATACATCTAGGTAGTAAGTCACAGTGGGCAGACAGTAGATGCATCGCACGCCAGTTGGCCACAAGGGGGTTTACAAAACTGTAACAAGATCGTTCGGAGAGCGCAGAGGTCCGTCAAGGCGAATCCGAATCCAAAATTTCAGGGGGAATTTAATGTCCAAAGATACATCTCTGCTAAAATTTTTACGAAGATCCCATCGGTTAGTCCTGTGATATCATGATACGAGCCAAATTGTGGAAAAAATACCCTATCGTACACTGTTGAAAAATCATTTTAACAATCGTGAATGCGAATCCAAATGCGGATGCCTTCCAAAATCTAATGTTATTAATTCTTTGCCCAAAGGTACATCTCTGGTTGAATTTTCATGAAGTCTCGGCCAGTAGTTTTTACGTGAAATTGTTAAGAGGCGCGCAAACAGACAGACAAAGCCCAGTTATTACGCAACCTCCTCGGAGGAAGTAATGAGGTTAGAATGTCCTACGTAATTGTTACAGCAGCTGGAGAGTTTGGAAAAGCGTTGTAAGCTTCTCCAGCTGGGTCCGACGTGGCGGTCCAGTGGCGAAAGCATTTTCTGAGTCTGGGAGCACACAATTGGCTTTTCCTGATTTGTGCGTGTTTGTTTTGTTTTATTGTTTAAAAAATCTGCATGAGTAAAACCATATTAGCCTAAATCCTGCACGTGCTATTTCCAGTGTACAAGGTGGGAGTGAAACACTTAAGTGTTTTTTTCAATGTTTAATTTGTGTAATGCCTTTAGTTTCGATAAACATTATACTGACAAATTTATACAGACACATGCGCCGACAACACGTCATATGTATAAAACGTGCTATTTTCGCGGTGTGTTTTTGCAACCGTCGTTGAACTCACGAAATTGTGAATAAAACGGAATGTGCACTTTTTCGTCCACCCTCTATCGCAAAGGATGCAGTTGTTTATAGCCTGCAATACGCATGCGCATTAAGTGTGTAACATCGATGCGAAGACAGCAATATACGTGTATACGCGATGTACAATGGCATGCTGGTTTGCTATGTCAAACGTGTACATATATTAGACTACTGCAGGGGCGTCTATCCCCCTTTAGTTTTTTCACCGAATTCACCGAAGCCGTCGATGAAAAGACACTGACAGCATAAGTAAGCACAGGCTTTCGCCATATTACGCTCACTACCTAAATTATAACTTCCTTTACTCAGTGTCCGGTTCCAGAACGGTACCTAATGAGTATGAGATTAAAAGTTATTCAAAGTCGTGCAATTTATACAACACTGTGGTAAATTATTCCACTTGTCAGTAACCCTATTCCCCTAGTTGGCGGAGGCAGACCCCACTTTATTTTTCCTGTTCTCCTGTCCTCTTTTTCTTCGCCTTTTCCTTTCCTTTCCACTCTTCTTTCCTTCATTCTCCCTTCCTCTTTCTTTACCTTCCCTTTTCGCTGCGGCTAGAGGTCTGGGAAGCGCTATCAGCGGGTCCAAGTGGAGCTCGGTCACCGAAAGCATTTTAATGCATTTCATTTCCAAATTGTCGCTTTTGACGAAGCTTCAGCTGTCAATGATGCTGGTAGCATTTCATTAACTCACTGGCACATGCGGATGATCCATTACGCATCCAATTTTAATAAAATAAATCCAGGAATATTCCCCTTTTCGATAGTCATGAAGTTCCGCCCTGGCGCAAAACGGAGGCAGTTTTTCCGCTGGCCCCTTGGTAGACGCTCCTGGGCTACTGTACTCTGTATAGTCTGTGATGATAGTTAGATCAATGTTGATATGCCATACACTGGTTATAGTAGCTATTAGAGATGAGTTCCGTGTTTTTTGATGCTGCGAATCTCTTCACTACGCCAGAATTTGATATGAAACGCATGTTATGCGGTTACCGTTTTTTTGTAGAAATTATTTTAGTGCCTAATTTCGTCAAAAATTTTCGTGAAAAATTGAATAATATTGTGATTCGTGTTTGTATATGAATGATCAGCTGATTATTTGAAATGCCTCGAGACTTCTGATAACGGAAGGAAAAATAACTCACAAGGTACAGAAGGCTCACTATTATCATGCACCCATTTAGTCAATAATCATCAGTACGCTAGCCGCAATGAACAACTTAATACAGGTGAGTAGCGCATGAACATTACAGTGGAAAATAAAATAGCCAAGCCTCACCTCGCATCTGGAATGGACTTCCTAAGACAAACACAAACATCGGTGGTGTAATGGTTAGGACGTTGGACTTGTAACTCGCGGTCGCAGGTTCGAATCCCGGCCATGACACTGCCTGGTTATTTCTGAGATAGGTGACCGTATTTCGCGGGTAAACTATCT
>Ga0049105_1001278_pt1 | contig 10866 bp, 5 predicted proteins | sample WorMetvaBAHAMAS1_FD_61260 | JGI IMG/M metagenome (GOLD analysis project Ga0049105, IMG submission 61260) | Worm MetaG Olavius vacuus BAHAMAS.1 | ecosystem: Host-associated > Annelida > Digestive system > Unclassified | place: Germany: Marburg | collected 2013-04-09 | reverse complement strand
AATAAGAAAAATGCAATTCCTCCAAAATAACGTCACATTTTTTCACAAAATTGTCTGAATATATATAGGAAGAGCTTAGTAAGTCTTAATATTGCAATAGTGAATTAAATTTAAAATTCTGTGAAAATCTTAACTTATAACTTTCCATAAACTTAACATAAACTTAGGAAAAACTTACGCAAATCTTAGGATTTTTCCTAAGATTTTTTGAAAATCGGGCCCCTGGTCCTCTCCTGAATCCCAGTATACAGTGCCTGCTGTGGTACACGCTCGTGATCCATCCATATCACATGAGCAAACCAGCATAGTCTTCTTTACCCGAGTATTATCTCTAACCTTTGTTGTCCAGTTCTTGTCCAGACTTCTTTTGTTACCACGTCTTTCCAAGAGACATCTAACAAGCTTTTCTGCATCCAGATGACAACATAATCTTGCTTTGACGAAGTTGGTGACGGCGTAGTGAAGAGCATCCATCCTGCAAAAATCTTGCTCGAGAAATCCCGAGCAGTTCTATAGCAGACTCTGGGGATCCAGGCCTAACTCAGTGGTAATCACAGAAAACTGACCAATTAAATAAAAACTAATGTAGCAGCACTATGCAACAGTAACAAGAGCACAAGAAGAATTACAAGTAGTCAAAAATGCAAAAATCATCACGATGTGCAGTCGCAGGCATTAACCGTACTTTACGAGGAGCCAATCAATGCAAGATACTCACTAAATGCCGTTCCAAGCACTTCGGACTTTTCATGTATTTAAGGCAAAATTCACAAATGTAGATAACTGGCAGGGACGTTATCTCCTAAAATGCACACAAATTGCTTTCATGAACCAGTGACTACTGAATATTTCACATCACTATTTTAACTGATCACAGCTGCAACACTTATAATAAAAGCTAAATAGTATAGCTTTCACAATGCAAGTAAAATGCTAGGAATGAACGGACATTGATTTCAAATTCACATACCTGGCATCTAAAAATCCATCTAGATCCACAAATATGGCACATCGGATTTTCTACTATAGCCAGGTACAATTCACGTAAGTACAACCTCAGTTATTATTATCAGTGTAAACCACCACTCACTCATATGATTGATAGTAGCACATCACTAACAGAAAACACCTGCAGTGCGCAATAAGAACAAAAGTACATTGCTGTAAGCTACATGCAACGCGGAAGAAAGAGCTCTTCAGGTATCGCTTAAAAACAGCTGACTGCCGCGGTTTACTCTCCTTTTGCCACTGCATTTAGTGCAGATAACAGAATGTCAGAGGAAAGTTATCAACGGTTCCAAAACAACAGGTCATCAGCACTGGCATTGTATAATCATACAACCAGTGTTGATGAGCCATGTACTCAATAACTAAAAAATGCCAAAAAATTGAAATGATGAGACAAGACTGGAGCCATATTTTGCCACACTGTTAAAATCCAGCCACAATATGACAACCAGATTTGATATCCATCCCTCCATTCCATACTACACACTGTGATTAGTCTACCTGCGGGTACGGTGAGAAATACCACGGCCGTATCCGATGCGGCCCGATCTCGACCATTTCGACGTTCTTCATTCTGGTTACGATATCGTCGTGATGGGCTACCATGCTCCCGGTTTGACGAGGCATTTTCTGCTCAGGCACATCTTGAGAATCCTACAAAGAAAGAACTGTTATCAGGCAGTGTGTTCACGAAAGATCATGACTCTACTAGCAAGAACCACGTTTACCAGAACAATATCAAACTGTCATATTACACAGATATCGTTACTGTTATGTATTCCGTGCGTCCAATTAAAATTGAGTGCATGTTACGGCTGATTAAACTACCTCTATCACTATCACTATCGCTATCCATTATCACTGCTACTACTACTACTACTAAATCATTACTGAACAGTACATAGACCACAAGCACATTAGACAGACTTTATTGTAGTTTTACTTAATTAAACCAGTGCAAAGATGTAACACGGCAAACATCACTTGCCTGGGTAATATCCATCTACAAACAAAAGACACACAAACTTTTGTCACAAACCAGCTTTTATTACATCAGAAATATACACAAACATGTTTATGCATTGCCGGCAGTTGAAAACATTATGATTCGATTAGTTTTACATACACCTGTTTAGGGATGAGCAAGAGATGTTAAAGCTCCAGACTGAGACGAGACCGAAACCCTCACCTCCTGATACCAAGATGCTGGCCTCACCAGACATTCAAATTTCAAGATGAGACTGAGACAAGACGTCTGTAGGTCCACACAATTTGGCCGAAAATTGGTTTTGAGCACGAGACGTAAATGGCCGAGACCGAGATGTCAGCCTCCCGACATAAAGACGAGACGCTGACAGTTTTTGTCGAGACAAGGCGTTGGTACATCTCGAGACCGAGACGCCGAGACCGAGACCACAGCTCTGCATTTATTACTTTTTACTTTTGTTTTTACAGAACTGTTATTACTGTAAGGTGCTGGTGAGCTTTGGCTGAGCAAATTCATGTGAGTGACGATGAGGTGCATAATCAACAAGTCCCACAAAATACATATCCTGATTTGAAGTCACCATAAACATTTTAGTACAGAATCTAACGCCATACGAATTTGCAGCACAACTGTCACAACTACAGAAATCTAACTGCACATTGCGCATTATGTTAGCAAACCAAGTTCACAAGACTATGTATATGAGAAGCTTACACGGAATGCTGGCGACGACTGAGTACGCGGCAGTTCAGCAGCAACTGTTGGCTGCATCGTCACATCCTGTCACAAAACAACAATGTTGGCATTAAATGCATCTTTCTCATTCAAATAATATACAGACAAAAACCTGCTAATACGTACAAATAAAACAGATTTCACAGACAAATGTTTAGAAACCTTTTACAAGTTTGGAACATATGCAGTAAGCTAATCCTTGAGAATGTGATTTCTACTTTTGTATAGTTATTTATAACAGTTTGCATGCTAAAAACTAAACAGAAACAGATCACTTATCATGGCAACCTATATTCCTCTAACTGCTATTGTTATGCAATTACAAAATAATGCTAAGACATCGACAGGAGTCCACTTGTCAAGCAGCTATAAAGTAACACATTCTGCGAATGAAATAAAATGAAAAAATCGTGTATGTTGCCTGAATTAGTTTCATATTGCACGACACAACTGTAGGTCATTTTTGAGGTGCAAGACATTCCAACCAAACATTACATTTGCTATTAACAACACACTACAAGGACAGTAATAATATCAACAACTACAATAACGTGTATGTCTTTCTTAACTGACCATGTCGTCGCCAATTAACTTCCGCTTCCGTCCGACGCTCAATCCGCCTTTCTTCTGTGATCCATTCTATACGAAACAGCACCAACCATACAGTAAGTATGACATCATATGTCCAGACATGCACGATTAATACAGCCCTACCAACAGGCAGTCCTAACGTCCACCCCAAAGGTAAAGGAACTGTCTACTCCCAAAGCAAAAGCTATCTACTACATAAAGACAATTAAAAGCAAACAAATCAACACGAAAGCAAACACAATACAGAATTTCAAAACACATTAACGTGATAATAATCCTGTAATTGGTACTAACCAGATAATTCATATAACAAACGACAAGCAATGACAAACGCACATTCTACATTTTTCAACAACAAACTGAATAAGAATTATACATTTAAACATTTCTGCCAAGAAAAAATGTATATATTGATTACTGCTGGTGTATAATGTACTATGCACATTCAATTACAGCATACAAAGTTTACAAACCAAAATTATGATACCAGAAATTACGACATAATATAAATGGACACTTGTCACATGCTGAGTAGTCAGTAAACTTATAATCTGATGGTTAACACAAGTCAAGCTAAAACATGCAACTGTGTGAATACTGAGGCTAATAGTTAATCGGAGAAAGCAGGTATCTTGTGTTGAAACGTACTACCGGTATTTCTCTGTCTGGTGAAGATGGACGCGAACCATTCATTACTTTCATCGGTGTCTTGTTCTCCTTCTTCGGTGGCTCCAACCGTGACAGATCCATGAGTTCCACTGATATCCAGTCATCAAGACGTTTGTTGACTGATGCACCACAACATGTATCACAACAGTTAACATGTCCACATTCCGCGAACCCAGTAATAAACAGTTACCATAAAATACTTCGGGCAGCTCATTACCCCATCACGCAAATTCTACACGGTGCATAGTGTTGAGGTAATCGAAAGTGAAACAGGACATGTAGTTAGCAATAGTACCGGGTATCTAAAAGTGGATTTATTTGTATGCAGCCTGTACACTGCAGCTGGCAGGATGTGACTCCATGAGATAGACCCCAACCTCAAAATTTCATAGTTACACATACCACAAGTAATATTTTCACTAACTCTGACCTTTTTACAGGACAGATGAACAGCAGCAATGTAATGCAATGTAATGAACAGTCTAATAATAATAACTTTGCTGTACATGTCCTTAATAGATGGCGTGCACAAACTACACACTTCAAAATAAGTAACAAATCTAAATGTGTAATTTGAATTTCACAACTGCATTAAATCAGTAAATTTTGCAGTTAGCCATAAGTATAAAACTTTACAGAATGCTAAATGTAATGCAATGTATGAGCACAGGTTGTTAAATGAAAAATCATAATGCACAGCAGTCAGACTTACAGTCTTCAAAGTGTATGTAGTACAATGACCGACTGCCACAGTCTTTCTTGCTGAGCACCTCTGCCATATCTTGAATAATCCAACACAGAAATAATATGTCATGGTCTTAAGTACAAAGAACTGAGTAACAAGCATCAGTGAGATACAGAAGTGACTTGTAGTGTCATCCAAAATAAACAGTACTAAGTGTGACATACTCACTGACGGGATCAACGTGGCCTACTTTGACTTTAGCTTTCTGAACTAACCACCTCATGTCACATCAGTGTTTCTGTGCTCTGATTATGAAGACCATACTGCAGTGCACTAGCCCAAAAAATTCCACAATTCCGCAACCTCCGCACACCTGTAATGCACCCACGGAGGCATACACCAAATTTCAGTGAAACTGAACGATCTCCGAGTTGTAGCAATTTAACCATTTAAAATGTGTGTACCGTCCACCATCTTGGATTCGACTGGAAGTAAATCTTAACAATTCTGCAGCCTGTGGCAACCCATAATGCATCAGCACATCATATTTCAACAAAACTGGGCAATATGTGGCTCAGTTATTGATGATTTAGCAAATGTTCCCCTCCATTTTTCCAGGAGCCCTATACCAATGGTGACGGCTCAGACAGATTTGAGGAGGACAGAGATCAATCATCGGTACAAGCTTGTTTTAGATTTCAGATATCTTGGGCAAATCTTCCGAATCGGTACAGCTCACTATGCTGAAGGCCTGTGACGCATGCGCAGACATGGGCCAGTGATAGCGCACTGTACCGATTCGGAAGACTTTCCATATCTTGTTCCATTGGCCATATCCAGGAATAGCCCCCGGTGGCTATTCTATACACTATACTAACATTTTGACAGTATATTTTGAAATATACTGGTGGCACAAAGGCACATGGTGTCAAAATTATGGACGAGATGTCTGAATGAATAAATCACAATCTGCCTAGGAGTACCAGCCCAAAAGATAAAAAGCACAGCACCAAAATAGAAGTCACACACCTGCAGCCTACATAAAGACATTAACATTTGTCTAGCTGCATTACGCTGTCACACATTGTGATTTCTTTTCTAATGTACACACTTCACAAGAACTCGCATGGTACTTGAAACATAGTGTCTCGAGCTCTGAAAGTCAAAATTCCCATTTACCAAAACTGCATGTCCCAAATTCACATAATTTCTCACACACAGCAAATTTTACCGAACGCCTCACCAACCCGGTTGGTCGGAGGCACGGCCGGTGGAACTTTCAGTGATACCGGCTAGTGAATTTCAAATTAAAAGACTACTTACGCACTGTAAGACGAAGCCATTACGAGAATATACAAATAACTTCATTTTAAAATTACTGTCATAGTTTTCAACAGTGAAAATCACGACGACATGCAGCCAAGTCACAATGCATGTGCGTTTGTTTACAATTTTAATTTCAAACTACGCCACTAGAGAGCGCGACAAACTTACGCCATTCTCCGGTATTTTTTAGTCTCACGGGAACTCTACAGCCTTCCAGGATCTCCAGCTGAAATATAAAAATTCAAAACATTAGTAGACATCATACAGCAGGCGAATGTAACGCTGAAAATGGCCATATTAGAAAATAAACAACACACAACAAAAAAACCCACCTCCCCATTCGCCATCTTTGCTCTTACGCCGTAATTAGAGCTGGGCGAAATCTAAACAATTCGCTAAATATTCGATATATTCATGATAGAAAGATAAAAGTACCTTTAATCGATTATCTATTTATTGTGTTTAACGCCGATATATTGTTATTATGCGTTTCTTTTTAGAAATCACTGATAGCTTATTTCCCTGTCTTTGGAATCAATTTCTATTTCGTCAGCCCATTCCGAATCATTGTCTCTCTCACAGTTCACAATTTCAATTTCTTTTTTCCTCAATTTTACCCTCGCATTGCAACGTTATATTTTTCGATTTGTTGGTTGGTTTGCGGCTGTCAAACTGTCAAACTATTATTACAGGTGCAGGTTGGCTACAGACAGTACAAATTTAGTAACGTAATCTAATCTATGAACACTGAACAGAACATCAGTATGGTCTTCAACATTATGTTCTCGGTCCTCCACAGTCCACTTCTCACTAGTCTTCTTTCATCTGCGCTTGAACCACTAATTTTATGCAAATGACTCACAACTATTTCCATCCAGTCTGCTCAGTAGACATTGATGATGTTCATAATGACATTTATGTGAAGGCGTGGCGTTGACATGCACGTTACACAGTAACAAGTGTCATGAGCGCGTGCCGAGACGCGACAAGTTTTCATTCCAGCATAACTCACAAAATGCACTGCATTTGATCTACAACAGATCTCTTTCTGAATGACCACTAAACTAGACTCAGTCACTTGCCAAAAAACCACACAACACGTTACAACTTTATTCAACACTACTCATTTGGATCTTTAGATACACCTTTTCATAGTTTCATCAAGATCTAGTTTAGATCTGCAAAGTGCAGTGCACTCTTAAGAATTCTGCCAACAATGGAAAACATCTCTTCACAGATAAAAACAATGATCAGACTGCTTTTAAATCCACAGACTAAGTAATTACTTCAAAGCTACTTTGTCAGTCATTTCAGTGGCCTGTAGATATACAAGACACTGCTACCAGTCTGCTACCAGCAAAATTACCACTAGCATAACCAGAGGGGGTCACAGACTTCATATACGACTCCCTCAATCAAAGGATAAAATTTTTCATGCTAACACAAAAATAACTTCATGGCGTAGATAGATCTATCTCAAAGTATTATAAATTAGAGACTGAGAACCATCAATCGGTATGGCCAGGCTCTGGGTATGCCTTCATCAGAAAGCGTTTGTGACCTGACACTTGAACCCATGACCTTGAAACCTAATTAACGTGTGACCCAACTATAGGAAATAAATGTGCAGGTTTTGGTTGAAATCCCTTCAGCGGTTCAGCAGCTACAAAGTACACTAGATTCTATGGTCATCGCTGCCTGACCTTGACCCTCGAGTTTTGAACCCATGACCTTGAAAACCTCATCTGTTCATGGCCCAACTATGGGAAGCATGGTCATCACTGGTTGAACTTGATCTATGACCCAGTGACCTTCCCAATACCATCAGTGTCACGTGGACCTGGTGGTGACTCACAGACTCGCGCACAGACTAACCGGACTGCTTAATGCCTCCAGCACCTAATAGGTGGTGGACGTAATAAAAATCTTTCTCTGCTCTGGCTTCCTGCACAGCGTGGTCCAAAAAAGCGAGGCCAGTGAACATTATTGCTTTTATCTTTGAGATTTCATCAGAGAGATTTATAGTGCGCCTAGTACTAGGTAAAATAAGAACATAGGTGAAACACCTTAAAGAAAACTGATAATTCTTGGCATACATAAGCAACAGTTTATAGCAAATTTCATGCAGCAAACTTTACGTAATTAAAATGTACTACGATAGGGGGCGCCACATAGATCAGGATGCATAACTCGTCGTTCTGACTGCAGATCAAGTCCTGCATGAACAGTGATGTTGTCAGTTGTTCTGGCGGATTTGGGATGACAGCTACCAGGATATCTGTCAGTCATACCATAAACATCATTAAAGGAACTGCATCAACTACCAACCACTGCAATACCGTGGCGTCCCAACCACTTAGGCGCGGTCCGTTCATGATCTCGGCATTTACATTGATGCAGACTTGTCATTGCAGGTGCACGTCAAACGAACGGTGTCGCGGTGCTTCGCTGCTTTCCGTCAATTGCGCCAGATCCGCCGAGCGGTGCCGATAGCCACATTCCAGATACTCATAGTGGCTCTGGTCGGCGAGCTCTGGGGTCTGAGCTTCGCCTATCGCGCAGCCCATCAAGCTGTCTACTGTTGACAGCCGTGCTTTTCCGGTTCCACCACCACCGGCTCAAGTCTGGAACGGTCTGCCAGACGCCGTCGTCTCATCGTCATCATTGCGGAGTTTCTACGCCGTCAATTTAAAACTCATCTTTTCAACTTTTATACCCTCACCCGATTTTCTGACCCTTTGACTGGCATCATTACAGTGGTCCTCGTTATTTAGGCCACTCTAAAAATCTATGTTTACTTACTTACTTATTTTTGGATGAGTGGGTCAAGGCCGATTCTGGACCATTCCTTCTGTGAGAATTCATTCATCTGACACCGCGAGCTCCACGACTGTTCAAGTCGCGATATTTTTATGACATCATTGTCTTTTTTCGACCACCCAGTATGTGTGCTGAAGGCAAGGGCAGAGCTGCCATGAAACATAACACAACACACTAAACAACCAAAATGCAACTCCACTCATAGCTTCCTTTTCAAGGAAACTCGAGCAGCACTGCTATACACAGAGACACGACCACATTACCTATACACGTTACTCGGCAAGAAAACAGTTGGCTGGCAATGTCAACATATCAGCACTGTTACAGACAGCCACTCTATACTAGTAGCTCAGCTTTTCACAAAGAACAGCCAGCATGTAGTGATATTACGTGTTAACAATGCAAGTCAATCTAGCTAAGCTAATACTGGAGTCAATATAACGCAGGCGGCATTTAACAGCATCCGAGTAATGTGTGGATATAACCGTAAACTCTTAACGTCACAATAATAAAGATTTTAGGGCTTCCAGCTATGTGATAAAATGGTAGTCCCTGCTTATAGACTATTCTGAGACTAACCCTGAGAAACATTATCTGTGCCTTTTGTTAAGTGCCCCTGCAACTGTTGCCTAGTGATTGTGTCACTTAAATCATTACTTTTTTAATAATAATAATAACCCTAACCCTGACCATAATAGTACTCCTAGGTTTCCTGAGGGGTCAATGAAGGACTGCAGTTCTATAACATTGTTCATTCTTGTTTGTGTCGCTATAGGGCAGCTTGACAAGCTTATAGTTGCTATAGCAATTAAGTTCCACAGGTGTGAACCCGATACTATTTCCTGTAGTTTGGAAAGTCTGCTCAGTAGACAATGACGATGTTCAAAAAGACATTTTTGTAATATGAAGGCGTGGGTATGCACATTACAAAAGTGTCATGGGTACTGGCATGTGCAGGCATGAGACAGGTTCCAATGCAGTATTTACTGAGGCCCTATGCGGTATCTCTTTTCTATCAAACATCAAGAGGCTATCCTGACAGCCACCTATGCCCCTAAAACTCCTGACTGCCCAAATCACTGGGGCTTTACAAGAAGATAGAGTCTCCAAACGAATGATGCCGTCCTCAATTTTTGGCCGCACAACGTATGAGACTGTCTGTACATATGTCACACTCGTGCGTCACACCTAAATGGTTCAAGATATCGAAATATGCTTTGCACCATATCACAGAATGACGCCTCTAGTTTCTTGCAGCCTAATCTTGCAATCCTGAATTTAGAGGTTCACCCCAAACGAGTGCATTAAAGAGACACACACACCATCGACAGCAAAAATGTGACTAACAATCCGCAATATCTTTGAAGCTGTGTGGATGCAAGATAGTATTATTCACTAAGAGGAAGTCGTGCACATGCTTTTAACTGGCACCGAAAGAGGCGACCTTGAATGACCTTGAGCTGCACAATGGCCATTATTTTACGCCATTTCACCCAGCTTTCGGAGCCAATGACGTTAAAATAATTGACGCTAGAGACCCATACTGTCTGCAAAAATACTGTAGTCCAAAGTTTCTAGTTTTTGGTATTAGATGATTCACAACCGCGGACGCATGCTTCTATCCTAGTTTTTCCCACAACTGAACCAATCCCCATCCTGTCACTATTTACGTTGTGCAACACAGCGTGGCCATCTGAGCAACAGATGAGCTCTTGTAACTGAGGCAAAGCCTCGATGGTGCCGCTGCCAACAGTCACCAACTGACAGCACAGCATTGAATACTTTTGTCTGTCTGAATAATTAATCTCAAAGCTCAAAGCTTGCCCACTATTTATCTGGGGCCTAATTTTCAAAAAATCTTAGGACGAACTTAGGAAAAACGTAGGATAAGGTCTGATTTAGGAAAATCTTAAGAAAAACTTATACACAGTGAACCATAAAAAACGTGACATTTTATTTTTGACTATAACTTCGGCTAATCTTAACCGATTTTTATAGTTTTTATATCATTTTAATCATGAAGAAATTCTACATGCAACTGTAG
>Ga0049105_1001277_pt1 | contig 10868 bp, 5 predicted proteins | sample WorMetvaBAHAMAS1_FD_61260 | JGI IMG/M metagenome (GOLD analysis project Ga0049105, IMG submission 61260) | Worm MetaG Olavius vacuus BAHAMAS.1 | ecosystem: Host-associated > Annelida > Digestive system > Unclassified | place: Germany: Marburg | collected 2013-04-09 | reverse complement strand
CCGTCGGCGGGCGGCCGGTGTTCCTTGAAGTCCAGGGTAATTCAGCAGGGCTACTGTGAGTACTGGACGCCAAACAACAGCAGCTGTGGAGACTCCACAGCTGCTATTGTTTGGCGGCCGCACGGCCGGCGGGCGGTCGCACGGCTCAGATATTTAGTGATTGCGACCCACCCGAGAGGCCAGAGAGGCCGGGCAATTACTGCCAATTAGTGTCACTTTGGCTGCTCCAGCTACACTGCACGAGACTCCCTTTGTCGATGTCGCCGACGGCATAGACGGCATTGATGGCGACGGTGACGGGTGGCATAGTACAGGTGCGTATTGTACAGCTAAACTAACGTTTTCCCACGGTTCTACTGTGAAAGTTTGGGGTGCGTATTGTACAAGTGTGCGTATTGTATTCAAGATTTTACGGTATTGATGTAAATTTACTTTTATTGTATTATGTCAGTGTTCTGTACTTTCCTTCTTAATTTTTTAGCTGCATGTTTTTGTCAATTATAAAATTTTAATTGATTGATTTTTCAACGATTAATCAATTGGTTAAAAATCCTGAAATCCACAATCCTAACTGATATAAGTGCTCATATGATACGAATCATTGGTTTTGAAAGCCGCTTGGTCATGAGCTGTGGACTACATAGTTAACTGTGGTTATGCTTATAAGACCTGCAGTTGACTTTAGTATTCATCATAATTATGTACTATAAAAATATCTAAATTACATGTGATGCAGAGAAATCATCTAGCTCATCATGTCTGTTTTGTATTTCATCACTTTTTGCAGTTGTGTTTGTACAAGTTCTTTGGCAAGGTCCATAGATGAAAACATACCATCCGTCAAAAAGCTCTGGTTCTAGTTGGATATTAGGTGGAGGATATTTGAATCCTGTGTCCACTGGAAACTGAATTTTGATTGTTGCATGTACTTGTGGTGTAACTTGTAACCTGTTTCATGTTGTTATAATGTTATGATGCATGTATTATGAAGGCACTGCGGAACAAGCTACAGGATGAGGTAGCTGTGAAAGATTCGGATGCTGTGTACAGTCAGGTACTTGGTAAAGCTGACTCTGCGTTGGTCACTGGTGTGGCAAAATCATCTGTTGTTGACTTGCAGTATTTATTTAATGATGGTACGGAGTCATCTGTTTGATGAATGTGTTGGCTGCAGATGGTAGTTGGTTTATTCAGTGTGTTCAGTGTGTGCCAGAAAATATTACAGATGCAGCTTTGTTGTTGGGTCTTCCATGCAAGAGATGGATGACCTTGTTAAGCTGGTCTCAGTGTTCAACTATTACATCCGTTGATGTTTTCATAGTCTTAATTTTTTCGTCATTTGACTGATTTGATTGAAAGACTTGCAGAGATATTGCCATACTGTTGTGATTTTTTACCACCGTCAAGGTTATGTTTTTGCTTTGGTTGGCTGGTTTGTTGGTCATCATGGTTACTGAAAAGTTAGGTGGATTTCGAAATATATTTCATATGCTTTTGAAAGCAGCAGTAGAGTCGATTCACAAATCAAGAAGGAATTGGTTGGAGTTTTGGGATACATTATTGGCATTTGTATCCAGGATCTAGTTTTCATTTTCTGTAACGTGGTGGAGATGCCCATACTGTAAGCAGTGTAATTGACCCTGACAAGAAATCCTATTACTGGACGTGTATTGCTCCGAGGAAGGACACTACAGAAAATCCCAGTATGTGATAAACACTGACATTGGCATGTATGGTCAACCTTGGCGGTGGTCTGCACTCTTGAGTACTTTCTAGTTATAGAATATTTATTATGTTGTAGTTGTTCCTTTCTCTGTGAAGTTATACAGACAGAGATGTGAATTATATAGAGATTGTATATAAGTGACTAATCAGCTATCTTTCACAGGCCCATGAGAATCCTTAAGTAAACTGATCTGCACGAATGAGTGATTCATCTTTATTCTGTTTGATGTAGTGTAGTTCTGAAACATTAATGCTGGATATGCAGGGTATAGTTGTGCCAGTTATCCTATCATTGTGTTAACACTAGAACCGCCATACCAGTCACAGCACAACAAAAACAGAAGTTTTGAACGTTATATTCTTCACAAATAAAACACAGATGGCGAAAAGAATTGGCATGGAATATCACAATATGTTTTATGTCAGCCCATAGGTTGGTAGTCACAGTAACTACGAGTCTACAACTGAATTTGTTTTCATAACTTCCGGCTTACACAACACACACACAGCTGTCTTTGATACTTCAGCTGTGCAAGAGCCGCAGACAGCAGACAACTTCACAACAAACGATGCAGCGCTGCTTTGGACTTGTTATTTTTGCACTTGGCAATTTGGCACCAAAGCCGCCTGCTGTCTGTGGATGTTGAAGCAGGAGCAGGTAAATTCCGGCTAACCCTGCACATTTCCATGTAATCCCATCACAGTCCATCGGCCAGTGTCAGCATGAAGTTTCACCGTTCAACTGTTTTCCTGGTGACCTCCTGCTACAGGACCTAAGCATCGATGATAGCGAGGTCAATCATGTTGTAAATGACCTGCACTGGCCAACGTCATGATGCGGCCTTGACTGTGTACTTCTTGGCCATTTCATCAACCACGTCAGCACCTGACATTGTTGCATTGTAGAACAGGATCATCTCGGACTTCTTATTCTCGCCATCACTGATAGTCACTGATGGATGGAGAGTGCTCAGAACCAAACAATTCCACCGTGGTTAGCACTTGTATATCGTCAGAGACGTGTCGTCGTGTTTCAAGAGTTTGGTTGATTAGAGCTCACTGCTGGTATCTTTCACACACGGTGGTAACTCTCGACGAATAGGATTCATTGTTCCCACCAAGCTCATGCGGCTTTTCTTTAGTCATTCAGCGAGCTTCAGTGACGTGAAGAAATTGTCGATTGTCACGTTTCTGCCTTTCCTAATGTAGGGCTGCATCAGTCTCATGACGACATTCTCGGGCGCGCTGTCATTGGTGGGGCTCTCCTCGTCTCTTCCTCAGTACGGAAACCCATTGATAACATACTTAGACATAACGTCCACTGCAAGCCAGAATTTTATCCCAAACTTGTCCGGTTTGTTCCCCTGAACTGGATCCACTGGCACCTGGCTTTAGTTGGAAAGAGTTGTTCATCAACTGTCATGTTTGCACCCGGCTTCTAGCAGCATACCGGTATTGAGTTTGAAATGAATGGGTTCCAAATGGCTGATGCAAGGCTGAACTTGTCAGTCTGTAGTTGCTGGCTCCTTGTAGACTTGTCAAACCGTAGATAACGCATTATCTGTCTGTATCGGTTCCTGGTACATGGTTTTTTTCTGAAGAATGGTGGCCCCCACGTCGTATCCCACAACTGCTCAGCATCATGTTTGCTACTTCCAAAAGCACGCCTTGCTATGATAATGGGGAGGAAAGTGTCGAGCTCCTCTAGAGATATTGTCCACGACTGATCACAAGAACGTTCTCTAGTTTCTCGCTGCCTGCAAGCCTGAATGTGTTTCATCATAAAATCATAATCATAAAATAGGAGTTTAGTGCCTTATCTACAGTGAAAAACCGGACCGATAAGTACACATACGTAAACAGTTCAAACATTAAAACACGAGTTAAAAAGATAAAATTTAAGTTTTCGCTTGAAACTGTCTAGACTGTCAGCAGAGTGGACTGATTGTGGTAAGTTGTTCCACGCTTTCGGACCAGCGATCGTGCTGTTGTCTATGATCAGCTTGAATGCGCTAGTGAAGGATGCTTCGCAGACTTTCTGTCTAGCAATTACAGATGGGCCTGGGATTTCTTTCAGCACATTTTGCTGTGCCAGTCTGCCAGCAGACAAACCCGGTGAAAGAGAATGCCGCCATGTTCCGTCTCCACCAGTTTCCGTGCCTGCAGCTGGTTCAATAGGCCTACTGTCTGACATCGCAGCTTGTTTGCGTTTTTTACTTCCTGCTTCTGCGCCTTGCTTACTGGATGAGTTCGAGAACTGCGGCAAATCTTCCTCTGCAACAGATTCTTCTACATTAGATCCACTCTCAAGGTCGCTCATACTGGTACTGTCGTCTTCTGATTGACATCGGCGATTGAGTTCATCGTCTGAAGTATTTTCACTGTCGCCAGAGTCACCAGAATCATCAGATTGCAGCTGTGCCATCATCTGCAGAAACAATGCTGAAAGGTGCTTTGGCCTGCTGTTCATATTGTTTTAGTCTAAGTCTTTCCACACTAATACAAAGTAATCATAACGAGATAGCACAAAGCCACGACGTATAACACCTCTGTTTCTATGCTATTACTATAAGCATGCTTCGCCCTTAGCAGTACTGGCAGCAGCAGCACCAGCAGCCACTAACAGCTGCAGTCACTCTGCTCTCTGCAGGCCAGTGCTGATGTAATGCAATACGGGGTATTTAGTTCTATGACAAGCAGGTAAAGCGACAGTCTGCATATAGCACTGAACCGCCTCCTCTGTCCGCGCTCGTCCCCATGTCCCGCAACTCCACGCACCAGCTCACAGCCAGACATTCATAGTGCCAACCACGGTTGAACACTGCAGCACCGTCGCACCAGACAAAATGACTGGTGCGACGGTTATAGGTAGTCAGTGTTGCCGGCGGTTCTAGTGTTAACTACATTGTTATGACTCTTACAAAGAAGAATGTGATATTGCAATGATTGAGGCGGGAAAGCATCTGCATGTAGTTGTCCAAAATAATATTGGATGTCATATTATCTCAGTAAAGTTAGCTGGGTTCCATGTTTAGTAAATTATCTGACACTGCTTTTAAAGAGATGAGAGACAACTAAAGGTGGTACTATAATTTAAATACAAGTTCCCAATTCAGTCAACTTATGCAGATACTATGGTTTTTGAAGGCCTGCATTGTATAGTAACAGCTTTATCTCGAAACTATGCATTGGAAGGTTTATGTATGTTGTCTGTTATAATAATTATTGCACAGTAGTGTAGCAACACACAGTGCACAGTGCAGCTACTGTCTGCTGTTTGTTTTTGTTTTATTTGCTCATTTTTGTGGTCACTTGCCACTTGTTGTGCTAGGTAACTCACAAAACATATCTTCGAATGACATGACATAGGCAATATATTATCTAGTTCATGTTATGCAATGCACTTTCTGTTGGTCAAGTGCTACTGTGGCTATCTGCTGCTTGCTTGTTAGAGCTAGTTAGTCTAAGTACTGGATGAGCCATAAAAAACTGCACCATTTTCAAAAGTTTGTAACTCGTGTATATGATAATGCAGAAAGGTGATATTGTTCAGTGCTTTGTCTAAAGTAAAACCGTTTTCTTGAATTCTGTCACAGTTAAATATTCTTTGCACTGCTCTAGTAAAACTACACTAAAAATAACAATTCACTCGTTATTCACTATTCACATGCTTCGACCACTTTACATGTTCTTCAGTGTATTCGATTTCACTGAAGTGGAGTGGCCCACATATCAAAACATTCAGTACTGTATCAGGAGTGAGAATTTTGATTTGAATTTCACTGCAGTTAGATATTCTTTTCCTATGTGCAGTGAAATGATACTATTCTAAACAGGACAATTCACCATTCACGTCACTTGTTTTCCTGCATATTGGAGTTTACAGCTGGAAAAAATCTTGCACCAAGTAATTTGGACCTTATCTGGTTAATTTCTTACTCATGGAGAGTTTTGCAACAAAAACTGTATTGTCAAGACTACCAAGCTGTTGATCATCTTAAGTGCATTGTGTTAAAATGTTAAGCCAGATAAGCCTGGATGCAATAAAAGAGGTGCCAGACCGACTGCTAAAGAGAGTGACAATAGTGTTTAGGTACACAGTAGACATGCTGAATTCCTGTTGACCTACTGGTGTTTACAATCAGTGTTGTCAGTTTTGAGGAATTGTGGACAGTAATTGAATGTCTTGCTTAAATTAACTAGTATTTACAGTGTAGTATAGTTTCTCTGAACTTATGCAAAGAATATTAAAATGTGGCAACATTCGAAAGACAGGTCTTAAGGATAAAGAAAGGAGATGAACATTTGGATTTATGGAACGCCTTCATATGTCATCATATACAGGAATTATAAACCTTAAAAAATGGTTCAGTTTTTTTGGTCCAGCTCATATGTAAGGAATAATAATGCATGTGTGGCAACTACTGATGTGTTATATTGCACGAAAACTTGTGATCGTCTATTACACTCTTTGTTGTTACTTCTTATACCTGAACTCTAAATTGCCATATTTATGTGCATATTTTTAGTACTTTCCATTTGTATAATTGATTAATTGTTGTTTTAAGTACACAGAGTAAACATATGATGTTATTTTAGTTAAAAATATTTCTAGAGCACTATACGTAATACTGCTCTGACCTATAATTTACTTCGTGGCTTTTAGCTGTAGTGTTAAGGTGATAGTTACAGGTTGTAAAGACTTTTCACTAAATGTCATAATGCAGTACTGTGAGTTTCCAATTTGTGGTTTCAGAAATCCTGTGCAGTTAATTATGTGCCACTCCCATAAAGGAGGCATTACACAACAATGTTAGTTGGCTTTTTAATGAGATGATGAAACTGACAAAGCAGGCATAAACAGTACATTTATGAACTTCACATAGTAGTTCTGTAGCTGAATGCAAAATGCAAAATAAACATTCCTTTTGTGATGTGGTACCGTATAAAACGTATGGTATTTTATCGAGTAATTCATATGTACTGTCTGGTTTAGTTGGACTTGAAAACAGTATCATCATAGAGGTCTTTCAGCCAGTTGAGTGTTACATGCTAACAATTATGTCTGCATCTAGTGAACAAGGAAGTGCCATCTATGTAAACTGATGTCCCTTCGCTGCATATTATCTCTGCCATCGTTAAGGCCATTGCAGTTGATGCCAGTGTGTTGGTTATTCATGCTGCAGTACGTGATGCAGTAACTAATGTTCTGATTTAATGGCGTTATGTGTTTATTGTGATAATAGTGAAATGATATATCAGTGTGTGGAACTCTTAGTGCACTGTTGAGCATGCACAATATTTTGTTACGTAAACTAGCAGAAGTTTGTTGTATTTTTGCCGAGTTGACAGTGCCTGCATGTTATTGCTTTGATAGAAGTAAGTAGTGTCTTTGGCATATTTCATATTTCACCAAATATGTATCCTCATCTGAGGAACTGCATTGTCCGCTACCAGTTTGTGCTTTACTCTGGTGCTATTACATTGCCGAGATACTAACATTTTACTGCGGTGTCTGTCGTTTGCCATCTCTGCTGTTCTCAGATGAGACTTTACTACTGATGCAACTGATAGCTTATTGTAGTACATAGACACTATGCTGTTGTAATTTTAATATTTTTATATCGTTACTAATAATTGTTAAATGGCCATCTGCTTGTAAATGTGTTCATGTTAATTGACTGACATTGAATGTGAATTTTGACAACGTATTTTGCATATTCCTTGTATTCATTTATGTGCATATCAGCTGCTTTACTGCATTCACATTAAAATCTCTCACAGAGTATGTGCAAGTGTTGTTGCTCATGCATCAGTGAAACTTGATACATGGTCGATCATAATGGGTTGTTTCTCTACTCACATCTGTGTGTCTCACTAAACAGTTGATCCAATGTAATTATCCTAAAGATACCATCAGCAGCTAACTGTAGTGTCGTAACTATCACTTATCAATACATGTAGTTATATCTACCCATAAAATGTTGATTGGATCACAAATCTTTCAGTTTGTCCAAAACAGTGTGGAAGTGTAGTCTCGTGCCACATTAGATGAAGTAGTCCTCTGGCCTTTGGCCTATCACTTATGTAATCAGTTGTGCTTGCATGCAGGGCTGTCTTCATAGCTATTTTGTGTTGATGTCCCAGTGACATAGCATTTTTCACCATGCTGTTTTAAACTGTGTGAAGTATAAGTCCGACATTTGTGAAAAATATATTTTTGAACACAATGAATGCAAACAAAATATACTAAGCTACATTGTCTCACTTGCAAGACAGTGTGAGAAAAAATCATGCAACAAGCTACGTTTATGTTATGACGCAGAAGTAGTGCAGGAGAGTTGCATGTGATACATTTGTACACGAAGAACACAGTACATACAGTGTTGCTGGTCAAATGTCAATAGTAGACCACTTTGTGGCTTGTATTGATGAAAATACTTGGTACACTCCACAGCAGCTTTGCAGATGTGTTGTTCACATACTGCCACACAGTGTTAACACATAAGATTGCCTGTATATGTGACTCTGTAAAGAATATGTCTAAAAAAAATGTAACTGAAAAAGAGTCGTGTAACAGTAGATATTGCAGCTTGCTTACATGTGCTGCGTCAAACAGTTGGTCAGGCGAGTTCATATATCAGTGCAATTAAGTCCAGGCCATTGTTGCAATCCTTTTCATGCATACAGCGTCGAGGCCAACTACTGTAAACAGGGTTCCCACTCTCTTGCTTATAAAAAATTCCAGGACTTTTCAGGACCCCCAAAACGTTATTCCAGGACATTGTCATAGCCCAGCTGGCAGCAGTGTTTAAATATACAAACAACAGCAGTTACTTACTCTGTATATACAGTGTGACAGTACAGTCCATCATGGAATATTCATCACAAGTTGCAAAGAAACTGTTTGGTTGGCACGTAGCAGGAATATTTCATACATTTATTTACACATGGTGTTATATATGTAAAAGGGATATTGCTTAATTTGAACCACAAGTAAATTCCACGACTTTCGAGGACCTTAAATTTTAATTTCTAGGAGTTGCGAAATTTTAGAAAAAATCCAGGACTTTCCAGGAAGCGTGAGAACTCTGTGTAAGGCTGTGACAGCCTCGAGGACTTAATATCCATGAATACAGTTCTTGGTAATTACAGCCTGTGCTAGTTGGCTTATGAGCAACAGTACCTGTCATTAACAACTGTCATTTGCACTTAAGTCTCAGTGAAGGCACATAACATCTGTCATTCGCTAATGTTTCAGTGTTTCAAATATCACTTGTTCTCAGAGCATGTAGTCGTCAGCACGTCAACAGAATAATGAAGGTTCCACAGCTAGATTCCACACTGCAGACATCATACAAGATGACCTCTCATTTCTGGTGGCAGTTGTGAAGAAGGCCGTGTGGGAGGCAACGATGCGTATGCCGCGTCTATGCACAGATTAAACACAACGGCATTTCACCTTAGAATAGACATTAGACACACCACGGTGAAAGAGTAACATTGTAATACAGAATTATGATGAACAGTGTTGTTTAAGCTCACTCAGCATGTCCGTATATAGAAAATGTAGATGTGATTTGTATGCGTCGGGTATCATGGTGACTGAAGCGCTGGAGCTGGGTGGGTTAGTAGTAGTAGTAGTACGAGTTTATTAGCAGTAAATACACAAAATTAAAAAATACTGCTAAAAGGAATGAAAGGTCAGTAGACTGACAACTTACAAGTTAAGTTAAAACACGTTACTGGCATAAAAATTGCGACAAATCACAATCGACAAGAAAACGCTTAAAACCACTCGCATTATCACATGTTGCACGAAAATCGGCTGTTAAATTTCCAATTTTTTGTTGACAATTGATTAGCATCGTCAGTCTTGCATTTCCTACGGAGTTTATTCCGCCTCCTAAGCAAGGACTTGACAAGAGGTGTTATATGTGGTGAATTGGTGGGCGACAAAGTGACCTGATGGCTAGGTACATGTATGTTTTGCTCTACCAAGCAGTGCAAGTTGTGTAGAAATGCACTATAAGCCTCAGTGACATTTAAACAGTGTGTAACACTTGACCAGTCAAATTCATAAACAGCTAGTCCTAGTTTATCGATAAAACACTGCCGAATGTCATAGAACTGAGTCTGCCGTCGTTTAATGTGATCACAGTCACTCGCAAGAAGTAACACAGTTTACTATTAGAGCTAAATGATCGGTATTAAGGCATGATTTGACAACAGTACAGCTGACAATATCATCGCGATTTGTGAGAAACAAATCAAGTGTATGACGTCCATGTGTTGTTGATTGAACAATTTGCGTTAAACTAGCATCGATTGACTGTTTAGTAATATCAAGTCAGTTGAAATCGCCAGTGATGTACAATGCAGCTTGTGGAAATAAGCAGCTGATGAGCACATCAATATCATTAAAAAGTTTAACTGTAAAATCATGGGAATCATAAATTGGTTTGGGAGGATAGTAAACAAGTCCAAGCATATAGATCTGAGCATTCTGCTTGACTGACGTCTTTCTCTAACGACGGACGCTGCTACGTGCGGTTTTCGTAGTGTGTAGTAATGTACAATTGTTGATGAAGGACCGTACCATAGTTTGGAGGCGCATATCTAGGCGAATCAGATGGTCGAACAGCAGATGAAGGATGATTAGCCGGTCCATCCCGAGCGTGGACAGAAGCCAGTGGTGGCGGCGGTGTTGGCGGCCGTGCACTCTCCTTATCAATGAATACGCACAACAATAAGCAAGGAAATAACAGATGTATGAATAAAGTTTACACACGAGGAAAACCTGGGTCAGTAGTACAGCTTGAAGCACAGGTGAAGGTAGAAAATTGACTCAATTGGAATATCATCAGGTTCTTGCTAAATCAGACTGGTTTTCATGTTGCAGCTTTCTTTAATGCCACATTATTAACGACTAATTATTATGAACATTTTATTTCGCACCAAGTGCAACAAACAGTGTAAGCATAAATGAAAAAACACAAATCAGTGCAGTGATAAAATTAAAAAAAAACATCAAAAAGAAAAACGAAAAGAAAAACATCAAGAAAAACATCAAGAAAAACATCTATGGTCAGGCAACAGCAAGAGAATCGATAAATACACAAGCATCCTCATACGTATAACCA
>Ga0049105_1001276_pt1 | contig 10871 bp, 8 predicted proteins | sample WorMetvaBAHAMAS1_FD_61260 | JGI IMG/M metagenome (GOLD analysis project Ga0049105, IMG submission 61260) | Worm MetaG Olavius vacuus BAHAMAS.1 | ecosystem: Host-associated > Annelida > Digestive system > Unclassified | place: Germany: Marburg | collected 2013-04-09 | reverse complement strand
AGCACTAAGCAGGTTCTTTATAGGTGGTTACCCTCTAACTGATGTTGTACTTCAACAGTAAAGCAGCATATAAGGTCCTGGAAAGTCCTGGAAAACGCCCCAGAAAAGGTCCTGGAAAGTTATGGAAAACAGGCAGCTGGAGTCTGTGGCAACCCTGCAGAATGAGTGATATTAACAAAAATGACATCGTGACAGTCATTTCGTCCAGTCATTGTCGAGTTTGTGTTGATTTAATAAGCAGACTTCGTTGGCTTCAACATTACTTTTAGTGATGTGTCTGTGACTAAAAATTACCGTGAAGGTTGGAGGTTTAAAGGCTGGCAGAACCTTCGAATGTTCGAACCTTTATCGCATCACTAACGTAATTTCACTGAATCTAAGTTAGCAATGTATTCTCTTGATCCCGGTGCGTCTTTTATTATTATTATACATGCAGAGATTAAAGTGACACCATCACAAAAATGCTGCAGGGACACTGTACAAACAGCAATGTCACATATCACATGTCTGCAGTCACAGCAACAGTAACAGTGTTGTTAGAGTACACTGGCAGATTGACTACACTGCTGAAACAGCATGTCGTTTTGTTAAGCGTTGATTTTCACTGTGGTATAAAGTGCATATCTATTAATGATCATGCGAGCCTTGTGACCGACTGTGCTGCTTGTGGTGAAGGGTATACCAGAAGAGCTGCTGCAGCCAGCAGCACCACCCGCCCAGCCACCAGCTCAGCCAGCCACTACAGAAAGCCAGCAGCCAGCTTCTCGTGGGTTACTCTTATAAATATAATAATAATTGTAATGGGAATAACAGTAACATTAGTAGTGGTAGTAGTGATTGTGGTGGTAGTAGTAGTTGTAGTAGTAAATAACTGTGTCTCAGGGGAACAGAAACTCTGTGCTCTGCCATCAATTTGTACCATGCAACTGCATGCTTTTTACACACTGCAGCAATGCAAGTGCATATTAGCCATGAGCCAGATGTCCGTCAGTCTGTCTTTCTGTCAAACGCGTGCATTGTGACAAAGCAAAAGAAACTTGTGCCCACATTCCTGTACCACATAAAATGTCGTTCATCCTAGTTTTCTGACAAGAAGAATGGTTGGTGGGGGCGACCCCTTCTACCTGAAATTTTCGCCAGACTGACCCTGCTGGAGCGAAAATGCTAATTTTCAATTGATATTCTCTCGTAGTGCCTCAGCTGTAACACCTGGCGAAAAAGGTTTAATTATCACTAATAGGAAGGCGAGCTTTTTATTTGAGGTATGTAGAACAGTGCTGACCTCAGAGCAAGCCTTTCAACTTGGCCTGTTGGCTATCATCTGCTGCATTGTAGTAATATATTGCTGATATTTGGCTGATACATGGCTCATATCGTACCTTGGCCACAGCTTAAGAGCCGACCTATCGAAGACCATCACCATTCGCCTTCATGATGCTGCTCAGTTTTGTTGACAGTCAGTTCAAGTCATATTGTAATTTCCCGGTACAGAAAAATAGTTTAACCGCTGAACTTATGCATCAACCAAAGATTTAAAATCAGGAGCATAAACATCCACCAGCAGGTACACTGGCACAGGATGAAAGAGTAAATTTTTGTCAGCACTTCACAGTCTGCACGTTTGTATGAAAATGGTTGACTGTACAGCAACATTTAAATGCTATGTGCAGTTGCACTTATTTGATTCCATTTTATTTTAGTTTTCCTGCATTTGTCATTGGCTTATAAGGACGCCCAACTGCGGTAGGAGAGAACCCGGGTTCGAATCTCACCGTGCCCGGTGGTGTTTATCACGACGGTCACTGCGATATACAGCCTTGGGCACGGGTTGTGCACCCTTACTGCAGTGCCTAGGTCGACTCAGCCTTTCACCCTCCGTGGGACGGTAAAATGAGTATATCAGTTTACGAGCTGAGTAATAATAATAAACGGCGATGGTGTCTGTGGATGGTAGCAGCCAATCTTTCGGCGGACTCACAGCCCAAATCGGTTTGGTCTGAGGGTTGGCGGCCACCCGGCGCTCAGTCTGCATTTATCAAATGAACCGGGTGAACTCTCGCAATGACTACGTCATGATGACAGCACCATAAACATTGTCATAGTTATTATTATTATTATTATATATTGCCAGACTTTTGCCTGGGCACTGACCAGTTTTTTGATTGCTTGAGTGATTGATGGATTTACGTACTGGCCTCGTATCGACAGCTTTGGAAGGACATGGCTGGCAGAAATTATCATGGAAGAAACGGTTCAGATTTTACATGACTTGATTGGAGAAGCGACATGCGGACAGATGAAGAGGTTGGCAGAGGACAGACAGAAACGGAGAAGAGCTATCACACCTGCTGAAAAGCAGAATACACTTCACTGAACTGAACTGATTGATTCATTGATTGATAGAGTTGATCGATGCATAGTCTGCCCACGTTATTTCGTTGTTGAATTAAAATTTGTGTCTGTGTGGTTGTGCGGACAGAGGCTGAAGCCACTCCACCAGCTGTGAGCAGCGCTGGTTTGACTGCACCTCCGGCCGGCTCTGCTGCACAAGGTGCGTGTTAAAGTGGTATTTGCCAGTTTTAGCTCGTTAGCTAGTTTGTTTATTTTTGTTCATCGTAACACTGCCAATCATTATGGAGAGTATCGACAGTTGTGACTTGTTTGGTTAATGTCTCGTCACTTTTAGTGGACCATTCATCATTATCCCACTTTTGCTGCTGCCTCTGTCTTGGCTCTTCACATTTCTTTCTTCACATCAGGGGTCCGATTTTCGAAAAATCTTATGACGATCTTACGAAATACTTATGAAAAGTCTGACTCACGAAAAACTTAGGATGAGCACGTGATTATCAAAAAATCTTACAAAAATCTTATGAAAAACTTAGGACGAAGTTATGCAAAACTTATGAAAAACTTACGACGACATTACAGGTATCTTACGAACACGTAAAATTCACGGCAAGTGATGTCATTCGGGAAACCGTCTGTCGGAGGCTGTTATTGGTGGAATACTTTTGAGCTAAAAATAACTGACAAATAGAGTGCCAATTTCCTAAGAATGCTCTCAAAAAATGACTTACCATTTTCTAAGAAAATCTTAGGAAGTCATATCTCGCTGACTTACAAAAGACTTATGAATATCTAACAACGAACTTAGGAAAATCTTACGAGAATCTCACAAAGTTTTGAAAATTAAGCCCCTGTACTGTATTTCAGTTATTTTTTGGTCACTGTATTCCTCTGTGCATTGTCCACTGTACTGCTTGTTTGTCAGTGCTGTCATTCCTTGTCAGTGAGTGTCCAAGCCAACTCCATTGTCTTCTTGTTATTTCCAGCAATAACCAGCATGGTCTCCTGGTCTGTTCTCTCTGTAATTTGTTATTAGCTGTAATGTCTGGCCAGTCTATAGGTATAGATTAGTAATAATATTATCGTAGTAATAACGATAACTACAGTAATTATTTTTATCCTGCTATATTGTTGGAGCTTCTGGTGGTAAAAGATTATAGTTGACGTTAAGAGGATTCGGTTATTGTTGTTTTAAAAGATTTTACAGCCTAAATAGCCTTCGTAGCAGTACTATACCCAGTATAACGACAACTGTACGTGCAAGGATTTTGATGCACTGAATTTTTGCATCAGTTTGTTGAACTTTTGATGTGCAGCAGGACAGTGCCGTTACATTGTATGAGTTGATACTCTGTGTTAGGAGAGGACCCGCTGGCGTTTCTCCGCAATCAGCCGCAGTTTATGCAGATGCGACATGTCATCCAGCAGAACCCAAACTTGCTGCCAACAATTCTCTCTCAGATCCGTCTGAGCAATCCGCGACTACTCCAGGTCAGTACATCGTTCAGCGACAAAACTCAGCCTGTGTAGTCAGTGTCAGCAGCAGTGAACATTATATAGACTTTTTGCATAGTATACACAATTAATTGTGCAAGTTGGGTTAAGTAAACAGAAGTTTAATAATAATAATACTAATAAACAGCATTTGTATAGCTCCATAAAGTCCGAAGATACAGAGGCACAGAAAGTTACCTGTATAGTGTTTTTGTAATAGCGAACTCGTTTTTAATGACCCTTTTTGCAGTATTTAGTTTCAGTATGAATGTCAGCCTCCCTCCCCTCCGCTAGACAACATCAGAGTTTGGTGATTGTCTGGAGGTTAAGAGCGAATATTATCAGAACTGCTGCTTACTGGGTTGTGTGACACAATGTTCACAGTCAGCAGCACACTTATATGAGGAGTTCTTACAGGTCCAGCAGATTGGATTTGTCACATTGGGACTCTTACGCCATGCATAGAGGCGGTTGCCTAGAGTTGTATTATTGTAACATGGTGTAGTGGTCCTGGTGGGATTCGAGCCTTATCTGATTATCTGAAAGACCAACTGGTTTCCTTCAGTGCTTTGACACTGTTGGTTTGGTCATATGACCTGTAAAAATTGTCCCCGATGTGTTTGGTGGGACATTAAACCTTGCTCAATCAGTCAGTTCAGTATGAAGTAAGTGCCGTTTAGATACAGGTTAATGGCAGTATGGCAGCAGAAGTCATAAAAAACACATGCGATTTGCTAGAATATATGCTGCTGTGGTTTATAATGTTTATATTTACTATTTTACTAGATCAGTAGTGTTATGAAACTGAAATCGTGAATAGCTTTGCATTAGAATTTAGTACTCGCAATGCTGTATATCACTGGTGCTATCATTTCCTCATAAACAAGGGGCAGATCTCCTGATGTATTTAATATGCCGTGTTGTACAACGTTTGTTTCTTGAATGCAGGAGGCCGATGTTAACCGTTTCTGCTTTGCATTCTTGTGTGTAGATAATTACGCAGAATCAGGATCGGTTTGTCCAGATGCTGAATGAGCCGGTAACTGAGCCACTGGCGCCGGGAGCCGCTGGTGGCGGCCAGGCCGGTGGACAGGTTCCAGGCATGGCTGGCATGCAGGTGCCAGAGGAAGCATCGTATATTCACGTCACGCAGGAAGAAAAGCAGGCCATTGACAGGGTATCCACTTTGAGTAGTTGTTTTGAATTCTGACTGATTCTGTTGCACACAGTCTGTGTATATGCTCTGTAAGGTAAGGTACATGATACCATTCTCATTACTCTTTTATGAGAGCATAGGCGGGGTGCACATTTCCTTGTTCAAGAATTTTGAGCCCGTAGGTAGTTATACCACTACGTTTGTGGCGTGTGGCCATTGTGTCACCAGACATATAGTTACCTTCCCAGCCTTGGAACATCACCGCCCTTTGACCGGTACCAAGTTATACTGCTCGGTGACAGAGGCACACAGGTGTAAGTAGCTTGCCTAAGGCCACTGTGCAGTGGTGCCGAGGCAGGACTCGAAGCCACTACCTACGAATTTGCAAGTCTGCCACTACCTCTGCAGGGAGGAGAGGCAGCAGCTGGGCTTATTGCCTCTTCAGCGCTGAGGTACTGTTTATTTGTGGCCAAGCACTACTGTGAAGGATGGGAACGTTGGTACCGGACAATACAGTGCAGTACAATTTATGTAGCACCACAGATTGTACAAGTAGACTTGGAGCGCTTGGTGGTAATGAGGCTAGTTTAATGCATGATGTTGTTAAAAGTAGAATTAAGAAGTCTAGTGTTTTTAGAATATCTGCTTATTGAAAACTTCTCGATTGTTGTATGGCAAGATCCAAGCCATTCAGTGCGTAACAAAAGAAATTTGCTTTCACCTTCAGCAATGCAGCAAAGATCGTTTGCAGCGTATTTCGTGAATGTAAACCAGAGACTACCAGTGAATAGTACAGACGGCGAACGTTTTTGAATTTAAGATGGTCATAGTGTCTCTACTTGTATCTTGTGTGCTGTAAGTTATTTCGTTTGGTTGTATGTGGTGTAGTATTGCGCCATATATAAAACGCATTTTGGCGAAAATGACCTGTTATGTATTGAATGGGTCATAAACTCTGTTCGCTAATTTGCTGAGTCTGGTCACCTGCCACAAAATCTGGAAGCAGGCAGTTTCGTGATTTTTATAATGCTGTTAATGTGTATTCTGCGATGTGTGTTTTGTGTGGATCATAACGATGGTGATATGTTGCGATTGCAGCTGAAGGCGCTTGGCTTTTCCGAGGAGCTGTGTCTACAGGCGTATTTTGCGTGTGAGAAGAACGAAGACCTAGCCGCCAACTTCCTGCTATCACAAGATCCGGAGGATGAGGGTGGTTTGCCTCCGCCTCAGAGCTGACTTGCTGTTGCTACGTGGTACGACATGCAACGTCGCTTCTCGTTGCAGCACTCTGTACCAGTCTCATGCCACTGCTCTCTTCTGTCAGATTATCCAGCCACCCAAGCAGTAGCCTCGGTTGGTTGTTGACGAACGAGGTTTCTTTACGCAGAGTAATACACTTTAATGGTCGAAACAGTTCCAAACACTCTGTCTCTCTCTGTTGTTTTGTGCAAAGCCGACGTACCGTACGCAACATCTCCCATGGTCGACGGTCTCTGTTTCGGTTTACACTCGTTGCAATTTTCGTCAGAATGTTGCCGCTGCATTTCGGCGATCTTGTTTGAATGCACATGTTTTATTCAGTTCTCGTGTACAGTTTGATTGTTCCTCCGATGCCAGCAGTCGTCTCTTCAGCTAATTACATACGTATGCATTACTGCGAGACCAAAGCGTCGGCTCTTTAATGCGTTAATTATGGATAACTGTTGTCAGCAGTTTTCTGCAAAGCTATAGTTGCATCTCTGGATTCATAACAAAACTGATTCTGTGGTCGAATGTGGTCATGAAATTCGTCCAATTCTTAACTTGCTGATGTTTAATTGTAATTGTGCAGGCTGTCACATGGTGGCTCGTTTGCACGGAGCACATAATATCCAAAGCGTACAAACCAGCTTTGTTACAACTGCGGAAGCGCAGTGGCTGGTGTGATTTTTGACTTTGTTCGATAGCGGCTTTTAAAGAATTTGTCGCAGTGTTGCTGTTAAGTAGTTCATTTCTACCGTTCTGGGCTGTACGGTGTGCATTGAATGATATTTAAAACATTAATGAACTGTGTCATTTAGAGGTGATTTTAATCTTCACGTTGAGACAGCCCTGTAGACAACAAACATAACCTTTAATAACATTTCTACACTACAAGATACATACGTCTAAACACGTTCCACATCACCCAGCAAGTTGACACACCATCCGACCAGTGGCTGACATTGTTTTGCCTCTTCTCATACTGTTGAGTGACAGTTGCTCAATGTTGGGTACAATCAGGTGGTGTGGAATGCATTCTAGACTAGATGGCCACCAAAGCAGTTATCATGAAGCATTAGAAGGAAAAGCAGCAAAGACATATATCTTTTCTTATCTCTTTCATCAATTATTGTAACAACAGAAACAGTTTCAGTGACAGCAAAAAAATACTGTAACTGCATGAACCGTGAATCATTGCTTTAAGCTGGAGGGATTATTATGCTTAAGATTACAAATTTTAAGAACAGTGATAAACAAGGACACGAGGTCTGGATATCGAAACTGCTCATTTACGTTGTATCTTCCAGTCACACTAAACATGGACAAGGAGGCATCAGCCACAGAGGAACGTTCTGCCGATTGCAGAGGAACCAGTTGCTGCTGCTGTTGAAGGACTTGCTGTATCTCCGTTGCAGCAGCTGTGTCTGCTGTGCGATCGTAAGAAACCAGATACTACTGAACATATACTAGCTACGATGCTAATAACGACACAAAACGACTATTCCTTTACGAAACACGACAGTAACTTGAAAACGGTAATTATCAGTATAACATTTAGATGTGTTGCTGCATGGAGCACAGACGTTCTGATTGTCGGTACCCCAGTTGCTGTAGGCCTAAGTAAAGCCTGTGGTCATCGTAACAAGTGATTTGAAGGCAGTGCTTCCAAACAGTTTGATGGTTCAGTGAACTCCTGACAACCGGTACTCTCAGGTACATCGGATGTTTCCGACCGACAGTTTATCTTGTACCATGCTGAGTGTCTTAATTGCCGAGTAATTCCGAAAAATAGCGCCAAGTCGAAAAGATTGTTGTATTATAACGCCGTGTACATACGAAGGCAGTCGAGCTATTACAAACATATTATGTTTTAGGCAAATATCCTGTTCTCAGATTAGCCTGTATCAGCCAGGATCAACCTAAATGTACTATATGCAGTTGTTTGTGAAATGTGGCAGGCAAGTTAATTCTGTCCGAGGACGCTGATACACATGCAATATTAGACTGAATATCACAAATTTACAGTTGCTAGCATAGCCTATTTCAAATTCAATGCAATATAGTAGCAGTGGACGAATGCGCAGAATAGCGGTTGTACACGGAACGTCGAGTAACGTGTTTGGAAACGCTGTGGCAAGCTTTCTTTACAATGCGTAATTGATGAAGTTTTCTTCCACCTTCAACAGCACAAAAACAGCGGAATATTATGTTATTTCACAGGCGTTAATCAGAGTTCAGAGACTGCTAGTTACAGAACAAAAACCTTTGAATTTAGTACGCTGTTGCGGACATGTTTGGGTTTTCTTCTGTGGATATATAACATCAGTTCAGTGGGCTGGTGGTCTGGCGTAGTGGTTAGCGCGTTGGCTTCGATCAACGAAGTTCATCTACGTCGGGCCCGGTTAGTACTGAGATGGGCGCCCGGTCCGGGTTCAATTCCCAGTGCCGGACACTTATTTCGGTACGTAACCAACCAACTCAGCCTTCCATCCCTCCGGAGTCGGTAATTGAGTACCAGCTTCTGTTGGGCAGGTAAAACTGAGATCCATTGAGAACGTGTGCCATACCTGAGCGCCTTAGAGGTGTGTTAACAACAAGGCGCTATACAAATCCACGTATACCTTTACCTTCACTGCGGTGTGGACGTGTTACTGAATGAAACGCAGTCATAAAGTCTCGGTGAATAGAAAGCATTTAATGCGTGATGGGAACTACTCACTTGATGTGGCACATTTCAGTCGAAGTAGTGAGGGTCCTTCTTGAACTTGCACAGCACCTCGCGAACTTTGCGACGCGTCTCCGACACCTTGGGACGCACGCTGGTCGGCTGCTGCTGCAGCGAAACAATAATTTAGCATATTTTATCTTCACTATACGTAAGCTACGACAAATTAACTTGGACCTGTGAAAAAATACGTTGCTATAACTATAGAACTAGGGCCTACGCATAAACTAGCTCTTAGCTGACTTTGAACTCAGGAGTGGTAGATGTATTTTTATGGCCGCCATGTGTAACGTGTGGAAAGTCCTAACGTTTTACCGGTGTTATTTTTTTCTTATCTTTTTTTCGAACACCATCAGCGGAGGACACCGAACGGAACTCTCAGTGAAGCTGTGTCGCATGTTTGGGAATGAGCCAGATTTGAAAGCGACGTCCGAAATTCGGGGTCCCTCTCCCGAAAAATGCGGGCGCCCCAAAACTGCATGTTTTCGGGTGGTTTTGCGATGACGGTGCGACTTAAGAGCGACTGTCTTCCGGAAAAAAACGAGCTGTTGATAAACACAAAAAAAGACTTTGTAAGTGCGAAGGGTCCCCTGCATAATTACAAAATTTTGTAGCAGACTTTGGCCCACGACCGGCTAAGATATGGTCGCGTTTTTGACGCACCCTCGTTTTTTGTCATCCGTGTGTTCACACGGAGGTCACCAATGCAAGTCAGCCAGACTTTGCCTCATGATTAGAAATGGGTCAGGTTTGAAATGCTCGTCCGAAATTTGGGGGTTCCCTCCACTCCATGTCGGGCACAAAACGGCTCCTTTCGGGTGTTTTTGGGACAACCTATAAGCTCGAATATTATTCCTATTGAAACGCGCTATAAACAAACAGGTTCCAAAATTCAGTGAACTTTGGCCCACAAACGCCAAAGCCAACTGCATGCTTGATGTGTGCTTGGCGCGCAGGGCGGCCAATCCATCAGATTGCAACTAGGCCCCTATCCCGCGTTGGTATAAATTAATCATGTCTAGTTTCGTAATTCGATTGTACGAGTACTAGAGGAATATATGGCCATACTAGCACAAAATTTAAAATTCACTAGCCTACGTTAAGTGACTTATAGAATAAAATCAAGCTTTACGCCCACGATGAACTTAAGTGCGACTTTTTAAAGAAATTTTAGCGAACAATGTTGCAATTTGGGGGGGACAAACGATCCTCAACTGCTTGTCTTAACAACTTTTTTTGATTTCAGTGTTCATCGTATGCGAAATCGAAAGAAAGAAGCTTGTGGTTGTGGAACAAATTGCATCGTACAGTAAAATATGCAGACAGAGAGTTGAACGCCAGAACGAAACAGTCATCATCAGTTTAATACGCACGAATGCAGCATGAACAGTAAAATACATGACAGAACATACCGGCATGGGAACATATGCTGGCGGTTCCTTGACTAGAGGTGGCAAGACTGTACTGGCGGTGACGTCAGCAGTAATGCGGGCACTCGCTGGTGTGACGTAACTAGCGGTGACGTCAGCAATGACGCGAGGACTGGCAGGTGCGACGTAAGCCGTGTATCTGAAGTCGTCGACGCACATGGCATGCAACATCCACACACGTCATGAGACATTGAGGCTCCATCCAAACAGCTTCGACCATATAGTTATCAAAACAAGACTGCCTTCTAATCTAAGGCCTACCACCCGCGAATGCGTGCATTCAGTTTTACGCGAGGTCACTTCTGGTCACGAGACAAAGATGGCGCGGTCACGCCATTCGATTCGCTATAGCCGAAAACCCCATGCTGCATGCAAATTTCACGGCTCTATGTTTTTATAGAAGCGGAGTTATTGCTGGTCGAAGTTTTACATTGCGGAAATAGGGATTTTCGACCTTTTTTGCTCCTGTGACCTT
>Ga0049105_1001275_pt1 | contig 10871 bp, 7 predicted proteins | sample WorMetvaBAHAMAS1_FD_61260 | JGI IMG/M metagenome (GOLD analysis project Ga0049105, IMG submission 61260) | Worm MetaG Olavius vacuus BAHAMAS.1 | ecosystem: Host-associated > Annelida > Digestive system > Unclassified | place: Germany: Marburg | collected 2013-04-09 | reverse complement strand
GCAGCTGTGGACATGTGTGCTTTCCCTAAGCGAAGTGAACTTTATTGTGGGCTATTTAACGATTGCTTATTAACTGTTTGTTTTTCTCTTTTTGTGTTTCCTAGTACGTGTACGATGTCGTCGTAAAAAGTTCACGTTCGCTATCTCATCTGCTGATGAGTTTCTTGTTTATTAAGACTTGTATAGAGTGTAATTTGAGTCCACTGCACTGTTCTTCACATGAGAAAGTGAAAAGTAGAGAGGTTACATGTTAATTGCGTGAATGCTCTGCCTTCTCATGAGAGCATTGAGACTTTCAGCATACACATGTTAGCACTCAGACTCCAGCTGCGGAAATTCTAGCCAGTTGGTTGAAAAAGACAAAATACAAGAGTAGCACCTGTAATAGTACGGGTAGTGAAGCTACATCTAGTAATAGTAGGGTGGTGTGGTCCACGGTATCGAATGGCACAAATAGGTCTAGCAGAGCTAGAGTGGCAATGTCGCCCGAATCTAGCGCTAATAGAACGTTGGACAGCAGACCAGCGATGGCGGTCTTGGTGGACCTAAAGGCTCGGTAAGCAGACTGTCGATCTGGCAGTAGCTTGTTAACTGACAGGTAGTCAAGCAGCTGGGCGACGAGCCTCTCCAGCAGCTTCGACACCGCGGTCAATTTCAAGATCGGACGGTAGTTTTTGGTATCAGCAGTGTCCAGGTCAGGCTTCTTGAGAAGTGGGCAGGTGTATGCTACTTGAATGCAGCCGGACGACGCCAGCCAACAGAGACGCATTGAGTATGCCGCACAGGAATGGAGTTAGTTCAACCGAACATTCCTTGAGCAGCCACGTCGGGATTGAGTCGGAGTCGCACTGTTTGTTTGACAGGGAATGCACAGCTGCGGCGACGTCATCTTGTGTGACGGCTGAAAGCCAGAGAACGCACAGTCAGTGGATGCAAAACTCAGCGCTGCGATGTCGGATGTTGATGCGCGGATGTCGGATACTTTCTTGTCGAAGAAACTGTGGAAATCTCCGGCGCTGATGTCATCACTTCCTTGTGGTCGACCACGGCCGAGTAGCCGGTCGATAGACTGCCACATTTGCCTCAGTCTGGACTGCTGCTTGGTAATAAGTGACTTCCAGAATGCTTCACGTTTGTGGCCGATGAGATGGCGATAGGCACGCAACTCGGACTTCCAACTGGTCCAGCGAGCCTGCCTTTCAAGACATCGACACTGACGCTTGGCGTCGCGACAGTCGTCGTCAAACCAAGGATCAGACAGACGACTTTGGCATGTGGATGTCCGAAGTGGCAAGAGTTGGTCAACGATGGCGCTGAGCTCGCTGCTGTAGAGGTCGGCCAACGAGTCAGCGTCCTCCGGGACGATCTCGCTGCGACACAGTGCCAACTACCACAGCTCTTGTCGAAACGTCTCGACGTTCAACTGACGCCACAGACGGTACATGGTCGACACATAGACAGGCGGTGGTCGCTGTAGATGGCACGTCCAACGAAGCAGTTGATGATCAGAGAGGCTCGGGTCGATGTTGTCAACGGCAGGTGTCAGCAGAGCATTGTTGTGCGTCAGCACGACATAAGCAGACCTCCACAGTCATGCGCTGGGACGACACGCAGCAAGACGGGTTATACATTGCGTGACTTTAACTTTCGCTGAGCGGTTTCGCTTAGTGTTTTCGCTGAGCGGTTTCGCTAATCTGGGCACAAAAATTACTACTAAGCGGGAGTTCCGATTAAGTTTAAGTTTTCTGCTGTGCGAAAACACTCAGCGATTCCGCTCAGCGAAAGTTAAAGGGAATTCCGCTCAGCGATTTCTTAATCACTAGTGTTTTACATCAATTGCCTATCTCTAAATGCATTGCGGAGGTTGGTTGTTAATTGGTTTTGCTCAGATTAAGTTGGCAATTAGCGCATATTCTGCTAAGCGAAAGTGATTAGCGAAATCGATTATCACTTTCAAAGTACTAAGCAGTTTGCTGAGCGGTAATTTCAACTTCGCTTGAAAAAATGCATTAATTAGCACTCAGCGGGTTGTTTCCACTAAGCAAAAGTGCTAAGCAGTTTCACTCAGCGAAAGTTAAGTCACGCATTGTCAGTAGCTCAAGTAAACAGCAGCAATTGTGGGTCGTCGTGCCGTCCAATCTGACGTTGAGGTCACCAACGATCATTAAGCATCATCAGACGGTCCAGGAGATCAGACAGCTCCGTAAAGAAGCTGGTGTAAGCAGCGCTCGATACCTGATGGTAAATCAGCAGGACGGTGCAAGACAAAGTATGGGATGTTACACATGCACAAACGTGCTCGAATGCTTGTTAGTATTATTCTTAATAGGAATTCGTATATGGGCTTTTGATTGGTTCCAAAATCGGTGACGTTGCATGGCCTAATGGCTGTTCTAATGCATTTTTACACTGATTTGTTAGCTTTTAAAGCCAACCACATCAAACTGGTTAAAGCAAGACCTATAGGTACTGTCTACAATAAAATCTTAGTCCAAGGAATCTAGTTTATGGCAATACGTGATTTATGGTGATATTTGCAGAGACTGATTAAAACGAATGCATTAAACTGGTTTCGATTGGTACCAAAATAAGTGACCTTGAATCACGTTAATCGACGTAATGACTGCCAATGCATGCTCTCTCTGCAGTAGCTGAGCTTCTTGTCATGTTATCTGTTGTGGTTCAAGTCTGTGTCATAGTGTTGTACCTGTGTGCATTTCAGTGAGTGAGATGATTGCAAGTCCGTATGAAACACGTTCCGACAGTTTCTATTTTGTCGACGACAGCCTCGTCATGCATAACAAGGCTGACTATGCATACAACGGTGGTTTCTCGTCGGCGTAGAAAAAGCAAGCAGTCCATTGATGGTAGTATTTTCGGCACGTTTGTTGACTGTGCAGCGGCGGTTTGCAGTCATGAGTGATGCAGCTAGCATGATTCAAGTATCCACCACATGCAGCTGCAGCTGTAGCCTGTGACCAGTCAACTGCCGTCTGTTGAATCTTTATTAGGTGGTGATAATTGTTTTGAATTGTAAATCTTATTTCAAGAAAATGCATTCACATCTGTTGTATGGAATTGTTTTCGCTTCTTCATCGGACCCAATGGAAGTCCGTCTGTGAATGTCTTGGCGGCCTTATTGGAGGAAGTTATTTTCTGATGTGTGGCTGTGTGTCATTTTTTATGTAATGGCGTGTATGTTTAAGAGCCACTTGGCCGCATTATCGGCGGCATCCTGGGCAACAGTGCATTTCTTGAACATGACATTTTTTGTAATGTAAATAACTAGTGTTACGATTTTGGGTAGGAACAACGAACCAGCATTTTATGGCATAGCATCTTAATTACATAAGAATTGGTTTTGGATATTGCCAGTGTGTTTGATACTCCCAGTGTGTACACCGATGTCATCTTATGTGTCAAGCAAAGTACCTGGATACATCGTGCAGTCTTGAGTACCGCAGTGTGTTTAAAATTGAATAGAAGTGAAACTGGAGGATGAAAAACTCTGCACTGAACTGCAACTGATGTTTGACATGGTAAGTGGCGAAACTAGAGAACGGACGATTATTGAATTGAAATCAGATTTCGGCCGATTTGACTGTATCAAGATAAATTGGTATCGACAATAAGGAATGCTGCTGATTGCTGATGTAAAAATTTAAAAAAATGTTAAATTCAGTAGTTTAGTTTGAACAGCAATAAACACCATCTGTATGCAGTGTGGTAGTGATCAGGTGCTCACGGCAGCTCCTGGCAAGTGATTGGCCAATGTCTACTGCTGCGATGATTAACAGCAGGCGTGTGACTGGCTGTGGTCGGCGAGATATCGCACCAACCTGATATGTTGTGGTACATGAATGGATGAGTGTGGTAGGGATGGTCAGCTGTGGTAAGGCCTCTGCCGCGTGGGCCTCCTTGGTCAGCAACATGACAGCGTCAACCAAAGATGTGCTGCACTGCACTGTCTCATTGTAATGTAACTACATAGTCCCTACTGAACCGGGATGATATCAGGTTAACTGATTTTTAAATTGAATCACATTGGCAAAAATGTGAATCGTCTGTTCTCTAAGCTGAACCGACTGTGTTTACTGAGTGATGCCAGTTCATAAATATTGTTCTTCTGGTGGTAGTTGTTGAGAGCTGTACCAGTGTGTTGTGGCACTGACTCTGTAATGATTGTTGATATGTATCGTGCGTCTACTGCTCACTACGCCTCGTCACTCGTAGCTACTAGTCTTGTTCACATTATTTGCTCGTCTCTGGTGTGTTTGTTTGATGTGTGTTTTTACTGCTTCGTGGTTGCATTCGATGTCTGCCTCAACGTGTGTCGTCGTGTTACATTTCAAGATGAACAGATGTCCAAATTCAGCTTGATTACAACGATCTAGCGAGATTTGGCTCTGGCCAGAGAGTGTGTAACATGCTGTATTGCATAATCTTTGATTTCCATTGTGAGTGAGTGATATTTGTTGAGTGGAGTTAGTCTACATCAATCAGATGACTGCCTAGCAAGTCCATTGTCTCTGTCTCTACCATTTATTGCTGTCTGTGCAGCCGTTGTCCACTGTTTTGCTTCAGTGCACTGTAATTTAATTGTCATTTCACATGGAAACAAGAACTATTTATTAATTATTTATTTTAAATATTCTTTGCCAGCAGCAATTTAATGTAGATGTAAGTAAGTGTTGTTGCATTAGATGCTTGCAAATGAGTAAAATAGGTTATTCTTTTGAGAGCTATGCAAGAAAACAGAAAAAAATGTTCTTTGCACAGTGTTACTGTACATGTGATGCCGATGTCATTCAGCTAGCTCAACATTTCTGTTTTGCATTTAGTACTTTTTGCAGATCGTTTTGTGAGCAAGTTCTTTGTTGAGGCATTTAGTTCTGATGTATAAAGGAAGAAAATCCATGATGTTTAACAAGAACTGGACCCACTTGACTCACGGCAACGAGAAGGACAAGCACTCGACCTACTAGGACACATAACCCAGGGGTGTGCAAACTACGGTGGCCCTCAAGGTCTGTGTGGCTTGCAAATATTCTCACCCAGCTGCATCAGTTTGTACAGTCCTAGGCATTCTTAAGTTAAAATTACTTATCTACCTATAAATATTAATAGAACAAGATGCTTAACAAGACTACAGTGAGATTTCACAGCCATTTTGTTACTTTGTTTCTCTACCAAATAATACAGTTATATGAATATATTTTATTTTTGTGTAAAATTAACTGATATCTAATAATTTTTTTGTTGAATGCCTCCCACTAAAAAGCAACCATAAGAACCTCCATGTGGCCCGCGGTTGGAACAGATTGCCCACCCTGGCATAACTTTTACAGACAACTGAACATACAGAAGAGGAACAAACTAGAAAACATGGCAATTGTGAATGCATTGCAACTTGAGGCTGCCCGAGCCATGTGAGCCCTTTCCCACTTTAATTACGACACCATGCCAAGTTTGAAGTCGCTGATGAAACTCTTTGCCAAATTTGAACGCAGTCGAGCAATCCGTGGCGGAGTTATTGCGATTTCAGTGTTTCACCTTATGACCTTGAACATTGTGTTACGTGCTGTGCTCGGCTCGGTGGTAATTTTCACCAAGTTTAACCTTCAACAACTTATCCATGCCTGAATTATAGCGTTTTTTATTCTGATACATTATGTCACGCTGTGACCTTGACCTTTGACCTCTTGACCTTGAACTTTTACAGCACTTCGGGTGTCTTGTGTTTAAACTCTATACAAAACTTTAGCAAAATCGAATAATCTGTGGCCGAGTTATTGACTATTTAGCACGTTTTCGTGTGCAATATTAGTTGTAGTTCCAGTTTCATTGCAAGTAGGCCAATGTAGTTTTGGTTTCGGCTGTAACTGAAGAAAAACCTGGTTTCATTCGACCTCTGGTTGTCATTATGTATATGCTGATATGATTTTGTGTGATGCTAGTGTTGTTCACTTAAAATGCTTATAGTATTGTAATGACACCTGAACAGCTGCTTTACAGGATGGACCTACAGTGGACATACATCGCTGTCCCTCTAGGAAGCCGCATTATGCATTGCAATCCATATGTATGTATGTATGTATGTCCGAAAATTTATAACCGGCGCGCCTTAAGCAAAAAAGTCACAGTCGCGCCGCGGTCTCAAACAAACAGAAACGTCTTCAGTGCCCGTTTGAACCGTTCAGTGGACAGGTCGGCACATGTCCCTTTTGTGATACAGTGGTCAGCGTTGCTAGGCGGTAGGCACAAAATGCTCTGTAACTTAACGACTGAGTGGCTGGTCAGGTGCTTATACAATTTACACATTTGTGGTAATGTGCCTGCAAAGTACAGCATACTGAGAACTTGCACAGTTGTGCAGCCTTTCATGGAAATGTGTTGATGGTTTCACTCCTCCATGTCTACAGTGAAGATGTGATGCCAGCACAGTCTTGAACTTGCTGAGAGTGTGGGCCATCAGAGCCACACGTCTTGATTTCTGTAACATTTGGTATTAAATCTGGTCAAAGATGTGTTACCATTGTTGATCACTTCTATGTTGTTACTAACTGAACTGAAGCTTGTTGTGCTGTGCATTGTGTTAAATGCCATTGAAGCCACCAACCAGTCAGAGCCTTTGTGTGAGTAATTGATCTCGTGACTGTTGAACGACATTGTTTTGTCAGCTGATGAGTGGTGTGTGCTGTCTATGTGATGTTGTAGTGTGCAATTGCATATTCATATCATTCACTTTTATGCATTCATTAGTGACAGGTGTTTTCTACAGCTAGTCACATTTTGCATCTCAAGAACACATTGGTTGTGTAATCACTAAGGTCACAGGTCTGTAGATGATATTATAGCTGAAGCTTGGAACCGACAGTGTCCATCTGTCATGGTGTCATTCCGCTGTATAACCCATGTTATACATTGATGAACTGCCGTGAATAATGTGATTGATTGAAACTGTGTTGTGTGATGTGCAATGAAATTCAGTGTTGAGTGGACCATGCTCACCAGTGTAACAGTAGGAAATGTCAAGCATTGACCTTGACCTTCAGCCGACCAACCTCGAACCACCATGTCAGCCAGACCAAACAGTATCAACATCACTGGCTTGCATTGCTTAAAGTGGTCAGCAAGGGGTAAGGGCGGTCGATCGCGCCTTGAGGAAATGGGGCTGGAAAGAGTTTTATCAGATTTGCCCCTGAGAATGGTGCATTCTCGTGTACTTTACGTACTGTTTTCCATAGTCAACCAGCAGGCTAACCACTAGGTCAGGGCTAACAACTGAGGGGTTTAGCTTCTGTCCCCTCACTTTAAGTACTGCTTGCTCGTAATGTTTGTGGCAGTTGATGAAGAATGTATACAGACCAACACATTAGTAAAGTTCTTATACTCTAGTGTTTATGTTATGGCAATGGCAGTGACAGAAAAATACATTTGTGCCCTCAACTCGGCCCCGTACCCCAATGGGAGCTTAGATTGTCCCCCATTTCCCCAGCTAGGTTTAATAGGACCATTTTGGAGCAAAAAAAAAGAAAGGGAGTGGAACAGGGAAGAGAAGAAAGAAAGCTGTGAAAAGGGAAGGCAGGAAAGGGAGGACAGAAAATACTGGTAAAATAAATTCATGGTTATGGCTTTACACAACACACACCATGTGTCATTATGATGACTGGCCTGTGCTCCTTGAGCATTCACCAGTCACAGTGTATACAGGCCACTGGTGCCTAGATGCCCAGGATTTCTTATTGAGGTTGTCCTGGTTCATCGAAGATTAACACACGACACTGTGCACACAATATTTGTACATTCAGTAGAGTTACTTTCATACGGTGTTTTGTTCATTTTCTGACTGAGGGTCCAGTGACTCCAAGACCACTGTAGCTATGCCAGTGCACTGGTGAATCCTCTTACTTGTGCATGAATTTAATCTCATAACCAGGAATCTGATAATCTGACACAAACTAACACATTTTTCCTGCCAAAGATCTGTCCATCATGCCGCTGTAACCTGCTAAACTATCTCGGATGTAGTACGGTGCGAGTTAACATTTCCAAAGTTAGCCTGTTGTCATTGATTAAATACATCTGATTGACTGAAATTGTTACGGTAAATAAAAACCCGGACATTTGACCTCGCTGACTATGCTTGTGATATATCTGTTTGATGCTGTTGTTAATTTTACTCGTGGCACATCATGTTGTTTTGCTGTAGTCATTCTCATACTGTTGGACCATGTGAATCTGAGTGTGCAGGGTATGATGATGGCAGTCTGTTGTACTTTAAACATGTAACTAATTACCAGTGGTAACAGTAGGATTCAAGAGGTGGCGGAGCTCCTACTCTTCTCCTTGACCCTTCCCGGCGGAGCCCTAAATTTACCTGCCGGAACTGAACTCTGGAAAAAGTAGAGGCAGCATGCTGGTGATATCATCATCGTTTGAGTGGTCTTTCAGTGACACTTCAGTTACTGAAACTCCCTCTCCCCCAATCATCCCAGTATCTTGTGAAGTGCAGCATTTATCACCTAGGAAGCTTACTACAGTGAAAGGAAGTCATGCATGAGCTATTGCTGTACTAACATTATTATACTGAAGGACAGCTCAAGATCAGTCAGGGTCACATGAGCTTTTAGATATTCTGGAAATGGTTCAACATAGAGACTTGGTTACTGTGGGCCACTAATAGGAAGTTAAATGTGGAAACATCAAAATGACCAGTAAAGGTCTCTCGAGGTCATCAACAGTTGTGCCAGTCAGTAGAGCATATGGCTAACCATACACTAACAGCAATTCGTAGGTCTTTGTTACTTTGAGTGCTTATTAAAGGTCATCGAATGTCAAGTAAAGAAATGAGAGAAGTGTTCATAAAATGCATGAAAACAGTGATACACCGTTATTATATAAACTGTGAGCAGGTTCAGCACACTTTCTCGGCTACAGCTGAGCTTTTTGTTGTCATTGCCACATTTCATGCTGTTCTGTTGCACAGTCTTGCCTATTCTAATCTCATCTTGTGAACCTCAGTTGTTAATGTGTCTATGTAGTGTTGTGTTAATATGCCTCTTTTTCACGGAGTTGTGTAGGTTTGTGTTTAATTTGTTTGTTGCAGTGTAAGTAGCAGTATCCTCCTACTCGTGGTTGTCATGCCTCACTGTGTTGCTCTGTATTATCATGACATGTTTATATTTGCACAGTGTCATGTGGTTGGGCCGCTGTTGTCATGGTATGCACTGTGTATACCGGCAAACTTGAGACACTTCGTTGCTGCTGTCTTGTGATAACGATGTCCTGGTGTGAATTACAGTAACTTACTGTTGTGTTTTATTACTGCACTGTGACATCTTGTCTGCTTAGTGTTACACTTTGTACATCAGATCAAGTTTCTACCAGTGTTTGTCACGTTGATTCTTAAAACAGATTTTGTTCTGACATTTGGTAGGTGTCTGTGTAAAAATGGAATATATTTTGCTCGATTAGTGACGTAACAAGCAGTCGAGGCTTACTTGTAAGTTGAAGTTATGTTTCAGTAATCAGTTCTGCATGTCACTCGATCGTAAGTAACAAATAGCTTTTAACATGCAGTGAGGAAGAACACTGCAGACATTGTGGTCATAGGAGCTTGGTTTCATTTGACACTGACACTCTCCTCTGATAGACAACACCTGAGCTATGATGTTTGTCTGGAGGTAAGAAGAGAGATATTCAGAACTGTTCTGTGTTGTATTGTGTAATTTGTGTTGTGTACTGTAAGTTGTGCGCAGTCATAAGCACTCTTAGTTGAGCAGGTTTACAGTTCTCTGGATTGGGTTTTGTCACACTGGGCCAATTTCACTGTGCGTAGATTCATTTATGTTTATCTCTGTGTATTTTGTGTGTTTTTTCGTACTGCATAATGTGTTGTATTATCGTGAGCATGGTGGGGTGGACCTGATGGGATTGAAGCCTAATCCTAAGAACCTATCTTCCATCAGTGCTTTGACACTGCTGGTTGGGTCATTTGACCCGTAAAACTCGTCTCTGATATGACCTATAATGTGTTTGGTGGGACGTTACACCTTACTCAGTGCCACTGCGGTGCATGGGCGGCCACAGGATTTTATCCAGGGGTGGACAAAAGTCCCCCAGCTGGGTCCAGGGATGGAACCCCGGTGTCGTGGTCGGGGTCAGGGGCAAAGCCCCCAGAAGCCGACTACAAGTTTGTAAAAATAATGCATAAATAATTCGTCTACTGAGCATTTTGCTGTAACTACTAATGCACAAAAACACTTTACAGTATATCCAGAGGGGGCAGGTGCCCCCTCTTGCCCGTGGCTGCGGACGCCCATGCTGGCATGAAAACTGCAAAAACGTTTAGCTACACTATAGTATCTAGTAACATGGAACATAAAAGTACGAACACAGACCGTTTGACAGTATCGTATTGTCAACAACAACAATGCGTTTTAAAGCCGCCGCTGACCTGTTCCAGCGGTGACGTACTAAGGTGCTACCGTGCCATTGTATTTTACGGCCGCGCTACAAGAACCGACCCGACGGGCAGTCGCGTCGGTCCGTCCTGCCCGTCGGGTCGGTCCGTCAGTGTCACGGTGCCATCGGGCAAAACCACGGTTTCCACACCGACAATCGGGCACAGACGTCAAGTTGGTCCGCCCGTATTGCGCGCGCCATGACGGGACGTGGGGTCGGGCCAGGGCTGTCCATAGGGTTTGTAAAAACCTAGGTTTTTTAGGGTTTAAAAAAATAATAAATACCTAAAAAGTCCAGATTTTAGTTTTCTTTTAGGAAAACCTTAAAAATCCAGATTCTAGATTAGCAGTCACAACAGATAAGGTGCTCAGTTGTCGCAGAGAGCACTGCATCGTGCGTTTTTT
>Ga0049105_1001274_pt1 | contig 10873 bp, 2 predicted proteins | sample WorMetvaBAHAMAS1_FD_61260 | JGI IMG/M metagenome (GOLD analysis project Ga0049105, IMG submission 61260) | Worm MetaG Olavius vacuus BAHAMAS.1 | ecosystem: Host-associated > Annelida > Digestive system > Unclassified | place: Germany: Marburg | collected 2013-04-09 | reverse complement strand
GCCTGCTCTACGGTTCCAATCCCTTGGCAGAGGGGCCACACTAGCTCTGAGAGCTCGACTGTGGTCCATGGACGGATTGGCACGCGCGATATGACCAAAGTACTTGAGACGAGTGGTGCGCATGATGTCTGTTAGTGGCGGCTGCGCCGGCTGGTCAGTGCGTCGGCGGACCTCTTCGTTAGAAATGCGGTCATGCTATACATGGGGATTTTATTAGATATTCTAGATGTTCATGCGGTCTTAATGTTTTTTTTATTATGTGGACAGTGTATACATGTAATGCTTGTTGGTTTTATGCCTACTGTATGTTTTAGCAACTTGTAAGAGGCTTTTCGAGCCCTTTGTTGTTTTAATGAATTTGAATTTCAATTCTGAAGTGAAGTCCGGCTCGAAAACTGTGTCTTTACAGTCAGGCATATCAGTTTATGTTAGTTCTACCAGTTATCAGTAAATTGACTTTTGGTCACATTCTTGTCCGTGAACATATTAAGTTAACGCAAACAGTGAGTGAATAGCAGGTGTACTTAAAAGGTTTATTCGTTAGAAATAAACAAATAATCTTCCTTGAAATTTCCGTGAAATCTGACCTTCTTCAAAAAATTGCTGCGAAATTTTACACTTTTGCTGTGGAATAGGTCTGGTCGTATCTACAATACAATACAAAGGTCCAACGTTTACCTCAAAGTGACCGAACAGAGAAACGGTGACTGCCTGCTGCTCTGTGCTGATTGTTTGCACAGTAGTGACAGTAATACAAACACTTTTTACGCTAGGGCTTGTTAGTTTAATTAGGTTTAGATTTACAGATGTATGATTTTTGTGCCTTTCTTAACTAACATATGATTTGTTCTATATGTGTGTGCGTGTGTGTGTGTGTGTGTGTGTGTCGGTGGGTGGGGGTGTCAATGTTTGATAACTGCTGAGAAACTTTCGTGCAACACGGCCCGTGTCATACATTGCGTCACGCAGTGCACTGCCTACAAAGAACACTGCTGCTGTTTGAAGTCAATAGCCTACGTCTGTACGTTTTGATGCTATTGCTTGATACGAGTAACGTGATGTTCTTGTGGTCATTCATAAGCTCTGATCATTAGACTTTCAAGTCTTCTCGTGCATCGCGTGTCGTATGATCAGGCTCTGTGCAAGCGCACAATGCAGTATGTACGCCTTTATGTATCAGTCAGTTCACTTTTTCGAAAATCAAAATCATTTGCCGAGAAGAAGCATTCCGCGTCAATTTGTCAAGCATTACTGTGGTTCACCATAATAATGATTTAAAGTTAAAATTTACTTAGTTAGTGTGATAATTTTCTTGTAAAAAACTTTTATACAACTTATGTATGTAGCAAGTTGTCTGTTTTTTGTTGATTTATATTCTATTATTTGTGTTGTTTTTATTTTTGTATGTTTAACTCTGATGTTACCACTAGTTGGTGAATAAAAATATGAGTCGAGGAAAATATTTTTAACTATTTTCTTTTCCTTTCTTTCCTGATTATGTTCTCCTATGCGATGCTTCATAATAAATTAATGCCTGCAGCAGCCGTTTGTCGCTGGGAAAGCGACTAGGTGTTTGCTTCTTTGGCGACCACCTCCCCGGTAGGCCTACCTGCGGTTATGGTGAAAATGCTTGGCCGAATCAATATCAAATAACGGGACGGGAGTACTGCGAATACGTGTTACGGGCGGCGGTGTGCATCGGCGCGTTAAGTCGATAATCACGTCTGACCAACGTGACATTACCACCTTCGTGGGACTAATGGATCTGTGCATAGCTCTGATAAACGGACAAACAAAAACGCGATGTGGACAGGTTTTTAATAGTGACCGGATTCGATTACTGATCCCGCCGTAGTACTTTTGGCCACGTTGATATACGTCTGACACGCTGGCTAATCCATATTATAATATACACTCATTCATTCGTTCAATCATTCATTCAGCTAATGATCTGTCAGTCGATCCCTTTCTCTGACTTGCTGAAAATATTTTTTTAAATATTTTGACTACAGGAATAACGATCGCCTACTCGTCTGAATCTTCCGCTATCATTATTGTCAAGTGTCAGTTGGACTATAAAACAAGAACTAAGCACTTCAGAAACAGTGGCGTAATTACAATATGTGCTTCATAAGGACGATTACACATTGGTGTCAATCATCTTTAGTTTACGTAGGTGAACGATAAATTTATTTGTCCAGTAACTGAGAAAGTAAGAAAATACTGACAATTTGATGCAGCGTATAAAAGTGCCACGGACATAGGCAGGAGACGGTTCCATGCATGACGGATAAGGATTTGACTGTTATAATAAATAATTATGCTCTTTGGCAAACTCTTATCAACTCTGTGATTTAATTTAGACTAGTTTTTATCTTTTTAATTATTTTGATTTATAGTCTCTGAATGCGCATGTGGTGCAATTTGTATGTTGCTACTTGCCGACTCATTGTCGTAATGAATAATAATAGTGATCGTTTATAGAAAGTTTAAACTTCACAAAACAAAACTACTTCAACAGGACTGAGCTGATTTCTGGCGAATATGATAGTTATGCGAATACGTGTATTTCGCGAGCGCTCGAAAACTGTCGGGTTAGACTACCGTACACATCAAAACCAAAAAATAATAAAAGAAAATAAAACTACATGATGAGTTGATGAGCTTAAGAAATGAGCAAGAAAGAGTCCGTGATGTCCGAGAGTCTGTTCCCAACAAATAAACGTTTTATTTCAAAATTGCTCTAAGATCCGAGTAATGACTTCAGCGTTAGCGGTGTAAAATTAGTATGTGGTCACATTATTATGGCACAGCGTGTAATCTGTGCAAAATACGATTCGATGAGCGTTTTGACGAAACATTTTAATGATTCATCTACGCAAAGCCGTTTACAGTATGAGTAAAAAAGTAGCCCCCCCCCTAAACTTTTTACAACATTATCACTTAGGCTCAGTATATTTCTGTGAAATTTTGGCAATTTGTTGCCAGTACATATCCACAAATGTTCACTAGTTCTGTTCGATTTATCTTAATATTTAACAAAATGGCGTTAATTTTTCTAGAAGTACTTGTCATTATTACCGTTTCAAGTTTTGAGTTTTAGCAAGTCAGATTGCCTTGACTTCATCGCTAATGATGAGTGGCCCAAATTTACCCAACTTCAATCCACTGGATTATCCGTTAAAGGGGCATTGCTGGAGTATTAATACAAGCTGCAATAGGAGTCAAAAACATTTCCAAAGTTTAAAAATGCACTTTAGTTAATTTGGTTTGCCTTACCGGACAATGCTGTGAAAGACTACCGCAAGCAACTGCAAACATGTGTGTTAGCCAACGGCGGACACTTTGAACATTTAACAGATACTAGCTGTTATTTTTAATTAAATATCGTTTGATGTTATTTGTTTTAACGAAAAATTTATGAATTTCATAATAAACTAAATTGAAATGTTAAAATTTGAGGTGTCTTACTAGTAACAGTTATACAATTCATATAAATATTCACATAAATGAACCAAAATTCATGTAAAGGTAGGAATATGTTTGGGCACTAACCAAGATAACTTTAAGTTACACAGGTTTACCATAAGTGAAAATATCGCAAAAAAGTTTCACACTGTACATGCAGGAGCAAGAATAGAGTGGCTTCTAAATGATAAATATTTTGAGTCCCATCTAAAGTTAATTTGCGGCTTCGCAGCTTTTAACAACATTTTTTTGGCCGCACAATGTAGTGAAGCTCGACATTTGTTATCAGCATGTCTGTCCGACCTTCCGTCTGTCACATTCACGAGTCACGTCTAAATGATTCAAGATATCGGAATACACTTCACACCATTATGACAGAGGGATGTTCTGGTCTCTTGCGGCCACATTTTGCGATCCCACGTGCGTCGACAGCGAAAATTGGAATGAATTACCGTAGCAAATCAACTGCTTAAGCTGCAAAAGTAAGTTTTTAGCTTGAATGGTTGTTATTTTGCGTTGTTTTGTGGCAGAATTTGTGTAACTTTGTGATTAATTACGTCACTGTGATTGAAGCGAGACCCATACTGTCTATAATACAAATGTAACCAAAATATCTAGTTTCTGGCAATGTATTCTCAGAGATTACTTAGAAAAATGTGTTACGGAGTTACATCTTACTTGACTTGTACACCACTGCGCCGCCATCTCAGCAACAGCTGAGCTCTTGTGCAATAAAGACATTATAATCATCGTCTTTTATCACGCTATAAAGGCAAAACACAGAACATACATATAACACATGAAGCACAAGTGATCACGTTTGTAATATTTTGCATTCAGCTATACGACCCGATGTAAAAAGCCAAAGATCTGAATCAATCACAATCGGTACGGTAACGCAGCACAGATCTACTGGTGTAAGTTACGCACTTCTTACTACTTCTGGAAATTCTACTTTTTACCGCGCTGCATGGAGTGCGGGCGGTCTAGCCATGAGAAAGCTGTCCGTCCGTCCGTCTGTCCGTCTGTCCGTCTGTCAAACGTGTGGATTGTGACACAACGAAAGAAAGTTCTGCACAGATTTTTTATACCATATGAAAGAATGTTTTTGGGGAGACGACCCCTTTTACCTGAAATTTCGGCCAAATTGACCCCATCGTTGAAAAAACGGCAATTACCAATCGATATTCGCTCCTGGCGCCTTAGCCGTACTAATACTATCTAGCGAAAAAGTCCAATTATCATTAATATGAAGTCCACAACGCGCTTTCGAATGAGTCTAAGATAAACATCGCACGTTGCCCCTAAGTCCCCCAAAGGGGCTCAAAAACGCAAAATGGCCGTTTTCCGTCTAAAATTGACATTTATCAAAGAAGGTCTGCTACAAAGTTTCTTTATGTGAAAACTGTCAGCGGCAAAGTTGTAGCATTCACAGACCTAACTATCGGTGCACAAATGGTTGGTAGGAAACGTATCCTTCTACACGAAAATTACCGTCAAAATGACCTACCCCCTGCAAAAACGGTGACTTCCAATCGATATTCGCTCGTAGCATCTCAGTCGTAACAACTAGCAAAAAGTTCAAATGACTAATATAAAGTCCTCTAAATGAGCCAAAGATGAACAGCGTACGTTGCCCCTAAGCCCCCAGAGGGAGCTCAAAAAAGCAAAGTAACCCTTCTTCGCACCAAATTTGAACAGTAATCTGCGATAACTTCGAAAAGGTACGAGATAGCATGTAAGTTAGTATTACCACTAATAATAAGAAGTCAGATATGGGCTTTCGATTGGTACCAAAATCGGTGATCTTGAATGACCTTGAACGGCATAATAGCCCTTATCTCGCGTTATTTCACTTATAAAGTAGACCTACAATGTCTGCACCAGAAATGTCTATAAGTTTTATATTTCTATACAGGTTCACAGAATTCCATAATACAATATCCGGAAAAAAATAAACCGAAAGTATTTTCTACATAACTAAGAAATTATTCGACCACATCGCTATAATTTTTGGGAAGCAACATCGCACGGAAACTAGTAGAAAAATGTCCACCTCACCTAATCAGTGTCGTTACTTTACTTTGCAAACTGAAAAGGTCGCTACATTACTACATCACACGAGAGAACAGACGGTGTGCAAGAATAGGCCTACATATAACACGTAACTGTTCATTTGGTCGACATCTGCCAAAAATCACTAACGCTAACAATACAATGACCAGTCTTGACGCACGTTGATAGGCGACGACTCCACTGATGAATGTCTGTCGCAATGACAACGTGATCCAGCTTGGCCCACTCAGTTCTCAGTCGCTGTTTCAGTTCGTCCAGATCAGTGATGCCTGTTTTGTACACCTTCTCTTGCTGTATTCCTCAGACGTTGTAATCAAATGAAGTCAAATCTGGCGAATTTGGAGGCCACAAATTAGGCAGAATAAATTATGGAGTTTCTTTCTCTAATAACTCAATGGTAGCATATGCGCGATGAGCATTTTCAAGTTTCACAAGGTAGTGTAGAGACATAATTCAGCTGAAATGGAAACGTTTAATAATTTTCCGGCAAATTTATTCGGGGAAACTGTGTACACAATTTTATCAGAATTGCCCGAGTTTTATAGAAGATGTTACAAAAACATTTTGGCCTTTTTTCGGACATGGTAAATTTATAAGGCAAATACGGGCAAACTTTATGGAATAATGGTTGAAAACTTCGTTAAAATATTCAGTCGTATCTGAGATATTGCAGAAATTCTGAAAAATTAGTCGCATCCTATTAGATGGATGCCTCAGACATCTCACCATTATCTAACCGTGTATAAGCCATTATCGGAATATGTAGCTACTAACCTACTAGCTATGACTTCTTTCCATTGATGTCTGTCTTGTGCTAGTCTTCTGAACAACCTCCAAGCCTCTCTGCCACCTGAAAATTTGCCTTCGTGAAAGACTGAGCTGAAGACATTGCAGCTTACTGACTGCATTTAAAAATTCATCAGTTTCTAGATGGAAAGTTTTTAAATTAAGTTTTGACTGAAGTTGATGCTAATATTCTACGCTTTTGAGTGTGAACTGTGTTTTTATTAGCAAATTATTGTTTATTGTTACAAATTTTTTTCAGAGAAAGTAGTAACCGTGCACGATTTTGCACTCATATTCGCATTTTATCTAATAACACACAACAAATTAGTCGAGATTAATCGATTAATCTCAAGATAGATATTTCAGATACATAAAGGTGGTTTACAGGGTCTAATCTGGTAGCAGTCTCAATAATGAACCCTACGAAGCCTTACATAGAAATAACCCTAAATGTAATCAAGTCCATTGTAGCTTTAGTTAGCACTCATTCCCCAGTTATCCTGTCCTGGAACCGGTACTGTAAATAAAATGAAGACGGTTACGATGACGACGACGATGATGATGAAGAAGAAGAAGAAGAAGATGATGATGATGAAAAATTGCTGCGCTAACAAGTTTCCCGGGCGACTTTGATAAATAGCATCATTTGTAATCGGGAACGACGTGCACTGTCGACGTCAGCTCGAGATGAATAATGGCACGCGCGTGACTGTATTACAGCTCGGAGAACGAAGAAAAGTCTACACGGCTTCGAACTTATTAATCTGCAGAAGTTTGGAAGCCGGGTTATTCGTTATAAACGAAATCTATGGGTTCCGCGTGTCAGCAAACTGGCACTACAACTCTCATTAATTTCGAATCCAGACAGCTATTTTGGTTTTGGATATGCCTCAGTTCGGCAAACAACGTACAACATAAAATATGTATTAATCTTCCTCAGATGTCCGCCATACATTTAATGGCGGTTCCAGGGCGTAACTGCGGGCCGGGCCATAAAAGGCGTTTGGTTGTATTCAGAAACATTAATGCACATGCGAGCAGAAACAAAGCAAGATCGAACTTCTGCAAGAGAAAGCTAATATTGCAGTTACTCAAAAACGCATACAAATAATAAATGGCATAATAAAGTAAGGGTACTTAAATGATGTGTTCATTTACACACGTTCTGAGTGGTATTGACCGACGACGAGGATTACAAATAGACGTTTAGCCGACGAAAAATGCTTCTCATTGTTTACCTTACTTGTTCCATTGTATGCATCGAATAGTTTGCAACAGAACAAGTTCAATGTAATACTTGTATTAAGAGCTACTTAGAGTTAAGTGTTAGTTAACTCGGAATGACGTTTATTGTAACCGGCTCTAAGTGCCAACTTAGCCTTGTCATATTCTCCGAAAGAAATGGTAAGTTCTGCGTTCTCTGATGATGTACTGTCTGGACATGCAGTTAAAAGCGTTGGCTGTTGGCCTAACTACTCTGACTAAATTATCAGTTGATAGCTTTACTGGATACTGAATGATCAACAGATCAGTGCGTCATGCAGCAAACACTGCACAAAAGGCTTACCAGATAATGTGCGGCAAAGTTTGATTGACAGCTAGAAATGCTATCGATTAAAACGGAACGCAAGAACGACAAAGAAAAATGTAGAACTTGAACGACACACAGACAAAGTACGATTAATTAGTATATTAGGAATGGATGGATATGCATTTCGACGCATAGCTCGTACATAATATTACCACTAATATATTTGATATTACATACAGGTACAGGACCATATCACATACGACAATAATCTACGCAAAAGCACACAACGACAAGATCACGTGTTTGTCCGACGAAGATCACAACAGCGCCACTGATTGAACACAGCTGCGCATATACGACTTAATCGCTATTACAGGAACGACAATTAACGAATATTATTGAAAAGTTCAATTTATAGTATGTCAGGACAGAAACAATAAATACCTGGACATAACATTGTGGAATAACCATTGCATTCTTTGAAAAGTTAGCCTAAGCCTATAATTTATATCTGAAATGATAACTGTCCGATATTCTGTGCACATTATTGCTGTCAGCATAATCAACATTTTCGTTTATTAATAAGTTGTCACACCCAACTCGGTACATGCGGTACACACAATTCAGTGTAGTAACAGTTTTACATGGCATCCGTACAAGAAAGTCTCATTAAGTTTCAAAATCTCGGTTCTGAGTAGATTGTTTTAGAACGATAGTATGTCATGCGAGGAATTTGCCTTGGCTTTTCAAACGTGTTTTACATACAAAGCATGTAATTGTTGTGGATAGGCGTTGTGGATAAGTAATCTTACAGAGTAAAAGTGAGAACACTTAACCGTTAACGATTTGGGAACTTTAACTGACCACCCGCTAAGCGGCGTAGTATATAATTTCGGTCGTGTCTGTCTGTCCGTCTGTCTGTCAGACGATAACTTTCGAAAGCTTGACGTAGGAAGCTCTCATTTGCACTACGGGTATATCTCCAGGAAATACATGTGACGTTCTTATAAAAAGGTCATCGGGTCAAGGTAAAGGTCACAGGAGCAAAAAAGTTGGAAAATCCCTATTCTCACAATGTACAATTTCGATCGGCAATAACAACGGTTCTATAAACCAGAAAGACAGAAAAAAAGAAAAGAAACTCAGAGATGTGACAAGTCACGTATGTGCCCAGACCACCTACGTAGAGCTACCCCAACCAAAGTTGTCATGTGAGGTAGAGTCCCGGACGTAGTAACCATGCCAAGTTTCGTCAAAATTGGTTGAGGAGTTTCGGCTCTCTGAGGGGTCGAAATTTGCCAATTTCCTATGCTTAACGCTATGGCCCAACTTGTGATAGAGGTATAAAGTTTGCGTGTAGTTTAGCACGGACTTTACGGCTACGGCGGATTGAATGGTGTGAGCACCATCTTTGTCAGCTGACCGGAAGTTACCACATGTGACTAAATGCACTCATTCGAGGGTGGTCGGCCTTAGATTAGAAGGCAATCTTATTTATTTATACCGTTGATGACGTTACTTGACGTCACATTTGTGTCAGCCAGAGTTTGTTGTGTTTAATAACTGTGTCTGAGTTGGAGACGTAGAGTGACGCTCTGTTAATCAACACCGCCATCAGCACTCGTTTCTCCTCTCTGGAAACAAGCGCCAAGTTGTCCGCCATAGGTGTGGTAAGGATTTCACTGCTGGGGAGTATTTGTGGGTGTGGTATCATTGCGTATTAAGTATAGGCCTACGTTACAACATGGTCTACAGTGGATTATATTCGTTACACTCGTATAATCCACTATAGACCATGTTGTAACGTTCAATAAACTCACTCCAGCCAAGCGTGACGTGACAACTGTCGCCTGTGATCAACGGTCACGCTTCACTGCATTCATTATTGGCGATTATAACACTCCAGACACTGTGGCAAACATAGGCGCCGAAGGTAGGTCATAAAATAAATACACTGGACAGGCAAGAGGTCAACGCAATTCAACAGTAACAGGATACACACATAAAAACAAATAACGAAACCAAACATCAGTCACACGGTAATTTTCAACATGTTGGCAGCAAACATATGCTAAGCAAATCTATTCACTGATGTTTCTCGCAAATAAAACGATGAATTAAATAGCGAATTGGGTGGATATCTTGTTTATCCTGTCGACGTACACTGTACTTCCATAACGAGAAACGACAACTAATAATCCAATTTTCTGGCGTGAAATCATAAGCGCTGGAACAGGATCTCACTCCCGTTTCTCGAAATAAAAATGTATTTTTGAGCCCAACTCTTCCAAACATCGAAAGCACACGAGTTCGCACTTGCAGTCACTTTTTGGTTATTTGTCCTTTGACAAAAGATTGCAGCTCCTCCTGTTTGCCAAAAGCATAAAATAAATTATTAATCGTCGAATCAAAAAAACACGTTAGCGTTGCTATATTCTATACGGCCAATTTCGTAGCATATAACTGTAGCATATGCCTAAATCACGACTATTTCACGATGTACAATGACAAATGTTAGCAAACTCGTTATATAAGTAACGATAAGGAAGCATATCATTCTTGTGGGCCTAATAATCTTATTAATCCTATAAATGCGTATGCTTCGATCTGTCTCATAAGCAGTATAAGCCTATTATGCCATATGAATAATGAACCGTCACATACATGTCCCGTTGACAGGCGGTAGACAGCTCTCAGATTTTAATATAATCCGCATTCTTATCGTCAGATATATCAGAAAAACTAAACTGCAGATCAAATTTTCACGACGCTTAATAAACGTACAATAAACAACAACAGTCGCCGCCAACATGACCAACTCGATAACTGTAGTTCGTACTCTGAACATGTTGATAGCATCTTCGGTGTCGGGACACCGATTCTCTTCGCTGCTACCCACCGAACTCGAAGTTTGTCACAGTCATGAAATAAGAACGTTACAACATGTCTACAGTGCATTATACTCGTTACACTCGTATAATCCACTGTAGACCATGTTGTAACGTATACTTA
>Ga0049105_1001273_pt1 | contig 10873 bp, 9 predicted proteins | sample WorMetvaBAHAMAS1_FD_61260 | JGI IMG/M metagenome (GOLD analysis project Ga0049105, IMG submission 61260) | Worm MetaG Olavius vacuus BAHAMAS.1 | ecosystem: Host-associated > Annelida > Digestive system > Unclassified | place: Germany: Marburg | collected 2013-04-09 | reverse complement strand
TTTTGGATCAAAGTGACCGCGTTGGTGCAAAATCGCCGATTTTCTATCTATTTTCCCTCGTAGCGCCTCAGCCGTAACAGCTGTGTGAAAACTGTCAGGGGCAAAGTTGTAAGGTATTCATTGGCCTAACTACCGTGCAAAAATTATTGGTAGGAGACGACCCCTTCTACCTGAAATTTTCAGTCAAAGTGACAGCGTCGGTGCAAAACTTGAACAATAAGCTGCGATAACTCCGAAACGATACGAGATAGGATGTCAGTTACTATTAATCACTACTAGCAAATCGCATACGGGCTTTCGATTAGTACCGACCTCGATGACCTTGAATGATATTGAACGCCGTAATAGCCCTTATTTTGCGTTTTTTACGGAATTCGACAGATTTTCAGGCCGATTTCATCACAGTGGTTGAAGATAGACCTATAATGTCCGTAAAATATTGTCTCCCAGTTCCAGTTTTCTACTTTTGGCGAAAACTGTAACGCACCCTACAGCGCGGTCTCTCTGCGATAGCTGAGCATCTTGTTGACCTTTATATCTGCTAAATAAATGGAGGTTTTTAACGAAACTACTTAATCAATAGCACTTCCACAATGTCATAACAACAATGACGTAAAGACATTTTACTTTCAGTTAGCCTACCCCTTTTCAGCTGCCCACTTTGCCTAGAATATCTTCCCCAAGCGCCTTCATTTTTCTAAGACTTTGGCGCTATATAAATCATGTACTTACTTACTTACTTACTTACTTAAGATTACTACTTCAAAGGTCAAGATCAGCCAGCGATGGCCTTAGAATCTCGTTAATGCATTAGCTTTTGAATTACGTTTCGGATGTGTGGTTATGACTTTGATTTTAAAGCATTTTAGCCTTGTTCTCTTTATTAACTTTGTCTTTGCCGCAGAACAGTGGCTTATAGCCGATTTTGGTTTATACGAACCTTTAACTATTCAATGTAACCTTCACACATCTGTCTGCACTACATAACCAGTATAACAGTTATGTATGTCGAAAAAAACAGTGCTAATTGTAGTTGACTACTAACCAGTATGATACAATTGAGCAGTATCTGAGTTTGAACGTAGTACTATTAAGTTTAACACCAGAAATGAGCTGCTCAACTGTACCATAATGGTTGATAATTTTGTCAGTTATAAAGCTTCTCCGGTTCTTTCCGTCAGTATATTGACTGGTTCCAAAAGTTACGGTTTCGTGTTAATGCACCAGTTTCCCCGCTGACTTAACTTTGCCGAGAATTTGCACATAAAGACTGGAAAACTGTTGTGGTTTGTAACACGCAAAGGGGCGATTTCGCTGTTGCGGGATTAAGAAAACAACATCGCTGTAGATTATCAGAACGGCAGCAATGGACGCCACGCAACCCCCATTGTGTGACCTTTTGGGATTAGCAACTTTCATCTAGTGACAGTGTGGGGTCAGCTTTAATGTCGGCGGTATTGACAACGGGTTGTTCGCGAGCGTTGCTAATCGGTGTCAATGCGGCATTTGTGATTGCCCATCACAATGATCACCTAGACGACCTATAGCCGCTGCATTGAACTTTACACTGTACAGTTTTCGCTTTGTTATCTGGGCCAACCTATTTCACGGGGGAATGTAAACTTTCGCTTCGGACTTCTGACAAAATGTCAGATTTCGGGGAAATTTCGCGGAAGGTCTACAACATAAAAACGTTTATTCAATACTCTCACTATTTGCTGACAAATGGTAGCATCTGAAATCACCGGTTCAGCCAGAAGCACGAATTATCATCAGTTTGCAAATAATATAACAAAATTCCCTTCACCTTCAGGTATAACAGATTTACATTACACCAAACTGATGTTCAACTTTTGGCAGTGATGACCTTGAAGTGCACCCAGAAATGCTGATAATGTTGAGAAAACGATGTACAAATCAACGAGAATATTGCAACAGTTCACGGAATTTTACGAAAAACTGCCGATTTCACGGAAAGCCGTCATTTCGCGGTCATTGTCACATCCGCGAAATTGGAAAATAGGTTCGGCGCTATTTATTACGTGTGTAACAAAATAAGTGCACTACGGGAGACGCGGTGACGATCGGTCATCTATTGAACAAACGTAATTCAGTGACCTATTTTGACACATAATCCATGAACCAACAGCCGGTGCCAATCAACGACAGCTTCTAAAATAGCGCGATAGCCAATAGGGCGTGTAAGTTATTTAATATACGTCTCTATGCGACACTGTGTTTTAACTACTTCCGGTGACATCGTCGTATGTTTTTATACGGCAGTGTGTTTGAGTTGTTAATTTGTTAATTACGTAATAACGTTTTCAATTTGTTATTGGGCGAATTATACCCAAGAGAAAACGAACTTATCCCGGAAGTCAGAAAACGCCGTGGCGGATGACGGGGTTTTGAAGTTTCTGTATGACGCCGACTTACGTCATGTTAAATCCTCAGTGCGATGTCATCGGAAATACAAGAATGGGCACATAAAAGTAGATCTAGGATAAATAATCTTTATTTAATTACACGCCCCATATCATCCTGTCAATGAGTACCAAATATGTTTATTAAAACGTGGTGGGCGAAAAAAAATCAAATCAGAACACCAACATACTGCTTATGTAAATGTATGAGGAGGTGCTATATGCACCACCCACGCGAACTCAGTCTCCTACCCTCAACGGGAGATAGAAAACGAGTAGTAGTTTACCTAATGTACACTACGGAGTGAAAACATAGTGTGGCTGAGTGGGGCGGTGGAAAGTCTGCACAATGCACCGCTGTCCGTAAGCACAAAGGTGGAACTCCAATGCGCATTCCAAGCTAATCAGTTGCGGAGAATCCGAGGCTGCGTATAGCGTGTGATGTTGGCCTCAATTCAGCCGACATCGCGTAGTAGTACTCCGACGTCACTTTTGTTCGTCGAGTATAAAGGACCGACCTGCTGCTTCTTCTTTCTGGTTGATTGCCATTCTTGACTACTCCTCCCCAGTTTGTCCTTGGCCTACTTGGTTCTCTGCTAAATCCCGTAAACCTCCCGTACAGTGCTTGCTGTGGTACTCGTATCACTTGAACAAATCAGAGCAGTCTTCGTTCACTGAGTGTGTTCTCTATATGTGTTGTCCAAGTCATGCCCTCATCTCCTTATTTCATTACATTTGTGACATACAAGGTAAGAAAGCTAAGAAATAAAATAATGAGGGTATGAATCTGGACAATCTGGTCATCATGAGGTTTATTTGTTTGAAAACACAACATCACAAAAAAAACATTAATACCGAGAATAAAACAGGAGTAGCCAGGTTCCGAAAGCTCTATTATGGCTCCCCGCAGATACAATGTAGTAATCTTACAATAATAATAAAAAATTTGGATTATTGTGGGTTTAAAAAGTAATAATAATAATCCTATCTGTGTAGTGCCACAAGCGAAAGCTTCGGAGACGGTATTGGAGTTAATCAGGCGATATAAAGCAGGACTCGTGTTACAGAAGCATGTCTTGAGGTGTCTAATATGGTAGGCTACTTTCAGTACTTTGCCATTTGCGGTGAGCAGCATCCAGTTTTCTTCATTATTGTCGTTGTGCGGCTCTGTACGTTTCCAATCACCCGTTTAGATCTTTTGTGCTGCTATATTGTCTCTGCCACGGCTTTCCAATTTATTCCCTTCTCATGATACTGGTGACCATTAATATAAACATTTATGTATTTGTTTTTATTTCCAGAATTCAGGATGCAACAGTACAAACAACATAGCACAGTACACAATACAATATATGCATACATGGATACTAAAGGACAATTTTGTCGCCACTTACATAGCACCAATAGAACAAAAAATAATATAAACTCTTCACGTGTCATTCGTAATTCGTACAACTTCTGTACGTTCCCGTTCCTTTAAGTGAACTTGTCATTAGTATTGATATATAGCTGACGATTGTTTCTGTTTGTATACCTTGATAGTGTTAGTTTTGCTACCTTTGTTTGTTTTTTTTCATCGTTTACTACCAGGTTTATGGTGAATAAAAGTTATTCAATGTCTAGAATTGCTTAACGGTACTGTTAACTTAATCCGTTTTATCTGCTTAAGCTCTGTGTTCATTGTATCGATTATTTCCAAATTTTCTTAAATATTAGGCTATTGCTATTATTGAGTTTACAATTATTGTTTTTTTAAATGTTATATGCGTTTATGGTGGGCTACCGCTAGTGCACACATGTGTCTTATCGTACAGTTTCACTGTTCGTCGGTATATATCGTGTCGGTATATACGAGAGGCGTTCAAAAGTTCGTAGACTGACACAGTTAACTACGAGATACGCACATCATATTTTGTTACTTTTCAACATAGTCACCTGCAACTGAAATGCACTTGGATCCGGCGTTTCTCCAAAGCTCTGATTCCGATGTAGAAGAATGTGTTGTTCTTTGTCTTCCAGCCAGCCATTTGCCATGCAATACGAATACGAATGGCGAATACGGTGGGTAACGGAGTAGTTCAAAGCCGGCATTTTGGATGACAGCCAGTGCTTAAGCTGACGTGTGATCAGATGCGTTGTTCTGGCTCTAAGTAATTTCTATTTGCTTCCTAAACTGAAAGAGTTCATGAAAGGACACAAAGTTTCTGACGACGAGGACGTTATCTGCACGACAAATGGCTGGCTAGAAGACCAAGTATAACAATTCTTCTACAACGGAATCAGAGCTTTGGAGAAACGCTGGACAAAGTGCATCTCAGTTGCAGGAGAATACGTTTAAAAATGACAAAATATGATGTGCGTATCTCGTAGCTAACTGTGTCAGGCTACGAACTTTTTGTTCAGCACATATATATCATGTACACATGTGTACATAATATATAGGCTATGTGCTGAACGAATTACACGACACGAAATGAAACTTTAAATGCCCCTCTTCGCCTTTCCGCGAATTGGTGCCGACAGTGGCACACTTCAGCCGTCAAAATAAGTCCCCACCACGCCGTACATTGACACGGTGATAAAACCCGACCGGCAAGGAAGCGCGCCGGACCGAGACATTGAAAAGTCGTCGCTAGTTGGACGCGACGAATGTCACGCAACGGTCGGTTTAATGCCACATCGTCGTGGGAGCGTGGTGCAGACGAACTCACGGGATAGCCAGGTCGGGTTTATTTAGCTCAAAATGTCCTAAAACGACAAAATAACTCTGATTTTAACGCCCAGGTGGCTCGAGTAACTTCTATTAACGACATTTTCCATTGAGTAATCGTAAAAGCAAAGTTTTATCCGAGCTACATAAGCCGATAGGGCGGTGTTGATCTCCGTTGCATAGTCCTCAGCCAGACAGCAGCTCACATTGCGAGACCACGTGTACGGGGTTATAGCGCATTGCGTGGCGTGCCTGTTTACGTATTAGATGTGTTATGTAATCGCGCTCTACAAATCGATATTTACTTACTTACTTACTCTCCAACATTCTCTTGTAGTCATTTTGCCTACCCCTGGCCGGTCTGAGTCAACCTGCGTAGGTGATTAAAAACTCAGATTGTGCGAATGCGACTAGAACGGTCACCCATCCCAGTACTAACCGGTCCCAATGTAGAACAACTACATTGATCAAGACAAACGCGCTACCACTACGAATTTATATACCACTCCGCGTCGCGGGTGGTCAACTATCGTTTCCACCGGCTCGGAAGTTACGACATTGTGATAATATATAAAAATGTGCATATTATTATATCACATTCCACCAGAAGTCCTGTCTCCTAGCAGTAATACAATGCAACAGTACGTCCAGGAGAGTTTCAGTGCCAAAGCGAGATACGACTGATTTGGCCGTATTCCGCTTGCGCGCTGAAACACTTCGGGACTTTCCGTTGCACCTTACGCAGCCGAGTGTAATGCAGGGTGAGTCGGTCGAAAATTCGCTCGCAGATTAACGGAAACGGCTGAATGCGACCTACAGAGGGAGCCACTCACGTGACCGGAAACAGCCCGACGTGGTCACGTGGTTTGAAGTCGCGATACTTCCGGTGTAGAAGAATTAACATTTGTGGAGTGGTCGACCTTTTAGCAAGTAGTACTGAACAGCCGGTCTGGCAGGGGCATCTACACTGTGAGTCAAAAAAACTGGGCCATTTTTATTTTTACTGTAACTTTGTCAAATGTTGGCCGATTTTAATATTTTTTTGCTTTGTAACCAGAAACCATTTGCGGATAAGATACGAGTAATATTTTCCACCGCACCTTAACTCTGTTGCTACATTACCTTAAAAAACTATTAAACTAACACTGGTATGAATATGAACGTTACAACAGCGTTGTTTTACTCAGCGAGTGAATATTTAAACAAAGCATAACACAGTTACACAAAAGTGATAAATGGTTGACAAATCAACACAATCAGTAAGTTCAAAAGCTATGTTCGAAGTGCCCTCCTTTCGCACGCATACAAGCTCTAAGTCTTCCACGCCACTGCTCAATAGCAATATCAACAGTCGACTGTTCAAGGCTGCACCAGCCTTCAATCAGCCGCTGCTTCAGTTCGTCGATGGTGTGAATTTTCGTCTTATAAACACGACGCTGCATCACAGCCCAGATCTCATAGTCAACTGGATTGAGATCTGGACTGTTTGGAGGCCACAAGTCTGGAGAAATGAAGTCCGGTGTTTCTCGACGCAAAAATAATTTCTGGTTCGGACAGTGATAGAATTATTAAAATCGGCCAACATTTAACAAAGTTACAGTAAAAATAAAAGTGGCCCAGTTTTTTTTTGACTCACAGTGTATATCCCTAGTTCAGAAGCTATTAACTATAAGTGTCTGCACCGCTAGGAGGTGCGAAAAAAAGATCTAAATTGGCGCTAAAATTATTGGGTTATGAGACGATTTCTTGTTACTGTTAAAGTCCATCAAAATATTGCAGGAGGAAACTTTGTCCACAGATATGAAAACGTTTACACGTTTATAAAAATTTTTTGGCGTTTCTTACGTTTTTAGAATTTTTTCCAAGTGTTTTTTTTAAATAAAACGCTACATAAATAGCATATGAATATAAATAATTCCAGCGAGAACATCTCAGAACAAAAACATCGGTTTTTGTCTTGTTTACATTTACGAAGATTATTTCAACTTCGTTGATAGAGACCAACGCGCTATACCGCTACTCCAGACTACCCCCTAAGTCGCAGTCACTAGTAGCAGTGACGGGTATTCATTTAAATAGTTAACTATTTAAATGCTATTTAAATATATATTTATTTATGAGTAATTAACTATCTAAATGCTATTCATTTATAGTTGTTTTGAAACCAAAGCGCTTGAAAGTCAACTGGAGTCGAAAATCGTGGCCAAATTTCACACTTTTGACCCCTCCCCCGTAAAATTAAAGTGAGGGGTGGGTGAAATGACCGAATGAATTTTACGAGATCAGCCTAAGACCAAACCTCTCATATAGTTTTGATGGAGTGCCTCTTAGTGAGGTTGTCTAGAAGATTAAAGTTTGGGTGTCAAAAAGTTCATGAGCAAAACATAAAAGCTACCCGGCATACGTACTTCGGTCGACCATAAAAACGCGCGCACACAGCTGAAGTGAAAGTAATGTGTACGTTGAAACTTAGACTTCCTGTTACTGTCGGAAATCGCCGGATCCCAATGTTTCGTTTTCGAAAGATAGGAAACAATGAAACAGACGGCTGGCCGAGGCAAGCAGACAATGGATCTGTGATTCGCCTGTTGTTGTCGATTAGCTACAGCAGCTGCGGCACATCGCATTCAAGGCCAATATCGCTAATGATGACCGATAGTTGCTTGCGGTTAATGACAAACACGTGGTTTCAATGCACACGAGCGGGAACAACGGTAAATCACCGACTGCTTTGATGAGCTGTTCCATCCATGTACGCAGATACTTTCAAATTTGAGCAAAGGCTTTCTTCAGATTCAATGAATAGACGTAGGTAAAGGTAAAGATAAACGTAGATTTGTATAGCGCTTGTCGTGAACACACCTCTAAGGTGCTCAGGTATAACACGCGTTCTCAAGGGATCTCACAGTTTTACCTGCACACCCCGCGTTCATCCGCTATCGGAATGAACCATACCTGCCTTTGCCTTCCCAGCCGAAGCTGGTACCAATTTACCGACCCCGGAGGGATGAAAGGCTGAGTTGGCCTTGGACAACTTGGCCTTGGACGCACTCATGACTGTGTTTAGATATAACACTAAAACATATTCATGCTTGTTTCTTTTTTATGTCCTTGTGCTACCATATTATATGGTAAATAAAGATGAATATATATAAAAGCGTAGGCGGCCCTAACGTGAAAGCGGGGAAGCATCATTCTATCATTGTTCCCATAGCTCCGCCCTCTGCTGTCCCTATTTTCAGCTGCACAATATCGCAGTGCCCGTCAGCCTGCCAGCATTTTAACATCGTGTCACACTTTGAAAACTGTAGCTATAACTGAGGCACTTGTATTGCGTCCCCTACTAGAAGACTGAGGGCGCATCACAGAGTCAATCTGTATCCTGGTGCCCGTAGACAGAATGAAACAGAAATGTTGACAGCGTTGCCAAACAAGTACTAGGCATACAGTGGACATCGCAAAACCGCAGTAGAAGATGGCGATGGAAGACTATCTGGAAAGAGAACAGAAATATGGACGGCGGGTTTGGTTTCAGGCACGCCTGGAGGAAGATAACGGTTGCAGTGGCTGACGGCGTACCAAGTAAAGATAAAGTTAAAATTAAAATTAATATAATTAAAAGCAAATGCTTACCAGTTTATACGGTCTTGAGGTATGCCCTTTAACCAAATCAGATTTGCAGTCACTCGATTTTGTCATTAACAGGTTCTTCACGAAACTCTTTGTAACTAAAAGTATTGAAATTGTAAAGTATTATCAAGAGTACTTTGACTTCTCTTTAGCGAGCGTATTATTGGCCAAACGCATAGCTAAATTTGGAGTGAGCTTCGAGTGTTTTTTGTCTGTGCTATAATTGTTTGATTTGATTTGTATTGCTTATTGTTTGTTGTCTACCATGTTTGCTTGGTGAATGAAGATTCTCAAAATTTACATTCTGAACGCGCTGTCTATATCTTTCACCGAAGAAAATACGTAAAGTCGTAACTGTGCTTGCTTACGATGTACTTTCGAGTCACGGTTCGTGACCGGCAGCTCTTAACAATCTACTCATTTGATTAGCGCGCACGTTAATGGTTCCTCGGCACATTAATCGGCTATATGTTACCCGTATTGACGGCGCAGCATGGAAACGTACATAGGGTATGCAACGTGCGTCTGAATTAAACAAGCAGTTCATGGGCAGTAAAGTTCAGCAGCCAGCACGGCTACACAAGCAAGATGACCTATATGTACCCAGAAAAATGGGCCAGATTATAGGCTATTTTTGTGATCACAGTTTGTCAGTAGGTCCGTGCATGCATGATTACCAGTCTCCCTGCGCGTGTAGCGATTATACATCTTTATTCGCCATAACTGGTAGCAAATAAACATGAAAAAAAAACAGAAAAACGGACAGAATAGAAACTTAACTAAGAGATAAATATAGGCTATCGAATTGAGACTGAAATTTTGCAAAAAATATTGTCACATTCGGCGAACTTTTCTCAAACCTTCTGACACGATCAGACCAGACAGTACTAGGCAGTTTAACAACAAAATATTGTTGATAATGTCCATGTTGAGTGTTAAATAATTTCATAAGAAAACGAACAATAACGAAGTCCACAGATGAGAGATTTATGGACAGGCTTCTAAATCATACAGGAGAACAGGGATACATTTACTGTTTAAAAGTTGTAACACAACTTCCTCCGATGCTATTCGTCCGATTATGGTTAACAGTGCATTACACGACACACGCACACAAACACGCATAGACACACAGGCAGCTTTTGACCAACTATACTATTAGCTCAACAGGTGAGTTAGTTTCACTTGCGGTCCCGCAATTTCACACATAGGCATCGGCTGTGAGAGTGAGATGTCCCTACGAAGAATGCCTCTGGCTATTTTTCTTCTGCTCGTAGTTTCATTTGAATCTTAGTTTTAGTACTTCAGAAATGTATGTATTTATTTACTCGATACAAGTTGCACGCAAAGTGCAGTGAGCAAAGAACATAGACCTAATGAACCGATCGGAAAGATCCACAGAACTCTACTCTGACAAGTGACAACCGCCAGCTGAAACAATACATAAATATGCGTTATAATCCGGCAGCACTGTCTTGTTGTTTTCCTAGGTCAGATTTTGCAAATGACTGTGAACTATATATGCACCGTGTGAGGTGTTTTTTGTGTTTTTGTATGTTTTTTTGCGTTTTTTTTTGTTTTCGCTTTTTGTTTTTTTTGCATAATTTTTCATGTACATTGGTACGATTTACATAATAAATTAAATAAATAATGAAATAAAATGTAAAAACTATTTAACAACAACAGTAACAACAACAACTATCAAACATTATTGTGTTATAGATTGTTTTTGGTTGTTCTCTCGCCATGGTGGTCCTAGCAGTTATTTTACATGAGCTCCCTCTCCCCTGAAAATTTTATGTAATGTAATGTAATCTAGAATGATCAGGAGAAATCAGCATGAATTTTACGGAGAACAACACTGGGATAATGAAATGAAAGTGCATTGCTTTGTGGCGTAACTACACTGTGTCTCAAAAAAACATCCCCGAAGTTTTTAGCTATAACTCGAGAAAGCATTGATGGATTTTTATAATATTTGGCAGAAATTTTACTGAGAAAGCAAGCAATCATATGTTGCTATATTTTCCCACCTCACCTAATTAATGCTTCTACACTACCTTGTGAAACTGAAAACACGGAAATTGTATCTTTTCACGTAAATGTTGCA
>Ga0049105_1001271_pt1 | contig 10883 bp, 15 predicted proteins | sample WorMetvaBAHAMAS1_FD_61260 | JGI IMG/M metagenome (GOLD analysis project Ga0049105, IMG submission 61260) | Worm MetaG Olavius vacuus BAHAMAS.1 | ecosystem: Host-associated > Annelida > Digestive system > Unclassified | place: Germany: Marburg | collected 2013-04-09 | reverse complement strand
GGTCCGGGAATTCCTGGCAGTCCAATTGCTCCACCTGGACCACGCTGTCCTTGTGGTCCAGTAAAACCAACTAGGCCTGAAACACACATGGGTAATAATGATAATAATACAATATTGCTGAGGATACTGTATGTTTCAACTTTCACCTTCTATAGCTTACTTACTGCACAGTCAGTAGTGACATCTGTTGACAGTTTGTTGACTCAAAGTTTGTTTACATAAACTAGACAGTTTTGTTGACGAAAATAGTTTTGTTTTAGGGTGGATGCATAGACTTGTCAGCGGTCTGTACTGCAGCTGAACACAGAAAGACGCTATGTTATAGAGATTCCTTTAACTGACCTAATGACACACTCTCACGTGAATATTATTACACATGCATATGTGTCTGAAGTTTGTTCTTTCTTCAATTTGCATAGGACTTCAAAAAGATTTTGGGCCAAGACACAGAAGAGGGATCCTGACATTGCAGTGACATTGACCCACCTGGGTTAGAATTAGTATTAGGGTTATGGTCAGGGTTTGGATAAGAATTAGGGTTATTATCAGGATTAGGAACAGGGTTAAGGTTAAGGTTGCTGTTAGGTTGCCTGATGGGTCAACACTGCAGCAACTTTAGGAACCCTACGATATTAGAAATCGCTTAACATGTTTTCGTTTTAACTGATGCTTAGTTTTACTTACTTTAACTTTAGTCTTTATTCCTGCTGATCCTTCTGAGACTATCGCAAAAGATCCTTGGGCTGCATGTGGCTATACCAAGACTGTCTCGGGCACAAAACTGCTGTGTTACTATAGTAGCAATTATCATTCATCTCACGAATAATATTGCTATAGTTAGAAAAATGGAAGACATAACTTGGAACAACTTGCACTTTCAGAGCAAACAGCCGTGACGCTTTGCAGGCAGTACAGCTATGTAAGCATGTACTGTGATGACCTACAAACCCAGCAGGCTGCGTCAGACTGATCTAGTTTTTGGATTGTGATCGGAGTTCATTAGTAGGTCTGTGCACGCAGGATTACAAGTCTCTAGTGTAGCACTTATGATTTGTGCACCCTGGTTGAGAGACATACACACGCACACAGAGAGACATACAGACACACAGCTTTTGACCGGTTATACTATTGGCTCAGCCATCCGAGCTAAAAATACACTTCCAATATAGTTGGCTTAGTTATAAATATAGGCTACTTCAGCAGCAACAGCAGCCATAGATGCACACTAAAGAGATGCTAGTCATCATGCTACTGCAACAATCAGTGATGGCAACAAAGCACACCCTCAAATATCATACTACTTCTGTGCACCTGAGGCGGAGATGACAGCAGTGATAATAATAAATCAACGCACCTTGCTCTCCAACTCTTCCAATATTTCCTCTCGGTCCAGGCTGACCTGGCGGCCCCGGTGGCCCAGTACTTGGTGATCCTTGCTCTCCTTGCAGACCCTGACGTCCTTGTGGTCCTGGCAGTCCAATCAATCCTTGAGAACCGACAGAACCTTTTACACCCTTCGGGCCTTCCGCTCCTCTTGACCCGGTACTGCCGGTGTTGCCCTGCTCGCCTTCACGGCCAGTGAATCCAGTAACGCCGATTTCACCCTGCTGACCTGGAATTCCTCGCAGACCTCTTGCTCCTTGTGCTCCACGGAAACCAGTTGCACCGACCACACCTGTCACTCCAGGTATTCCCGACTCTCCACGTCGACCCTTTTACACAACCAGTCAATCAATCAATCAATAATTCATTTATAAGGCGTTTTAAAAGCAACAGTCACTAGATGCCACGGTTCTCGGCAAAACAAATGTGTCTTCAGCAACCGGCTAAACTTCAAGAAGACCGATAAGACTAATGGTGGTTAGAGTAATAATACTAATACTAACAGTAATAATACTCAGGACAACGTTTATGGTGCTGTCATCATGAAAAAGTCGTTGCAAGTGTTTACCCAGACATCTGATGAATGGAGAACAGTGCTAAGTGCCTGGCAACCCTCAGACCAAGCCTACTGACTTTGGCACTGAGTCCGCCTGTAGGCTGCTATTGTCTACACCCACCATCACCATTTAGTATTACCACACTCAGCCCAACAGTCAATACTCACTTCACCGTTCCTTGGAAGCCAGAAGTTTGAGTCCAACTGTCAAACCTTCAATTACTGGTGGCACCGCCTTCTCAGCTGCTGTGCCATACGATGATGTTTCTGCAGAGTTGCTGTCATCCTTCTGCTGGTTACTTATAACATTTCTCTTCCAGCAATGACGTCGTTTTCTGATTAGCTGACATTTTTCTTACATTGTGGCACTCCAGATAGTATTTGCTATTTAGGCACTCTAAAAAACTTGGCTTAGATTAGATTATCCTCGTCATCATTATCATCATCACAATTCACCATCTTCATCATGATCATCACAGTGAGACAGTAACCTTCACTCCAGTTGCTCCAATATTACCCGTTGCACCTGTTGGTCCTCGAGCACCTTGTATGCCTGGAACACCTTGCAGGCCGACATCACCACGTGGCCCAACGACACCATTTGGGCCCGGCGGACCAAACACACCGGGACTTCCACGCGGTCCCGGTGGTCCGACAGGTCCACTAAATCCTACAAATATGCAGCCTCAATGAGAAATATCCACCAACATAATACAATACAGGTGTTTTGTGTTACAGAATGGTAATTTAATATTCTGAACTGTTCCTATCAATTTTGGTTAAAGCTTAAATACGTAAAAGTGGTTTGCAACTGCAAGGCCAACTTCCATTCTGATAGCTCTAAATTCACTTTGAGACAAGAGCCACCAGATAACATTCTGATCAGATCAGACATATAATATGTTAATAATTACATATGCTGAATAGCCTGTCCCAGTGGCTCAGTGGGTTAATCCATTGCTGGGCTGACAGGCTGAGGATTCTCGTCAGCTGGCTTCGAAACCAGGTATGGAAGGAAGTTTCTCAGCACGACTGGACTATGAGAAATATCCACCATGAACTAGCAGGCATGCTACAAGGTTAAATTCTCGGACAGGCACAGAGGGTTCGCCTGTATCCTCTCTAAACTGTGACAGGCCATTACACTCAGGAATAAGGGCACCTGAGTCATAAAGATTGTTGGCTGTTGGATAACAGAGGGCTGCAGGCACACCACATCAAGGTCAGTGGTTAAAGTGTAATGGGATGCAAGGGAACGCCGTTTTCCACCTCCAATTTATGGCTCATAGCGTTCCCCCACCTCAGATTGTTATAGTGAGTGAGTGAGCAGTTTCTTAACGACATATCAGCACATATTAGGCTATTCAGTGCCATTCATTGATTCAGTGCTATTCACGGTATGGTAGATTTACATAAAAGTTGAATATAATCAAGGCTATTTAGCTACGGTAAAAATGAATGAGAAATATATACTTAAGAGTAAAAGAGAGAAAAATGATCATAAAAACATGAATATGAAAAATAAAAGTGTGATTGTTACAGAGCTAGAAAAAGGAACATCACCACGTGGGCACAGGGGGCCCAAACCTGAATGTTACCGTTCCCACCTCAAATTTTGCACTTTAACCACTGATAGAAGTCAGCGATACACCAACTATGCTATGACCTGGCCGGGACGGCGGGCGGAACTCGGGCCGCTCGGTGTGCCTTTTGCATGTAGGGTGTATAAGCCTAACAGCAGGAGAAACTTATGGACACTACATAAACAGTACAAGGTCCTCAATTACATACACCACATGCCTGTCCTGTCCACAGGGCAGTGTAGCACACCATTCATTCACAGACACTAAGCACACACCAAGGCTTGTGCAATGGGCCACGCCTTAGCAGCAGGGCCCCAGCACTGACTGTGGGCTCTCATACCAGCCTCTGTGTCCAGTCACTTCAAAGGCAAAGGAAAGGAATATACTGAATAACTATCTGAAAACTAACGTGTGATGCTTCCTTTGCAACTGCTTACCGGTGTCGCCAACTGGTCCGGTGTTGCCTCTCACTCCAGGATCACCAGGTGGACCTATACCACCAACCTGACCTACAGAACCACGAGGCCCAGTATTGCCTCTCTCTCCTGGCAGTCCAGTTGCTCCACGCTGCCCAGTGAATCCGGAAATTCCACCAAAACCTTGAATTCCCTTTGTTCCAGTCGGTCCAGTATAACCCACTTCTCCGATGTCTCCAGGCGGTCCGCTGCGACCAGTGTCACCAATGGGCCCAGTAGCTCCAGCTCCACCACGTGCACCTTGAGAACCAGGTGACCCAGAGGGCCCAGCCAAACCCCTGGCGCCAGTTGCTCCCGTGCTTCCAACTTCACCCGACGGTCCGGCCGGTCCTTCTGGTCCTGTGAATCCACTTGCTCCAGGCTGGCCACTTTCTCCGCGAAGTCCGGTTCGTCCAATTTGTCCAGGAGGCCCTGGTTGACCCTGCAAGCCTGTGTCACCAGGAATACCGGCCACTCCAAAAGTACCAGGGGCACCTTTTGGACCCGGAGAACCTCCGAAACCACTGGGTCCTGGAACACCGATCAAACCTACGTCACCTTTCGGTCCCTGAGGTCCAGGCACACCTGAGCACCACAAACACAGCGTAACACAATGCTAAACTGCCAGAGTAAAAATACAAAACCTAGTCTGTACTGTAACTTTACTGTAACAAATGGCAGCACAATAGACAACAAACGACAAATTCATAATGGATTGACAAGACAATGCAGAGAGCTACACATTCAAGTATACTCACCTACCAATATTATGATACGATACACAACTATTTAACATGTGAACAAAAGCTTTTAATAGTCAGCTGAGTCTACCATACGCCATCCAAACGAAATTAATAAACGAATAAAAAATGAGACAAAAAAAAACCAGTGAGCAGAAAAATCCAAAAAGCAGTCAGAAAGTCTGTGAACAATCAGTGGGGTTAACTACAGCAGTTCACAGAACGTATAATGTGGCATACACTGACCTTGCTGGCCCTGGAAACCTGGCTGTCCAGTAGCTCCTGTGGGTCCACGGCCACCTTGCAAACCAACTGGCCCGATGCGACCTCGCTGTCCAACAGGTCCAATGCCACCGACCTCGCCTGGAGCCCCGGTAGCACCTTGTATGCCCTGCCGACCAAACGGACCTGAGTCACCTCTCACGCCCTTATCGCCAGTAGCTCCAGTTGGCCCACGAGCTCCACTTGCTCCAATTCTTCCGGGTGCACCTTGGAAGCCAGTGAAGCCCTGTGCACCTTGTGGCCCAGTATCTCCTGGCTCACCTGACTCTCCACGCAGACCATCTGGACCAGGGAAACCAAACTCGCCTGGCGACCCAGTGTCACCAGAAACACCCTTTAGTCCTTGCACACCAGTAGCTCCAAAAGACCCCGGAAGACCAACATCACCTTTGGCACCTTGTGGACCGGTAGCACCGGTCGGACCCCGGCGTCCAGCCAATCCAATTGCTCCTTGAGATCCAGCATCACCCATGTCTCCTTTTGGGCCCGCAGGACCAATTGCACCACGAATGCCGGGAGCACCTACCAGTCCAGACTCACCTTGTGGGCCAGGCTGCCCGGTAGCGCCAACTGCACCTAAACACGAGAAACACACAAGCACCATTCAGATTGCTAGACTCACTGCATTTCCGCCCACACACACCAGCACACTCCATATCATGATGATGATGAGACAACGATGACTAATGAGTGATGACAATACATGTAATGACGATGATGACTGCAATGGATATGACTATTATGCAGATGATGACAACGACAATGACCACGACGATGATGACTGATAGTGACTAGTTTTCCACGGCCCTCAAAATTTTGAGCCAAGCCACAGAATTTGCTGTTTTGCCACAAAAATGAGCCAAGCTGCAGAATTTACGTTTTTCAGCAGAATTTCTCGAAATACTCTTCAAACAAATGCATTTATTAGGCAGTTTAGTATTAGCAATTCACCTAAAAAGTAACTGCTTAGTAGTTCACTAGTCACGCTTCGTTCTTCAGTCGTTAATTAAAAATTACTACAGCAGTTGAGTATTTACTAGCTTTGTTTGCCATCCGAGTGAACATTCGTGGTGTGACATGAACATTAACAGATAACAAATTATTGGATGTTTTGATCAGCAGAGTTTATTTTCATCCAGCTGACTATCTACTGCATATTTAACAGTGATCTGCCGCAGTGAGCTGCGTATTTGTGTAATTTAATGAAATGCCATGCATAATTTTTCACGGAAAATGTGGTCTCTAATGACTGATAACTGACGACCGACGATGACAATGACACCAATAATGATTGCGATGATTATGATTATTATGACGATGACGATGATGACGATATTGACAATGACAACGATCATTATGATTATGATTATCACTGAAAATGTACTGATTAGGTCGGCATTACTGTGAAAATACTGCAAGAACACTGCACACAGTCAGAGTGATAAATGCATGAAAGACATTACCGCAATACAAAGATGCAATTATACAGGCAGCTAAAAGCATCTTAAACAGTTCAAACGACAATATACAGCTCTCACCATTAGGGCCAGTGAATCCTGTAAACCCGGCCTGGCCCAGAGCACCTTGAGGTCCTGCAAGGCCAGTAGCACCAGTCGGGCCGGTGTTGCCTTGAAATCCAGACTGCCCAAGCCGTCCAGTTGGTCCTCGAATTCCTGTAGCGCCTCGCGGCCCGACTGTACCCACCTGGCCTGGTGCACCTGGCTGACCTGGAAGACCTATAAATCCAGTGTCACCAGGCGGTCCAGCCTGACCGACAACACCCTGTGGTCCTGCTGCTCCAGTAGCTCCTTGCTGGCCAACACTGCCTGGAGAACCCCTCTGTCCTGGCTGACCTGGCGTCCCTGCTTCACCCGGTAGTCCAGACAAACCAGGATCACCTTGCAAGCCTGCTAGTCCCGTTGGTCCGGGTGCTCCTGTTTCTCCAACCACACCTTCTTCACCCTGTAGGCCAGGGTTGCCTCTACGGCCAGCTGCACCTCGCGGGCCCGGTTGACCGATGGGTCCTATACGTCCAGGCTCACCTGCAGCGCCAGGTTGACCACGAGAGCCTCGAAGTCCTGGCAAACCTGCCTGTCCGCTAATTCCAGGGTTTCCAACAATACCCGCTGCTCCTTTTGGCCCTGAGAAACCAGTGTCTCCTTGTGCTCCCGGACTGCCAGGGAATCCCACCCTTCCAAATGCACCAGGATCACCTCGCTGACCTTTGGTACCTGGGACTCCAGTTGCACCTGCAAGCACATCAGTTACACTGCACCTGACGTGTCATATAACAACAACGACAATGACAGCAATGACAACAACGACATTGACAATGACAACAATAACAACAATGGCAACAAGGATTACAATGATGATTATGACGACAGTGACAATGATGACGATGCGAGTGAGTGAGCAGTTTGATGACGATGATGGCAATGATAATGACATGACAATGACAACAAAGATGACACCGACAATAATGACAATGATGACAACATGATGACAATGACAACAACAAAGATTACATTGACAACGATGATGGTAATGACACAACATGACGAAAAGACAAGGACGATGACAACAATGATGACGATTACAACAATGATGGCAATGACAATGACAAACATTACACTGACAACGATGATGGCAATGACAATGACAACGGTGGTGGCAATGATAACAACATGATGACAATGATGACAATACAATGACAATGATGACAATGACAACGATGACAATAATGGCAATGATGATGACATGACGAAAAAAACAACGACAATGACAACAATGATGACCATTACTACAATGATGATGATGACAACAAGGATAACAATGATGACAATGACAACAATGATAACGACGACAACAACAACGATGACAATGACAACAGTGACAATAAGAGTGCAATGACAATGATGATGACAACGACAATGATGACCATGATGGCAATGACAACAACAATGACGACCAAAACGACAATGACGACAATGATGACAATGATAACAACAACAGAGATGACAACAACAACGATGACAATGACAACAATGATGACAATGACAGCAATGATGACAATGACAGCAACAATGATGACTGACTATGACAACAATGATGACAATGACAACAGCAGAGATAAAAACAACGATTACAATGACAACAGTGATGACAATGACAGCAATGATGACAATGACAGCAATGATGACAATGACAACAACAATGATGACTGACTATGACAACAATGATAACAATGACAACAACAGAGATGAAAACAACGATTACAATGACAACAGTGATGACAATGACAACAAAAAATGATGACGGCGATGATGACAATGACAACAATGATAATGATGACGACAACAATTATGATAACAACAATGATAACAGTAACAAGACTGCCTTCTATCTAGGGCTGACCACTCACGAATGCGTGCATCTAATTATGTGTGGTCACTTCCGGTCATGTGACAAAGATGCTGGCCACATCATTCAATCAGCTATAGCCAAAAACCCATGCCAAATACAAACTTGATGGCTCTATGTTTTATAGAAATGGAGTTACTGCGGACTGAAGTTTTACACTGTGTGAATAAGGATTTTAGACCCTTTTTTGCTCGTATGACCTTGACATTGACCCAATGACCTACATATATGAACTTGACCTGTATTCCTAAGAGATATGCTGGATGTGCGAAAATGAACTTTGTATGTCAGCGCTTTCAAAGTTATCATATTACAGCCTGCAAACACGTGCATCTAGTTATGTGTGGTCACTTCCGGTCACATATCAAAGATGGCCATCCGATCCGCCATAGCCAAAAACCCATGCTACACACAAACTTCATGGCTCGATGTTTTATAGAACCGGAGTTACTGCCGACTGAAGTTTTACATAGTGGAATTACAGATTTTTAAAAATACTTTTTTCCTCCTGTGACCTTGGCCTTGACCCAATGACCTTCATATATGAACATGACCCATATTCCCTGGAGATATACCGGATGTGCAAATATGAACTTCCTATGTAAAGGCTTTCGAAAGTTATCGTCTGAGAGACAGGCATACAGACAGTGACAACAACGATAACAATACCAAGATATCAGCACAATGAAGACAACGACATCAATGATGACAATGGTTTAAACTGCTAAAATGATAAGCTAAATTCCTACGGTATGCTACACAGCTAACTGATGGTTCATAGTCGCAAAATGAATTACTGAACGTTAACATACATACCCGTTATTCCAGGTCTGCCAGCTTCGCCAGGTTGGCCCTCATTTCCACGAACCCCAGCACTTCCAGGCAAACCCTGCTGTCCTCTCTGTCCAGCTGCTCCAGGCTGACCTGATTGGCCGGGATCACCACGCTCTCCTACTGACCCAGCAATGCCGGTGTCACCAGCTGGGCCAGCCGGTCCAGGACTACCATCTGGTCCACGGCGTCCCGGTGCACCTCGCTGGCCTGCTGGTCCTTCGCTTCCAGTGAATCCAGTTGCCCCTGACTGACCTCGAACCCCTGGTGCCCCAGGAGCGCCGACTGAACCTGGACTTCCAGTTCCTCCAGGGGAACCAGCTCGTCCTTGATTACCTCGTGGCCCCTGAGGACCTACTGGGCCAGACGGCCCTGTAGCCCCAGGCTGTCCTGTGTTACCAGCGGGACCAGTTGCACCAGGAGGACCATTTACGCCTATACAAACAACCAACAGACAGTGACAATCACCAAAAAAATTAATGCTTTTTATCACTGTAAAGCTACAATTTCAGTTAGTCTATTTAACGAGGCCACTGGCTAGATGTAATGTAAGCACAAACTTACAATTTATAAGCAAATAGTTTTATTCCAACACTTTTATAGTGACTTAAACAGCGAACACCACGGCAAGGTCCACTGAGGTATCATGCTATAGGATAAACAAAAACAGCTAAAATATAAATAGAACTTGTCTGCTGTATGCTTTGTATGTTTTTCGTCATGTTCTGTATGTGCTGCCTTATGGTGTAATGAACGGCAATAATACAAGTAGATCAGCTAACGCAGACAAACTGCGCTGCAGCATAGGTAAAAGTAGGCAAAAATGTATAAGTGTGAAAAGCGTGCATCTAACATTCCTCTATCTTACGGCGCAAAAGACATTTCGAAATGCTAAACCGTTTAGGCACCTTTAACAAATAAATTAATAACGATTGAATAATGTCAGTGCACTGCGAGTGTCACTTGGGTAAAGCGAAGTGCAGCTAAATGTTGAATTTCAATTAGCCACGTTACGTTAGGTACTGACATCACAATGCGGAAACGCCCACTCCACTGCTGCGCCATGTGCTATATACACCTAATCCTGCAATGCCATTTTTTTCCGCCTTAATCCGCAATAGTGTAATGCATCCAAACACCTCAGTTAGTTCAGTTAATGAACATTGTTAGTAATTTCATATTCCATTGTAATAATTGCGATGCAAATAGAGTATTTGTCAAATTTCGTGACAGTGTTGATCAGCATGGCTGCCACGACTAGGAGTGGTTCGCTTAAAGGCCAACTCCAGCATAAGTTTTATTTCAGTAAACGAATTGTGGTTGTATAAAATCACAATATACGTAACAAACTGTTTAGCAAAAAATTAAGTAATTTGACAAAAAAAGGAATTTTGTCATATTAATTTTGTGCTAAAAATAGAACTTCGCGTTTTCGATGCAGAGCGCAGATCTGATTTTCATTTCAGTTTCCGGTTTGATGGTTGATGTTTATAATATACTGTAGCTTATTGTCAGTGATGTTAACAAGACCACAAAGTGCAAGACCAAGACCAAGACCAAGACCAAAGAAGGCAAGACCAAGACCAAGACCAAGACCAGAAACAACAAGACCAAGACCGATCAAGACCAA
>Ga0049105_1001270_pt1 | contig 10884 bp, 3 predicted proteins | sample WorMetvaBAHAMAS1_FD_61260 | JGI IMG/M metagenome (GOLD analysis project Ga0049105, IMG submission 61260) | Worm MetaG Olavius vacuus BAHAMAS.1 | ecosystem: Host-associated > Annelida > Digestive system > Unclassified | place: Germany: Marburg | collected 2013-04-09 | reverse complement strand
GCATCTGCTGATTGCTTACTTTCTCGGTATCATGTGTGCCAAACATTATGAAAATCCGACAATGCTTTCTCGAGTTACAGCTAAAAATGTCGGGGATGTTTTTTTTTGAGACACACTGTAGTATAAAGCAGACAGGAACAAAAACATAGCAAAACACGGCAAGATAGACATAAACAAGTAGCTCAGCTATCGCAGAGAGACCGCGCTGCAGCGTGGGTTAGTTATGGCCAAAAGTGGAAGACTGGAACTGGGAGACAATATATTTTACGACTTTATGGCTCTATCTTCAACCACTGTGGCGTAATTAGCCACCAAAGCAATCGAATTCGGTGAAAAAACGCAAAATAAGGGCGATTACGCCGTTCAAGCTCATTTAAGGTCATCGAGGTCGGTACCAATCGAAAGCCCGTATGCAACTGCCTATTAGTGATTAATAGTAACTGACATCCTATCTCGTACCGTTTCGGAGTTATCGCAGCTTATTGTTCAAATTTTGGACACTTTACATTTTTGAGCCACCCTTTGGGGCTTAGGAACAATCTACGATGTCCATCTTGGGCTCATTGGAAAGTGCATAGTAGACTTCCTATTAGTGTTAATTGAACTGTTTCGCTAGGTTTTACAGCTGAGGCGCTACGGGCGCAAATAAATCGAATATCGGCCTTTTGCAAGCGGGTGAGTCAGTATCCGCCAAATTTTCACGCAGAAGGGGACGTCCACCACTAATCATTTTTGCACAAATAATTAAGCCAATGAATGCCTTACAACTTTGTCGCTGACAGATTTCACACAAAGAAACTTTGTAGCAGACTGTCTTTATGCGAAGTGCGATTTTACACGGAAAATTGCCTTGACTTCATTGCTACTGATGCGTGGCGCCAATTCATTTAACTTCAATCCACCGGATTATCAGGTTTGGGGGCAATGCTGGAGTTTTATCACAAGTTGCAACAGAAGCCAAAAGCAAGTTTCCGAGTTTAAAAATGCACTTCAGTTAATTTTGTCTGCTTTACCGCAGAAAGCCATTGACAACGCTGTGAAAGACCACCGCAAGCGACTGCATGGCATGCGTGGCAGCCAACAATGAACATTTTATACATTTAATGTGATAATTAATTTAACAGACCGTAACTGTTTTATTTGATTAAATATAATTGGATGAAAAATTCATGAATTTCGTAATAAACCGTTGTTAAAATTTGAGGGGTCTTACTGGTAAAAGTGATACAATATTATTCATACAAATATTCAGATAAATAAACCAAAATTGATGTTAACGTAGGAATGTGTTTGGGAAATAAAAAAAAATTTCAGTTACACGGGCTCACCATAAGTGAAAATATCACCAAAAATTTAGAGGGGGGGGCTACTTTTTGACTCACACTGTATATTATCGCGTGTAAACCACTCAGGCAGCATCAACAAACCGTCTCTAAGCATTACAAGCTCGTGCAGTAGATTAGCCGATGCAATGTGCGAACAATCAATAGAACGGGTAATATGAGACTCGATAATATTGTTCATATGGCCATTCACATTACAGTAATACCGTTCTTACGTTACACTGTACAGTTCTTACCAATACTTGAATTACTACGGCCATAATTTATGCAGTAATAAGCTGACAGTTCTCTTGCAGTTTTCCTATTTGTCCCTCGATCCTCCTGTCTCAGCAACCAGGATTTACTTTACTCGAAGCATCAGTGCCAGTGTAGTTTGTATCCGTTCCCAGGACGCACATGTGCGATGCACGCGCCGTGCGAGCGGCTGCGCAAAGTCGAACTGTTCACAGAGAGTATCGCCGCGGAAGATAACAAGTAGCTCAGCCATCACAGAGAGACCGCGCTGCAGGGTGGGTTAGTTTTGGCCAAACGTGGAAGACTGGAACTGGGAGACAATATTTTACGGTCTATCTTCAACCACTGTGACGTAATTGGCCAGCAAAGCAATCGAATTTCGTGAGAAAAACGCAAAATAAGAACTCTTACGCCGTTCAAGGTCATTCCAGGTCATCGAGGTCGGTATCAATCTAAAGCCCGTATGCGACTTCCTATTAGTGACTAATAGTAATAGACATCATATCTCGTACCGTTTCGGAGTTATCGCAGCTTACTGTTCAAATTTTGGACATTTTGCGTTTTTGAGCCCTCCTTTGGGGGTTTATGGACAACGTACGATGTTCAGCTTGGGCTCATTGGAAATCGCGTAGTGGACTTCCTATTTGTGTTGATTGAACTTTTTTCGCTAGGTGTTACGGCTGAGGCGCTACGGGCGAAAATAAATCGAAAATCTGCGATTTCGCTCCAACGCGGTCAGTTTGATCCAAAATTCCAGATAGAAGGGGTCGCCCTGCCCCAATCATTTTTGCACGGATGGTTAGGCCGATGAATGTCTTACAATTTTGCCGCTGACAGTTTTCACACAAAGAAACTTCGTAGCAGACTTTCTTTAAGCGAAGTGCGATTTTTCACGGAAAACGGCCGTTTTGCGTTTTTGAGCCCCCTTTGGGGAGGGGGCAACGTACGACGATCATCTTAGGCTCATTGAAAAGCACGCAGTGGACTTCCTACTAGTGTTAATTGAACTTTTTTTCTGTAGGTGTTACGGCTGAGGCGCTACGAGCGAATATCGACTGAAAATCGGCGATCTCGCTCGAACGCGGTCAGTTTGACGCAAAATTTCAGGACAAGGGGTCGCTCCCACCAACCATTCTTTTTGTCACAAAACTAGGGAAATGGTCTTTCATGTGGTATAAGAATGCTGACACAACTTTCTTTCGTTTTGTCACAAATCACGCGTTTGTCAGACAGACAAAATTCTCATCGCTAGACCGCGTCTGCAATTTTGCACTGCATTCCATGCAACGCGGTAATTATTTTTACTCAGTCAGGACTGATGTACGTTACGACGCTGAATATTTAACAACGTAAGACATGTGCAGTTCGCATGTAGCCTTGTGGTAGAGTCTTAGGTTAAAGAAAAAGAACTGTAAAATAATTACCGGCAGAGAAACCGAGGATCGCGAGAACGCAATACGATATTTTTTATTATTATTATCGTTGTATTTAGTTTTTAAGTTACTTCTAATTTTGTGTGTATTACTTCTATATGCATGTTTCTGCTGACTGTGTGGCATGTAAGTGGCGCTACCCGCCCTTTGTCACGTTGATTTTAAATAAAATAAAAAAGATGTATTTACACGCGTTCAAAAGCGGACGAGTCGCCAGCTTAGTCTAAGTCTATCATATACATCAAAGTAAAACGTAAGTACTGAAACGAAAAGAGAAAACCGATAGGCATAAGGCAAGTCCATGGAGTCACAGACTCAGACTGGTGTGAGGAAAGGATCTGGAGATCAACGTTAACTATACGCAACCTCCAGAAGTGTGTGTGTTTTTTTAAATATAGATATATGAAAACGCTGACCGTTTCGTTAAATTAAGGTGTTGGTACCTCACTCATCCTATGTCCTATATATCAGCTGTGGTCATTAGCGTATGCGTATGAAAAATGCAGGTCATCCTAAGAGTCCGCCAAAATTATAAGGCTATGGCCCCTCTACGCTTCTCGTACAAACGCAACTGCTGGGGTCATTGTCCCCGTAAATCGTGCAGGAGGTGATTACCTAAGCAGCTAGCCAGGATTTTTTGTGTCCAAAGGCTTTCTGTCTGGAGATTTGGCGTCAACATTACTCATATACAGACTGGTAAACCACTAACCGGTCGACGCTTATGGCGGTGAGGTTGAGGATAGACGCGGTACAGCTCATGACGTCACATGCAATCCACGTGTCGCACAGTAGGTCACCGAGAGCCCAATCACCGCCGCTTACCTGTCGTAGTATTCAAACAACACCGATGACAAGCAAGTGAAAAGCAAAACAAAGTAGAAGAAAGGGCACAGGCCGTATAGCCTCTGTGCCCAATCATACAACAAGTAGCTCAGCTATCGCAGAGAAACCACACTGTAGGGTGCCTTAGTTTTGGCCAAAAGTGGAAGAATGGGACTGGGAGACGATATTTTGCGGACATTATAGGTTCGTCTTCAACCACTGTGACATAATCGGTCTGCAAAGCTATCGAACTCGGTGAAGAAAACACAAAATAAGGGCTATTATGCCGTTCAAGGTCATTCAATGTCACCGAAGTCGGTACCAATCGAAAGCCCGTATGCGACTTCCTATTAGTGATTAATACTAACTGATATCCTATCTCGTACCGTTTCGAAGTTATCGCAGATTATTGTTCAAATTGAGGACATTTTGCGTTTTTGAGCCATCCTATCGGGGATTAGGGGCAACGTACACTGTTCACCTTAGGCTCATTGGAAAGCTCGTAGTGGACTTCCTATTAGTGTTAATTGAACTATATGCGCTAGGTGTTCCAGCTAGGGCGCTACGACAGACAGACAGCTTTCTCCTGACCAGACCGCGCCGTATGTTAATAAACGACACACGTGACCTTCAACAAGAGGCTCATCTCGCTGCTTCTGTCTGTTCTTAGGGCAACGAGTTGCATGAACGTTACTCGACGGTTAAGTAGCGCTTAAGTCGAATATGCCAAGTTGTAGTTATTCGCATGTAAGAGAGTTCCAACGAGTTTTTCGATCAAATCCATAAAAAAATAAATGCTTGGCGATTAAACTTTGCGAAATATTTAGGCCATGCGCACACGCACTTTATGCGTCGAGTATGTTGCAACAGAACAAGTTCAGCGGAGTTATAACTTTTAAGAGCTACTGTAAGTTACCTGTTAGGCCAGAGCCGGCGCAGACCACCTCGAACCCCTCGACCGAGGGGCACGCAGTAAAATGGCCCCATTACGGGCTAAAAAGGCCCCATTGGTGGTGAAAGGCCTTAAAAGACCTCATGTGTCGGTGTAAAGGACGGGTCACACTAAGAAGGGCTAGGTAGGGGCCCATAGAGATGAACTTGTTGAAGGTGATGACTAAAGAAAGGCCCTGATATTGGGGGAGGGGTTAGGTGACACGATGACAAATAAAAAGGTCCTAAAAATTGAAAAGGGAAAATTTCTACCTTTGGGGCGGGGGGGGGCTCATTTAGGCTTGCGCCGGCACTATGTTACTTATCTTCTGAGTGATTTGATCCAACAAGCATTTACTGATTAGCTGATGATGGCGTGTCGTGCAAAGCACATGCATTTCTTACATCGCATCATGTCTCCAGTAGGCCTACATCTCAAGTCTTTCTGTAGAATAAAGTCCAAACCTCTACTGCAAGTCAGAAATGCAAAAAAAGAGAAAATAATAAGCCTAGTATGTGGATATCGAACTGTCATTTTCAAGCAAAACACATGAATGTAAGCCTTACACAGCTTTGTGTGGGCTTAAGTTGTCAGCTTCCAATGCACGTTAAATTGCCTTCTCGCAAACGCTTCGTTATAAACATGGGCATATGAGCATTCTAGCAACAATAATCTGAACCGGAAATCTCAATCGGAGAAGCTGGCAATTTACAGTTACACGCAAAAACTGCGTTGGTGTCACTGTTTCGGCCTGAAACGTGAGAGGCAGCACTGGCATTCGGCAAGCTGTCTGGCCTACCTTTACTGGTTGGCTATGGTGCAAATCGTTGTTTGACAAATTTATATTCTTTCCGTGAACTCTGCATCTGCGGTGATGTGCTACTTGTCTGGCGTCAGAGCAGCGATTAATGGAGCGTGACCGTATGCAAGTGCGTGACGCAGAGTAAGGTGTGTCACGGTCCAGCAGCGCCAATAGATGCTGCCGATCAACGACTGCAACTCAAGACTAATGCTGTGTTGCTCACAAGTTCTTGCGACGCTCTTTATTTCATTCAGTTTGGAGATGCCAGTTAAAGAACTCTAATGTATTAGCAAAAATAGCCTAATAGTAGTCTATAACACCAGCTATCACCACGAGAGACCTATTCAAGTAAACAGCGAATTTAATGAAGCTGAATTTGACGTCTGATTTGGCTTCGGTTTTTTCATAAGACCCTTGATAGGTTTTCATGCAGAATTATACTTGGTTATTGTTTTATGGTAAAATTATGTCGCTGTGCCAAGTGCTACGTCTATGGCCAAGTTTCTTTCTCATTGATACCAGTCAGTATTGGTTCAGCTTGAAAGTCACATGTAGTCTCACCATGCAATCGATAACCGGCAGCGGAAGTGTGACCCGGTCGACGGTCGATCATAAAACAGAGCGCCCAGAAAGAGGTTTATGAGACGGCCTGGCTTATTAACGACGTCTCCTGGGTCGGCAATAAAAGTTTTCCTCCATTCAAGTCTTTTTGTCAGTGATTTAGCGTAGGAATCGGTGACGTGGAACCGATTTTTCGTTACCCGGTTCCACAACGGGTACCCGTTTTACGACGGTTGTAATTCAATTCTGGGACGCTAAGTGTAGGAAAGGAAAATGTAAAGACTATAGAAAATACGAGAAACAATACCTCGAATTATTACTATATACGAACGAACGAACGAACGAAGTTTATTTGCCAATGAACGAAGTGAACAATGACTGGTTACCAGTAGAGGCCGAAGCCCATCAAAGCTGGCCATCAAAAAAAGAAACTGACAAACTAACAAACAGAGAAAGACAGAGAAAGAAAGAGAAAAAAACAAAATACGATGTTATACATAAAATAGCAGCAGAAAAATACAAAAGAAAAACTATTGACACCAGAATTACATCACCACACATTAGACCACATAGAGTTAGTGAAATACAATCATAGCAACATGTTTTCGGACAAGTAACATTTAAGCTTCTTTTTAAACACTACATGTGAGTTTATATCAGTTACTGATCTAGGAAGACTGTTCCAGAGAAGACACCCTTTGAACTTTATACACTTTAAACAAAACGATGAATTAACAGTGTACAGATATAGTTACCGCCGTTTGTCGTCGAGCAGTCCATATATGGGCAATAGAGTCCAGCAGTGTTAAACACTTTATAAGCTTTATAAACTTTATTGACGGAGAACGTGAAGTTTAAGGAACTAAATAATTGCACGTATAACTGTCAAATGAAAATAACTGACAGTGAAAACAGAATTGCTACGCAGCTGAAGATGACATTACTTTTAGTTAACAACCGACTTTATCATCGTAAACAGACTATGCTTCTGCTGGATTGTAATCTGTCTCGTGACAAAGTGGAAGAGATGGCCCACAATGACGATAACATTCCGATAAAAATTCTGATGAAAAAACTTAACTTTTGCGAAGTGCATTAATTCTTTAACTTTTTAAAAAACTTTTAACTACATATATTTTCTATCAGGGTCAGAACTTTGCATAAAGTACATGTGTATAAGCTGTATAGAGAAGGTGGCTTGCCAGAAGCCGTATACAATTATACAAAATATTGTTTTGTCTTGTCTTGAGCTAATTCTCCAATATAACAGTGAACAAAACAGTCAGATTAGTAAAGGTGCACTGTTACAGTGGTGAGAAACTGCATCAGCAGAACTCAAGTCACTAGACTCCGAGGAGGCTCCAACAGATGACGTACGTGCTATGCTGAAGTCACAGTGCTGGGAATAAGACGCTGGCTTCAATGCGCCATATAGCAGTTCTAAAACAAGAAGAAAGTACCGCAGATTTCTCGCGTCGGCGGTCATTGCGCCGTTCAAGGCGATTCGAGGTGATTCATTTTTGTTACCCGGTTCCACAAACACCATTCAAAAGCCCATATGCGACAACGAGAAATTTTTCATCGAAATTCCTCGAGTACTAGGGGCCACGGCTATAAAACACATTTTGTGAATAACACAGCTGCAGCATTTTTGGTAACCGCGTTATAAATGCTTGGAATAGTCTTTCACCATCTGAGGAAGATTTTTCATCCCTAAACAAGTTTAGAGCATCGTTGGCATTAGTTTATCTGTCTGAATTTTTGTGTATATGACATCATTTTCTAATGTTGTCTGTTTTTGTATTTGTATTTTATTTTTAAAGGGTAGTTGTAAGTGCTAATTCATTTAGCCTTTCTGTCCTTCAGAACATGTTTAGAACGATTCTGCCTACATATATGCTGTACTGCTGTAGTGCTGTACGGTCCATGATGATGATGATGATGATGATGATGATGATAATCCGACAAAGGCCGAAACAGTTCAGAACTAGTAAATTTCTCTCTGCAGTACTTTAACACGTCGCTGAGTGGTCAAAGTAACGCAGAACACGGCGGCATCTTTGATAGAGAACAGCTCCGGGGACCTGCTTCCTTAGTTCCTCCACAGTTGCACAACGTGACATTAAAAATGCAGAGTTGCAAAGTAGCAAAGTAGCGTTGCTCATAGACCCCCTGGATTACAGTCCTGAGTGCGTAAAAAGCGTTGGTGACTGCGGTCTTGTCAGATCTGGCTCGATTGAGGGATTGCGCCGCAGCGGAAGGGAAAGTCGATTTGTGAGGGGAGGGGAGGTAGGCACTGCTTTTCTTTGGAGAAAGCAGATGTGGAAAAGAACAGAGGTGAGGAGATGCAGAGTTGAGTTTTGCTACCTTTCCAATCCTCTACTTTGATCACTATATAACCATAAAATACATCTACTGGATCCATTTATGATACTGTACAAAAGTGTACATGGACTTCCGCTTAATGAAGTCGGTCTCATATTTCTAAAGCGCAAATTAAAGAACTGTTATTATGTTCGCTGAACAGTCATATCGACAACCACGGGAGCGTATTTGTGTAGTGATAACGCGAACAAAAAGTAGGCTAACATGAAACAAGGACGTGGCACGAAATACGGAATACAGATCTCATTTTAAATTATATACTCTGACACTGTTGCCGTCTCGAACGAGCAGAATATAGTGCAATTAACCGAAATGCCAAGCGCACATCCTCTGCGAGCATTACTGGAATTTATTGGTGACGCTCTCTCTCTGAACTGAAGGGAAACAAACTGGACTTAACGGGATTAGTTCTACACAAATGAAGGTGTTTGTGCTCTAAGGAGGTAAGTGAAGCTTATCATGGTATACGCTCGGGGCACCTGTCGACAACTAGAGCACATGATTAGACTGTATTGTTTGACTTCAGTTCGTCGCTGGCTGAGAACATCTTTCACTGTTCGTCAGCTGTTCTACAGCGTGAGTCAAAAAAAGAAACCATGTCGAATTTCTTATAATTCTATGAAGCTTGCCGAATATCACTAATTTTTGGTACAGATTAAAATCACGTCACCTGCACTTCGTGAAATGTGATAATCAATCAATGTATTCCGACTGTGCAAAACAACATAAACTGAATAACAACAAAACAATATAAAGCACAGTGACGGGCTACCAGACAAGCAAATGCTCATCTAAGCTGGTCGCTCAAATAAGTACAAAAATTAGCAAATATTACAAATCAGAATAACTAGAGACAGACAGAAGGAAAGACAGACAGACAGACAGATATGCTCAGACGAAATTTCTCACATGGCAAAACAGATCGGCCTATATAAAAAAACAAACAAGCACGACCACAGTCATACATTAAAAATACTGTTAATATCAACTACTTGAAGGAACTCCTTTAATTTATTACTGAAATACTTGACCGAAGAAAATTCTTTTAGTGATGAAGGCAGTTGGGTGATAAGAACAGGGAGCCCGTTTTTGTTATAATAATATCATCCGCTTGCACGTAAAAGCCTCTATCGAGGGGATTCCTTATTATTAACGCATCAGATCACGCGGTTTTGATCATCTTAATTCACCCACAGTGGTAGACATATCGAGGAAAGTAAACAGTGGGAAAAAGCACAGCACAGAAAAAAATCACAACTTACTACAATATCTACAAAACAGATTTTCGGCGCAGTTGTACTGTGACGAGAACTTGTTTTTCTCAATTAAGCAACTAGGCAATTCAATTTACGACATTCTTTGTCAACATCTATGCTACGAGTTCTACATAAGTCCAGAGATTGCAGATCGGCCTTATTGAGTTGACGCATTCAAGTCAAGAGCACCGGAAAGTATTTAGCCGATACCCATTCTAAAATGACTACCTATGATGCTAAGTTCAGCAGTTTTCGAAATAAACTATTAACAGCACGATAGAATGAACTGCTAATCATCGTCGCAGCAAATGACCGAACTTTCTACATTATACGTTGTTTCTTCTAAGCTCAGAAAATTCTCCAAGTTATGGAGCTCGATCTGCGAACAAGTGTCAGTAAATAAAGATTGTGTGGTATTTTTGCACTAAAAATCATTGGTACATGTATTTGGCGAGATTTGTTGTAGTTATTTAAAAATGTAACAAGGGTCCATTTTTTGACTCACATTGTATAGCTGTTACTCACTTCTGTTTTTCACGTGCAATTAATTTGCATGTTCAGTATATAGCGTGTTTCAAAGGACTGAGCCACGTTTATTTTTGCGACAACTTCAAAAAACGTAGCCCAGTTTACATTCTTTCAACGTTACGACCAAAGTCATCTGCGTGGAGCAGAAAAATGTTATCTGATCTGCTGCCTCACCTGGATTGCATGATCACACTATGTAGGAACACAATCAGTAGTCTGTGACATTGCATGGCCAACCGTACACGATGTAACATCGGACACGTTTAACTCAGGCCTTCCCACATAGGCATGTCGGAAGGCCTTAAGGTTTACTGCTGGACTTTTCTTTACCGGGCCTCTAATCTTCTATAGACCGCAGAGTAGCGGTCCATCAAATATATACCGCAGGTTCAGCCGTAGGGTCAACTCTATCACCCCACTCAGCATTCTCCCATATCCTCCCCTAATTTTACTGGTGGTCAAAAAGTGTGAAATTTGGCCTCATTATTCTACACCACTCGTCTTTGAGCCGCCCTCATTTCGAAACGAGGCAACATATCATTACCAAGTATCGTGTCTGGAAATGCTCTGTTCTCTCCAAATTTGGTGC
>Ga0049105_1001269_pt1 | contig 10885 bp, 4 predicted proteins | sample WorMetvaBAHAMAS1_FD_61260 | JGI IMG/M metagenome (GOLD analysis project Ga0049105, IMG submission 61260) | Worm MetaG Olavius vacuus BAHAMAS.1 | ecosystem: Host-associated > Annelida > Digestive system > Unclassified | place: Germany: Marburg | collected 2013-04-09 | reverse complement strand
GGGCGCATCTGGAGTTTTGCATAGCGTGGGATAAAACACAGTGATTTTTGCTGTTTCAAAGGCGTGACTTATGTCGCCCTTACACTGTGTTTTAAACTGAGAAGTTTTTTGCATTGATATGAAGTTACATTCATCAAGACGGGTAGAGTTGGTAGTTGTGTGGGCGAGCTCGTGTGGAGTAGTGTTTTTCTATTTTATGGGAAGGAGTTGTTGCCTAAGGAGATTGTGTTGAGTTGAGTGGCTATATTATAGTCGCTGATCAGCTTGATCACAGTTGGGGATGGGCACAATAGGCCTATCCGTTTTTTGATGACTGTGCACAAAACAGTCTCCACTCGATTCCGTTTTTGGTCCGACAGATTGCAGAAAACGGCCGTAGTCGTCGATCGTCGATATAAAAATTTTAATGACTCCGAAATTGTATATGTATTCATAAGATAGAATGAAAGAAAGAATTACTATTTTTGGCAACAGTTTCTCGTCAACAGTAACAGAACACAGGCATGCCGCATACGCCAGGATGCGTCCAATGGCCTGTATACAATTGACGCCGAGTAATCGATCACGGCCGCTGCTGCTGCAGCGACTGCTGTCTATACATGCGTTTTGTACGTGTGTCGTCATTGATTGTTTCTCACCTGTGACATTCCCTGGCATTCTCACCTGCCCATTGTCACCTGCAGTGTTTCTGGTCGTGTACCGTACGTTGCTTCGTCGCACGCACCAGCACTGCAGTCGTAGTGCATTCACCTCATTATGCCTCCGCTGACGGCGAGAAGCATAATGTTTTCCGTCCGTCCGTCCGTCCGGCAGCTGTCCGTTAACACCTACATGTATATTTCGCGTGACGCAGTATCTCTGTACTTACTGGAGATTTTAATGAAACTTGGCATAAATATTCGTCATGTGAGTAGACATTGCTGAAAAGGTTTTCAAGGTCACGGGGTCAAAGGTCAGGGTCAGGTAATTGGACACTTCGTCTACCGGTCATTTCGCCTACCAGACGTTTCGCCTATACTAGGCAGTTCGCATCTGAACATTTCGCTATGCCTACTTCTTAGAATGCGATGTTGTTGCTACGCCTTAAAATGCCATAAAATAGTATAGCAAGAATACTTTAGTCACCTTATTAAATTTTCGTTTGATGCCTCCTAACATCCAGACTGTATCAACTTCTCTGCCATGTAATCTCTAATAACTGATTCCATAATCTTGCATCGCAGTAGAATCTCTCGCTTTGGTGAACATGGGAGCTTGCGGCATTCATACCTGCTCTACAAGCTTGCGTAATTATTTATGTCCATATAGGTCTAATGTTGTTGCTACCACCAGTCGCCAATAAATAACCCGTCCGATGTGTGCGCTGCCCGATGATTCAAATTCATATTTATTAAAACAACAATTGGCTCCAAGAGCCTCTTACAAGTTGTTAAAAACATATGGCATAAAACCAACAAGCGTTACATGTATACACTGTTTACAAAATAAAAAAAAAGAAAAAAAAACATTAAGACCACATGTGCGTTACATAAAATTTACCGTGCAGAAACTCAACAAATAATCTGTACTTACTGAAGAGCAAAACTTATGAAGGCTACAACTGTAGTCCATGGAGTCGGCTGGCAAGCTATGTACCACACAACGCTAGTATGTGACACTAGTTTGCTGTTTTACGATATGATGCGATTTATCACGCGTTAGGCCAAACAGCTAACACTAAATTAAAACGAAAAAGCTGAACTGACGAAAACTAAACAATAAGATGAGCCCCGACGCCACACCGTCGAAATGTATGCCTCCGCCATATTACAGCAAAAATCATATTTTATTGTATGACCTTGATCTTTGACCTGTGATCTTGAATACGTTTTCAGTAATTCCCACTCACATGATGAATATCTGTGGCATTGAAATCCGTCCACTACGCAAAGGGATATCGCATCACGCGAAATGCGTTAACGGACGGACAACGAATGGACAGACGACCGGCAAACATAATGCCTTCGCAGTCTGTTGGTGGCGGAAACATAAAAAATGACGAGCATAAATCTGCAGAACAGTCTCAGAGTTGCGTCAAATCAGTCTGGTGGGTGAGGTCTAAGATACACGACAAAATGTAAGCAGTACGTGAGCCAAAGGGCTATAGCGGCCTACATGTATACGGATTGAAGAAACCATGCAGACGATTAATATTACGAAAGGAATGAACGCAATGCAGTGTCACCCAACAATGTGGATCCAACACGAATGTCGCTGCTGGCCGAATGCATAAGCCATGATTGTAGGCCTATGCCAGACAGAGCAATCGGTACCAACTACACAGCCTATAGCTTATACATAGTATATGCGTGACACCGCTGTCTATGCCTGTTTCAGTCAAATCCCGGCAGCCAGTAGTCCGTTCACGAAGTAAATCGTGGTCTGAATGGTTTCTTTCATTGTACATCACCGGCTGTCACTTTCGCTGAGTTCAATTAGCTGCTGAATACCGCGCGCCACACACACAGCATTGCCACACTATATATTAAGTACTTTTAGTCCGTCCGTTTCCTCGCCGTTTTGGCATCATGACGACCACGATATGAATTCGTTATAGTCGTCAGCGAGCACTTGAACCACTTCAGCACAATACCACTGCTATATATGTTCGGTTCATCTGCTGTTTATTTCTGAACACGATTCCGGTTCGCTATTACGAAGGTCCGCTATCCTACCCTAACCCCTAACCCTAGCCCTATAACCCTTAACCCTAACACTAACACTAACCCCAATAGCGGATCTTCGGAATAGTAGGCCGGTAGGGCCTACCTTTCATTCATTTTATTTCATTTCATTTATTAATATGAATGTTAATGTTATTTCGTTATTCCCAATGTTATTTCGCCTCCATTTTCTACTCTACTGCATATTCGTATGATCAGTTTTTGTTTTCTTTCTTGCATTTTAATCTATGTCGCATGTGCGTTTGTCATATGTTTAATAAAGTACTTACTTACTTACTTAATAGGCACAGCAATATGCATCACCACTGTCACTCGCCATCCATTACTCCTTCTCTCTTCACTCCAGGCTGAAAACTCATCTTTTCCACAAATCCTTACCTCCCAGTTCTTCTACCTTTCCACCCACCGGACTGACTATACGGACTCCAGCTGTTTTTCGTTTTTCTCGGGCATGTGGATTTTGACTTTGGCATGTCAAAACGTTTTACAGTGAAAAGTTATTGGCACATATATACTCCAATATATACTCCAATAAATTTGGAACAAAACAACATCAAAATCATCAATCTCTCTTGAAGCACTTCTTTACAGTGCTTTTTGAAACGCAGCATGCGTGCGTGTGTTCGTTACCAACGTTTCCCGTCGCCGCGGCCTGGAACACACTGCCGGTGGATGTCCAGTCATCCCCTTCACTTCCGGTCTTCCGTCAGCGTCTGAAGACATTCCTCTTCCACGAATCATTTCCTGATGTTGTATGATAGGCAGACTAAGCTTTCGTGGACCTAGTAATGGCTTATTGCTATTTTAACCACGTTAAAAATTTCTTGATTGGTTGGTTGGTCACGTTAGCTTAAACGGTATCATTATTGTTCCAACATTTAAATGCAATATAAAGTATGAAGAGATTCGGACACATGGTGCAATAGTAAAACATTACGTGGCTCCTTAACTGTATGTTGCATTTTTAAGCAGATAGTATACCACATGTCACGTACTATTAAGTCTTTCACTTTGCGACACTTGACAATTGTGTGCGCACGGTGCGCCGGCACTCTGTCCTGTTAAAACGCAGCTTCCTATAAGCAAACCTTACAAACAAACAAAAAATAAATAACGTTTACAGATATATTCTGCTATAATTAATTAAATAATTTGCAGAAAATATCTTTTCTGACTTAAAATCACAACAAATGAGAATCGGTATATTCGGGTTCGTCTGCTGACAAGCAAACTAAATGAAGTGTTCGATTTGTCGGGGAGAGGGGGTTGGAAGAATTTAACCCCACTGGTTGATGACGACCACCCACTGCTGACTGCAAAGTTTGGTCTGGCGGGTCGGATTTGACCCCCTCAGAAAGGTCCAAAATGCAAATTCGTCGTTAAATCCCTATGAACTAATGTCAGAGGAAGTTCCCTACGCGCTTTCCAATGAACCGAACGTGAACATCGTACGTTGCCCCTAAGACCCCTTTTTGGGGCAAAAACGCAAAACGGCCGTTTTCCTTCTAAAATCGCACTTCGCTGGAAGAAAGTCTGCTACAAAGTGAGGTGACGACGGTAAGTCGAAATGTGTTATTACGTACGCTAATTTGCTCACTAGTGTAAGACGCTTAGCTGTCGCAAAGAGACCGTGCGACTGCTCCTACTTGATATTCGCTCGTAGCGCCTCAGCCGTAACACCTAGCACAGATAGTTCAATTAACACGAATAGGAAGTCCACTACGAGCTTTCCAATAAGCCTGTGATGAACAGTGTACGTTGCCCCTAAACCCCCATGGTGGCTCAAAAACGCAAAATGTCCAAAAGTTGAACAATAATCTGCTATAACTTCGAAACTGGAAGTCGCATACGGGCTTTCGATTGGTACCGACCTCGGTGACTTTGAACGGCACAATAGCCCTTATTTTGTGTTTTTTAACGAATTCGATAGTTTTGCAGGCCGATTATGTCACAGTGGTTGAAGATAGCCCTATAATGTCCGCAAAATAGGCCTATCGTATCCCAGTCCCATTCTTCCACTTTTGGCCAAAACTAACGCACCCTGCAGCGCGGTCTCTCTGCGATAGCTGAGCATCTTATAGTTATATTCAAATACCTGTATTCTGCTTTAAGTTGTAAAGCATAACTTTAAAATAAGTACATCAGATACCTCAGATGTGCATCAAAATACGCCATTTTAAAAGTAAATAATCACCTCTCCTCGCACTCCTCCCCCTCGGCGCCTTCGGCGCCTCGATACACCCCCAAACAAAAATCCTGCCTACGCCACTAAATGCCAGAATGCCTCAACTTGTCAGTGATATCGTCAGCATAGATCAGAAGTAGGAAAAGTGATAGCAGTAAAAGAATTATTAAAATAAATTAGTCCACCTTTGCCAGAGTTATTGTAAAAAAAGTGCACGCTTCTTGTGGCCAACCGTGTACATTCATGCCTAATCTGATGGCCTTGGCCTGCGAGTGTTATATTCTTGTCATGTCATGCGCACCTGTCACACTGAGCCGTTGATGACTTTGACCGAAGCAAGCTTCTTGCCTCAAAAGAGTTTATAACTGCAGCCGCGACGCATGATTTACGAGTCGCTTTTACGAGTCAGCGCGTTGCTGGCATTCGTGTTGTGTTGACGCCCACCTGGCAATTATATTTCAACAATTGAATGCGTCAGTGAGTGGCAGCTGTTTGGCGGATAAGAAGCGTAAGCTGATCGGGTGAATGGAGCAATAATAACGAGTGAAAAGTTGGCAACGTCACGCCAAAGAGCTATGCCATTGACTGGCAAGCGTCAATTGCACGTAGAGGCCTGCCTACACATTGTAGTCAGCAGGGTTCAGTGTAGCCTAGTGCCTATAGTCTGAGCTATAACACAGCACAGACATAATCGAAGGCAAAGCGCCGAGCAACAAAAGTCACCTCGTAAACCGTGCACCGACGTTATAACATGTTCGCATCACTAAGCCATACTAGTCACAGTGCGGGTTGACTAACTTTTGGCCGTAATTCTTAATATGAAGTTGCTTCAGGTAAGAGAAGGGTCTAAGTTTTTCATGATCATATTCAGAAGATTCGTCAGAACAACCAGTATCTTCACTATCAGGGCTGCCGCGAGTACACGAGTACTACTCAAGTGACGAGCTGCTCGAGTAGTATTTTACTACTCCAGTACTCGAATCTTTTCTGTTTCCGATTACAGTTTTGACCGCGCTGCATGCAATGCAGACGCGGTCTAGCGATGACAAAGCTGTCCGTCTGTCTATCCGTCTGTCAAACGCGTTGATTGTGACAGAAGGGAAGAAAGATCTGTCCAGATTTTTATACCGTACGAAATATCATTTAGCCTAGTTTTCTGAGAAGAATGGTTGGTGCGGGGCGACCCTTCTACCCGAAATTTTGGATCAACTGGCCCCCGTTAGAGCGAAATCGCCGATTTTGAACCGATATTCGCTCGTATGGCATCAGCCGTATACGGGACTCAAAAACGCAAAACGGCCGATTCCGTCCAAAATCGCACTTTGCTTGAAGAAAGTCTGCTACAAAGTTTGTGTGAAAACTGTCAGCGGCAAATTTGTAAGACATTCAATGGCCTAACTATCCGTGCAAAAATGATTGGTGAGGGCGACCCCATACCTGAAATGTTGGAACAAACTGACCGCGTTGGAGCGAAATCGCCGATGTTCGATCTATTCGCTCGTATAGTGGCTCAGTCGTAACACCTAGCGAGAAAAGTTCAATTAACACTAATGGGAAGTCCATACACGCTTTCCAATGAGCCCAAGATGAACATCGTACGTTGTCCCTCAAAGCCCACGGGCTCAAAAACATCTAAAATCTGCTTTAAGAAAGTCTGCTGCAAAGTTTTTTTGTGTGAAAACTGTCAGCGGCAAAGTTGTAGGGCATTCATTGGCCTAAAACTATCCGTGCGAAAATGATTGGAGGGACGTCCCCTTAAACGTAAATTTTGCATTAAGTAAACTAATACTCGGCGCCGTGCCGTGCTTTTACGAATTGTGACGAATGCTCTGTTTTGCGTCGCAGTTATTACTATGGAGTATAAAATTACTAATAATGTTCATTAACTGAATGAACTGATGTGTTTGGATGCATTAGATGATCGCAGATTAAGACGGGATTGACATTGCACGTATGCGTTTACAACACATGGCGTAAGCTTCCGGTGGGCCGCAGTGTTGTTGCCACTGGACTTTTAAAAATCAGTCCAGATTTCTTAAGCAAAAAAAACAAAAAATAGATAAATAAAAAAGTTCAAACCTCCAAATACCTCCAAAATTAACGCCTAAATGCTGCATAATTTTGCATTAAATACAAACATAGTGACGTAAAACTGTCAAATGATCATTGCTGACGTCAACGCCGTAAGATACAGCGATGTTAGATGCACGCTTTTGCTAGCCAGCATGTGGGCTCTACCGCCACCGGTAGCTAGATTCGTAGTACGTCGACTTCCTTTATTCACTGCATAATTCTGTCAACGTAACGTCAGTGGCGGGCGACTGGCGGTCACTGGAGTATTCCAGTAGGCCTATTAAACTACTCGACAGTGGTAGCCCTACTCTCAGTGAAGCTACCAGGCAGTGCTGCGTGGTACTGCTAGGCTAGCAGCTAGCTTCAACAACAGTCACAAATGTAATGACGATGGTGACGATGATGGCTCATGTAGATCTACTCATTTTCGTGACTGAACTTCAGTGATACTGCTCGTGCGCTGTGTCGCCCACAAATAAGCGGCCCTTTGATGTCGACAAGTGCGTGTTTTTGAGTGGTAGGTGTGTGCAGTAGTTGCGACTGAACTTGGCATGGGGCCCGGCCTATAGCGGCAGTTGTCACTCTGTCACTGTGTGAAACTGATCTCGGGCGCCGCCGCGCTTGATCGCGGAAAAAAAAGCAGCTGCACTGTTGCACGGCCACGCCCTGATGTAACACCATCAATCATCATCACGTCAGAACTGGCTCATCGTATAGGCTAACTAAACAACTCATTAGATCGTTATTTCACAGACAAAAACCGTGTAATGGAAGTACTCGCTGACACCATCCAGCCTGCTAATTTCTTACACGCAGGCTGTATAAATATGCTATGTCTACCGCGACGTGGCTTGTCAATGAATGGGCAGCATATATTTGGCTTCGAACGGAGGAAATGCCCGCCGGCCTAGTATGGTTTCTGGACATCCATTCAGCTACTGTCACAGACGACCAATTCTGTCGTGCTGGGTTGCGTATGTCAGGCGACCCTTTTGACATCCGCACATCGTTTGATTTGCGCGAATAATGCTGTGATCTAATTTCTAGAAACAATAAACTACAAGACAAAATCACAACTAGAGCACTCGGAGAGTGCAGACTTCCGCCAGTGTGGATCCGGATAACTTCAAAATATATCCTTCTTTGGTAAAATTTTTATGAATATCCGTTTAGTAGTTTTCACGTAAAGTTGCCGACAGACGGACTAACAGACAAGCTAAGAGACAAACGGTTAAACGTAACCGTCTTGGCGGAGGTAATGATTCTACGCGTAAGCTACAAACATCATCAAACACATCTGGCTAGCCCGAGTACATCACATCTGATCAAGTAAGGGCGGAGTTTCAGAGTAATTGAGTTCCAGCAGGTACATTTAGAGCTGCGTCACTTCCTAGTACTGTGATCAAAATGTGTTCGTTTCGGTCTAAATTGGCCTAATTACCCAGAAGTAATCATCGTTCTTTGTTATATCTCACTGGTTTGTCTGCGAAGTTACAATAATCTCTGTGTCAGTGTGTCATATTCATATGCTAAGTGACAAAAGATATCAACTACAGTTAAGTTGAAGTTAATTCAATTGATTTGTCGTCTGAGAAATGCACTGTGCAGTGGTGCATGGATGTTTAAACTGATTTTAAGAGCCATCGCTGATGACGACAATCTGATGGACCATCTTTCTTCTTCCATTCATGTCGACCGCGGGCGCCCAGGCTTGAATTGGACTCCATGTTATGGTGCCTGAGAAACTGACGCTTTATTATTATTATCGCTAAAGTAGGACTGTAGTCCTAGCAATGTTATTTTACCTTAGAAATCATCGAGAATTAAAACGTAAAAGTAAAATTGTTGCTCAGATTATAGCCCACAAAATGCGCAAATTTGGACATAAAATCCACCAAAATCTGCCGCGCCGCTCGGACCCGATAGGGGTGCTCACAGCGCTCCCATCATGCACAGAGCTTCTAGCTTGATTTACGGGCCTGACTTCTAAAGTATAGGAGAGATAAGGGAAGCGAGCGAAGGGGACGGAGGAGAAGAGGAAAGGTGATGGGAAGCGACAGCTGCGCTACTTGTTGAATCTTGAATCTGTTATCACTGCAGCTGATGACGATGACGTTGTGTCACGGATGCTGTGTCGTCTAACATTTTCCGTTCCCGTTTCAAAACTACACCTTTTTATTCCAGGGCTGCAGAATTGGTTTTAAAAAACTAGGTTTTTAGTGGTTTTAACAAACAATCTAAAAAGTACTAATTTTAATTAGATTTTTATGTTTTTAAAAAAACCTTTAAAAATCCAGATTTTAGACTCACAGTCGCAGCAGAAAATTTTTGTTCCTTTCAGTCTACTTAGTTGCGTTTCTAGCTATGCTATATAGTCTGCACATGGCAGAGGAAAGGGTGTATCATGTATGAGATATTTTTCGTAAATTTCTTGGTCATAATTTTGTGTCCGGTCTTCGTACGTTAAAACCTAAAAAGCCTTTAAAAACCTTAATACCTAAAAATCTAAAACCCCAAAAAAACTTTATCTAAAAACGTAGGTTTTTCCAGTCCTGTTTTATTCTCACTAATCTATAATCTCTGACTCGTTACCTGCAATGCCTACAGGTGTAACAGGTGTCTGTTGCAGATGTTGAGTCGACGTGACGTGACCGATGACGTCAGCGTACAGCCGTACACAGAGATGCAGAAGTCGATGATGGACGAGCTGGATAAGCGACGTGACGATTGGGAGAAAGAGATGCAGAGGATGCAGGAAGATTTCTTTAAGGTCAGATTGTACACTTCAACGTCATCCTATACTTATGATTTGACTGAAAACTCATTGTTTTGAGGAAAAAACTCTTTAATCAGGTTCTGTACAATCCACTACATGTTCTGCATCAGCTTCTTCCACGTCAGTCTACAGCAAGCCAGAATTACAACCTCAGACCACGTAAACATGATAAAGAACTACCAGAAAAAACAACTCATCTGACTGATTCTAATTTTATTAACAGATTGCTGTTTTCTGACTTGTACTAACTTGTATCTTATTTTCTCAGCTCTCATTTCTGTCTGCTCAACAGCGGTCTATCTGTTGTTTAATAAACGAATTTGATGATGATAATGATGATGAATATGTCAGCGCCTCTTGTTGTACTGTAGCGTCACATGATTCCTAACCTTTTCGTATCCAGGCATTGAGTACCCTACTATATGTAACCCTGGCCCTGACCTATAACCCTAGCCCTAACCTGAGGTACATGACAGTGACCCTTTTATACGGTTAATGTCGTGTACGAAACGTCGGGATACGAAAAGGTTACGACACGAAACGTCTGGCACCCGCGTCACATTCCACTTAATACACTGCTCACTCGAAGAACTCGGCAGTAGCCTAGACCTATTCACAACAACGTTCTATTAGGCGGAGCCTATACCGTATAGGCGGTGTTTTAGTTTCAGATTTGGGGGCTGAAATTTTCTGAGTGCAGAACTTTACTGGATTATAGTGAAAAGCATATTTAACCGTGATAAAATCACGACACAGTCTTACCCAGATAATACCATAAACATTGTACTATAGCCTATGGATCGCCTTTCTGTGTCATCCTGGGCATATACACGAGTTACAACCTTTTAAAATGGTCTTGGTTTTTTGGCCCACTCAGTATATAGACATTGTGATGAATAAACGCATTTCATACCGCTGCTGCAGTATTTTTACCGCGCTGCATGTAATGCAGACGCGGTATTGTGATGAGAATTCTGTCTGTCCGTCTGTCCGTCTGTCTGTCACACGCGTGGATTGTGACAAAACGGTAGAAAGATCTGTCCAGATTTATATACCATATGAAATAACATTTAGCCTAGTTTTCTGAGAAGAAGAATGGTTGGTGGGGGCGACCCCTTCTACCTGAAA
>Ga0049105_1001268_pt1 | contig 10885 bp, 4 predicted proteins | sample WorMetvaBAHAMAS1_FD_61260 | JGI IMG/M metagenome (GOLD analysis project Ga0049105, IMG submission 61260) | Worm MetaG Olavius vacuus BAHAMAS.1 | ecosystem: Host-associated > Annelida > Digestive system > Unclassified | place: Germany: Marburg | collected 2013-04-09 | reverse complement strand
CGTAGTCGGCTGGACAGGGAACACCCCTCCCTTATTCCGCATCCCCTCCCACGCCTCGGGCGTCTCGATCTCGGCGCCTATACGCCATTGTGCAGTTTTAACATATTCGTAGAAAAAAACCCGACCACAAGGGCGAAGTAGCTTAGCCCGGCAGGTAACTAGGCCAGTAGGCACTGGGCAGGCACGGGTTGCCGTACGCCTACAGCCACGTTCTCACGACAGAACACTGCTCGTCGCATTTATTGTTGTGTTACGACGAACACCAGCAGCAACAACGTGTTGTATGCAAGTTGCCGCGTTTTGTGACAGACACTTGCACACAGGTAACAAGCATTTCTCAACAGTTTAACAAGGAGCCTAGCTATCGCAAAGAGACCGTGCTATATGGGCGTAGCCAGGGAATTCGAAGGGTACGTGCAGATGCACCCTCCAGCAGTGGTTAAAGTGTAATGGGACGCAAAAGAACGCCGTTCCCCCACCTCCAATTTATGGCTCAATGCGTTCCCCCACCTCAGATTGTTATAATGCTAGGGAAATGCATACGACCATTGTCAGGGGTAATGTAGCGTTCCCCCACCTCTAATTTTGCACTTTAACCACTACTGCACCCCCAGGGCGAGAACTCGAAAAAAATTCGGCTTAATTTAGGGATTTGCTGTAAGTGCATCCCCTTCGAAGGCAAGAACTAAATTTTTTATTGGGCGGGGAGGGTACACCATTTTAAGGCAATAATAGAGTGTACCGCGCAGCGAAAACGCCTATACGCCGTGCGACTGCTCCATAATAATGAAATCCAGCTCTTACTCTATAGGGTGATTCAGAAAAAAGTACCCAGAACGAAACTGGCGATAATCACGTAGCGGAAGAATATTTTTGTATCAACTTCTCCTTGTTTAGTTGGCATATATTTGTTCACAGTTTTGCCTAATTGTGCTCAATTTGCTTAACGACACTCGCTGGCTCATCATTCCACGGACATAGATAAGTTATGGACACTGCAGTTTTTTGTTGCTGATACCCTCGTCTGGAACGGCTTGCCATGCGATCTGCGGTTAACAGAACACCTTTAGAAAGAGACTGAAGACATAACACCAGGGGTTAAATTAAGCCAGATCACGCCGGATCTCAGATCCGGTGCCTCCAGTTTGGGATCCGGCACCTTAACACCAAGATCCGGGACCATATTTTTCAGATCCTGCACTCAAAATCGGGAGCCAGTGGCTGCATGTGAATGATGTGATACTGTGTATACATTTGGGTGAGTCTCGCAAAATGGCTCGACAATTAAGCGTACTCATTTATCACTGAAATAACACGTCAGAAAATGTCAGCTACGAGTTGTTTGGCTTTGTCTTTTTGCTTGTTTTTTGCCTTTGGATACTTGTATAAAATTTAACGTTAAACAATTAAAAAAGTATTAGGAGGAGGAGATTGAGGTGCACACGCAATCTTGGCTTAGGCCTACACTTCCACTAACAAAATAATTAGGGATCCGGCACCTCTTGGAAAGTAATTTAATCACTGCATAACACTGAGCGTATCAGACTCAAACAGTGAGCGACGAAGACACGTGCAGTGCACTTAACGGCTTGTTTTGCGTCTATGTTCGCTGTTCTGCTATTTAACTGACATGTCTTAATGAAGGTGTGAAACATTAGGTTCGGACTTAGTCATTTTGTTTTTTTTTTCGAAATGTGTTTGTAGCGGTATAATTCATAAAATGCGATTTGTGAGGCCAAACTCTACGACCATCAGCTAGATAACACTGCGCAACAAGCAATAAATAGCATCATAACTATTGTGTCATAGTAAAGTGACATGTCGAGATGGACCTATCACGTCTGCGACATGTCTGCAGCAACATTGTTTTGTTCACAGACTTGTCTGCAACACGCTCGAAATATCGAAATATAATTTTGTTAGTTGGGGAATTTGTTTTAAGCATGTTTCACGCAAGATAGATCGAATGAAATTTGGCCGTAATTGCGCATTAGTCGCCAGTGCAAATATGTCACTTCATTATATCATCGTCGTCGTCGTCATCATCACATCACGTGATGCAGCTGTTGACAGACGGCCGGACGGACCACCAGTAATCATAATGTCTTTGTAGCGTTGTCTAAAGCGGAAGCATAAACACGTGGAGCGCAGAGGGAGGTGCGCTCGCTCGGAGCGCTCTCTGGTGGCTACACCCATGAGGCCGTCAACCCGCAGGCGATGTTGGTCGTAAATCTTGCTATAGGTTGTCATTACTTTGTATCGAGCTGGTTACCTTCAGGGCATCAGCGCCACTGGGCTAGTATCAAAACTGTTTGTTAACAGTGACACGTGCGCGTGGATAACTTGCCCGTGGTTGCCGTGTAGCGCTGCCGGGCCGCAAGTCGAACTAAAAATCTCATGATCGCAAGTCTAACGCTCGGCCGACTTGGACACCAAACCAGCATTGCCTCGGGTTGTCAGATCTTCCGTAGTTTACGGAAGATGCCGTATTTCAGCCTGCGTCGCCCGCCTCCCGGAAGGAAGCCGCCGGGGAAACCAAAATTCTGCAGCAATTCTTCATGCTGCAATTATCCTTATCGTCAGCTATACAACTGCCATAGATATGATAGCTATCATGCCTTAACTGAGTTTATGTGTAAGGCCTAATCGAACGCTCCCCTCCCCTTTGCTAGAAAAAAGACAACATCCGAGTTATGGTGATTGCCTGGAGGTTAAGAGGGCATAGCCTATTATCAGAACTGCTCTGTGCTGGGTTGTGTGACACAGTGTTCACAGTCAGCAGCACACTCATGTGAGCAGTTCTTACAGGTCCAGCAGATTGGGTTTGGGTACCAATGTGACAAACCCATGGGTTTGTCACATTGGTACCCTTACGCCATGATACAGGCGGTTGCCGAGATTGTATTGTTATAACACAGTGGAGTGGTGCTGGTGGGATTCAGGCCTTATTTGAAAGACCAACTGGTTTCCTTCAGTGCTTTGACACTGTTGGTTTGGTCATATGACCTGTAAAAATTGTCCCCGATATGACCTGAAACGTGTTTGGTGGGACGTTAAACCTTGCTCAGTGAGTCTAGTCGAAGGACTTTGTGGACCGGGGTCCTTAATATTACTGAACACCTGTACTCTTGTATAATGTCAACACCCTCTGCTGGTCTTCAAATTCTATATGATAGGAATAGGATACTATGTTCATCTGTGTTGACTTTTAGTGGTTAATACAATTTGTATTATTGGACGTAGGTGGACACGATGGCAGACAGAAATAAACAACAAACCGTTCTGCAGCCGCCAAATCTTCCGCCACGAAGACCGCCTTCATTGTACCGTATGTAACCAGCTTTATAGTTTCACTGAGATTTAATATTTTTTTTTATTTATTACGCCACAAAGGCAGCACAGGAGAATACAAACATACAAAACACGTACAATCATGTTTTATTCCTGCGCCGGTCATTGGCCAACGAAGGCATACAGCACTAAGGCTGTTCACGTAATAGTGTACGTGGTTATGTGGGTCTGTATGTACGAGCATCTGTGAGTCCATTTTCCACCGTTATGTCTGCAAGGTACATGGACGTGTTTCAGCTGAACTCATCCGAATTACTCACTTTCAGCTTAACATGACATCGATGGCCTGCACGCCCTAATGTAAATAAAATTTGTGCGGGCACGTTTCCTCTACCTTCCCTTTCCTCCCCTCTTAATTCCGTTTCGCATTCTGCCCTTTCTGTCCCTTCCCAATCACCTTTTCCCTTTTTTCACTTTTCTCCCATACCCTCCTCTTCTCTTTCCCCTCCCATTCCCACCGCGATTCAGCTGGGGTCTAGGAGCGCTGTAAGCTCTCCCAGCGTGTCCGGGACGAAACCCTGGCGGGAAAAACATTTTTGCTGTATATGTGACCCAAAAAACGTGTCCGGTGGCATTGATCTTGGTTATTTTTGTACGTCTCCACATTTTCCCGAAATTCGGTAAACTTTGGCCTATAAACAGAGGCGATTACGTGGAGTATTTTGACCCATTGCCGTGGTCACTGCCAGCGTGTCCACATAATGCAAATCACCAAACGTTGCCACATGTTCGGAAGTGGGTCAGACGTAAAAGTGCACGTCCTGAATTTGGAGGGTTCCCCTTACTACACGGGCCCCAAAATTGCTTATTTTCGAGTATTTTTACAACATCGTGACTTCGGCTTAAGCGCGAATATCTTCACTAAGAAACGCGACAGAGACTAATGAAAACAAGATTTATCAACTTTATCAACGAAGGCTCCGCGCCATTGTCACAAAATTTGATGAACTTTTGTCTCCACACAAGCTAACGCGCAGAGGCGGTTATTAGATTGCAACTGCTCCACGTAGCTATAATGTCTATAAGCCTAGTTGATTTTTTTTTCTTCGGCGCCAAATCGGTTTTGGCCGTAATCAATCAATCAGTCAAATTTATTCGCCACACACACATCATAAGCAAAACAACAAGTAAATAAACCATTATACAGTGTGGCAGGTAGTACCCAAGGAGCATCAGCTCCGGTTGAAACGGGCTACACATGTACGTAGCACATTTACGCATAGCATAGGGCCTATACGAACGGAAAAGAAGAAAAGAAAATCAAAGCAAAGCTAAAAAATAAATGTCACATGCCACAGATCATATGGGAATTAAGTCTAGTATTAGTATGTTTTCTGTTAAACTATTTCGTTTGAAACTGATGGAAAGATAGAATTCCATGAGATTGGTTTTTTTTTGTAGCTAATACTAAACTTTTTTTATTACTACTGATTGATTCTAAGTGATAGTTTTTTGATGATCTGATGCAATGGTGATGGATTTCATAGTTCTGATGATATAATGATATAAAAAGCTGGCTATGACAGCAAATCGCCGCCTGGCGAAAGACTTGCTAACTATTGAAGTGCAATCCAATTTATTCAAGTTGTTGTGCACGATGTGGGAGGTCGGTGAGTTTTTCTTATTTTCAGAAAATTCAAAAGGAAGACGTGTTGTCTGGTGGTCACGGCTCCTACACAGTATTATTATGGCAGCTGAAAAGCGTCAGGAGTAGTCTTGATGCGAGGGTGGATATACACACGCAGTTTCTGTTAATTAAAGTATTTTTACGAGCCGTAAACACTTCACACCGGGACACTGTCACGACGCCATTTGTCATCGCGCTGCAGTGATGTTGGTTTTCCTGTTTAAGTCTGCATTGCTGCAGCGTGTCATTTAGAGTATTTTACGACTGTAAATCACTCGCACGCTCCACAGTACTCGATTGAGCGACAGACGCTTCTGTGTCGCTGGACGGTCACCACGAGCAGTGGCGTCGCCAGGATTTGTTACAGGGAGGGGCAAAGCTGGAAATTATGTCATGGGGCACTCACGGCGGACGTCAGGGCCGGACGCAACAGCTGCTCGATGATTTACTTCTGTAACTAGTGCAGTACTGATTGAAAGAGCTGTCAGTTGTTGACATCTGCATCAGCTAATCTCGCAGACTACAACACTTCTATAGTTGGCAGTCGGATCTACTCTAAAATGAACTGAAAATGAAATTGTTGGAAATCGAGGGGCACGTGGCCAGTGACCACATACGGAATGATCTAGCGAGCACTCTGCGGCAGCTTGACATTGACAATGGATAGGTCAAACCACTATGAAAGCATAGGCGCAACAACCGTAGGGACCGGGGAGCCTAATCCCCCAACTTTTAGGTTGGGGACTAACAATTTATTGGTCCCCCACAACTTCTTGGCCATGGTTTTCAAAAAGCAAGAAATTTCACGTCCTAGGGAGCCCACTAATAAGCTTAGTAGTCACCACAGTGCAGGATTTAGCATCCGAGTTTTTTTTTTAAATTTACCGGGGGTTATAACCCCGGACCCTCACATCAGGAGGGGGCACCCCCTTCCCGCACTCAACACCCAGCCCGCCACGATGTTGCGACCCAAACCTTCCCTTCAACTTTTCAGCCGTGGTTGCGCCCCTGTATTAAAGACACTTGTCTGAGACCGCGGCCAGTGGCGGCGCCAGCTCAGTAAAGGAGCCAGGTCATTTCGAGGTAAGTAAATCTTCCAGCCAGTTTACCCGAATGCACGTTTTTCCTCAAAAAAGTTATTTAGCTGTCGCCCTCATAACGCAGGCCACCAACGCCGTGTCACCGTCAAAATAAAACAAATCAAGCGGTCAGATATGGTAACATTTTAATTTTCTGTTCACACTATTACCAAAGCAAAGCAATACGCAGGGCTAGGCAGGGCGGAGCCAGGGCGGTTGATCTTCCAGCCTGGTCATTTGACCTGGCGCGTCCTGGTGTAGCGCCGCCACTGGCCGCCGCTCACTAGCAACTTATTATTTTTTGATGCAACGTGTATAAATTCATTAACATGCATACATACTTCCTTATTTACTCCACTCCTCGTGAACTCTGGCCGCTCAACCCGTCCATCACACAAACCCATCCTCGTAGGATATATTCCTGACAGAAATGCGATATTTTGCATTTAAAGATTTAAACCTTTATCACAGTGATACCCCATAGCCGCATGCCCACGACCCCGTCCAGCATGCACAGCGCAGGACGGGTGCTACTTTTAACTTTACCGAGCCCATGACAGGCCCGTAGACAAGGTGGTTGGGGTTAAACTTCCCAGAAAAGCTACCATAGAATTTTCTGGGTGTACGTTTCGCAAGGTGCAATAGGGCCTACTCCGTCGCAATGGTCATTATTTCCAGTTTTATTCTGTAAACGTTCGCGTGGAATAACTGTGTGTTGTGTTTCGTCATTTTAGCGGATAACACACGCCGTAACGTCACCAACACCGGGGCGTCCAACTTGAGGGATACTCCTCAAGGATCACGAGATTCTCCGGCGAAGAAGGTTAGTGAATGTTTGGGTCTAGAATATGAAGCTACGCGATCAGCATTTTTGCACATTTTGACTACTTTTGTCTGTGCATCTCTTAATTGCAACGACTTGCCGCTGCATTGACAGTCTTGTTGTCTTTGAGGCCTGGCCTGATGAAGGTCTTGGCCTTGGCCTTGGATGATAAGGTCTTGGCCTTGGCCTCGTAAGTCGTAAGCTAAGTCCTTGATAACAGGACTGTGCATTGAGTAGCCCAAATACACCAATAGCATTATTCTGCGTGTTACCAGAATGGTTTACGAATGTTCCATCAGACCCGGATGTGCCAGTTCGAAATGTTCAAACAGTGGCGGTGCCAGACCACAAAACCAGGCAGTGCAGTCGGAGGTCAGCCTGCCGGATTGGTAAAGCAAAGAATTTGGGAAAAAAAGTTAGCCTATAAAATGAATCTGAGATCTCCTCATTGGTGTCATTGATGTAATGACTCATTCTAGGAACACACAAGTAGGAACATGAGTATACAGCGGCTCTGTTCACTGACAGCAGCTGCACAGCAGACATAGGCGTAGATCTGACTGTAATTCTGGGGGAGGGGGAGCGCATGGCGTGACTTACTATAAAAGTCGTGCTATAGAGGCAAAAACACATTTTCCTACATTGTAATGCGAGTAATCTGGTGCTTAAAATCTTGCAACATGACAAAATCTGGGGGACAATCCCCCGCTCCAAATTCTGGGGGACTTGTACCTCGTCCCCTCACCGTGATCTACGCCCATGACTGCAGAATTACAGGCTAAGTAGTAAGTAGTAAGTAGAGGAGAGATCATTTACTTTACATAGGCCTAGTGCTTTACAGACAGTTACATACGGCAGTTTGTTTATTTTGATACAAACATGTCAATAACACGTTCCAGGCCTAGTGGTTGTCCTGACCGAATGCATCGATAATTTCACGGACAAGTTTGACAATCGTGCGTCTAGCATCATTTTGGGCGCGACCAGCTGAGATGAGCGATTTGCTTTTCTGGTAGCCCGTCACTGTGCTTTACATTTTTTTGTTGACATTCATTTTTGTTGTTGCACAGTTGGCTATATAAATTGATTGATTGATTGATTGACTGTTCGCAAGTTGAGTTTTGGCAAGCTTGAGTCAACTGAATGAATGCTCGGCTTCAGCTGATGTCACAGGCAATGTGTGTATGCGATACGTAGAAGTCTGCTCAGCTCGTAGTAAGCGTCGCGGTACTCCATGACAGACTTCAAATGCCAGTCACTTGTTTTTCGCAGTGTCAAAATTACTCATTGATCCTTCTGCTTCTGCTTCGTTTCTCTGGACTATTCTTCGTACCTGCTGTAATTCAACACTTAGCTCATCAATATTTGCATCGCTCTCTGCTGTCAGCAGTCGCCAGCAGTCGAGCCTTCCCGGTCGCTGCTCCAATAGTCTGGAATTCTTTACCCGACCACGTTATCTCCGCTGAGTCGCTGCCAACTTTCCAGAGAAAGCTGAAAAGACATCTATTTTGTCAATCGTTTCCTGGCTTTTGTTACTGACATTTACACCTGCAGTGGACCTTGCAGTGGCAATGCCACTTAAGCCACTCTACAAATACTCTGACTGATTGATGATTGATTGATTGATAGTTCTCTACACTCTTCCGTAGAACTACAAAGCTGTCACTTGTATGTTTGTACGCAGGCGGTCAGAATTGCACCAGAGATCATTGAACTGGACGACGTCGGTGACAGAATGGAGGTGCAACACAAAATGTCAGCTGATCACCAACAAACGGCAAGTTTCTACAGTCACCTGCAAACAGTTTCATGTCCATTACAGTTTACATATCCGGTCTCTATAGTCGGGCGAATGCTGTACTATACACAGATCATCGAATTACTTAGGCGCATAACCACTGCTGAGTTATATTTGCAGTGGCGTGGCCAGGATTTGTTGCGAGGAGGGGGGAAGCTGGAAAGTGGGTCATGGGGCACTCACTATGGCGAACTTCAGGGCCGGATGACTAATAGTTTTGTGACTAATGTAGACTGATCGAAAGAGCTATCATCATCGTTTATTACGCCAGAAGGCAGCACATAAAATACAGAAAACAGAATACACCGATTCGATGATCATAAGGTAGCACACATACTCAATCAAATGTGAGAAGATAAAAGCACACAGACAACCGTACGTACATACATAAAGGTAACAACACACTCACCCACACATCGTCACATACATTCATGAGTTGTTGACATCTGCATCAGCTGAGCTCGCAGACTGAACAATCGTTGGATAGTTGGCTGTCAAATGCACTTCAAAGTGAACTAAAAATAAAATTGTTGGAAGTCGAGGGGGTACGTGCCTCAGTGCCCAATAGCTGGCGACGCCACTGTATATTTGTTAGGTCTTCGTTGTGTTTCGTGTCATAATAGAGTATGGAGAGCTGTTGTTTAATTTTAAATAGGAAATAAAAAATACTACAATCTTCTGCGCACGTGCGGTATAAAATTGTGTACAGACGACAGTAGCCCACACGTCCTGGAGGACATCACTGCATCATCATGTTGGTTCTTATGTGAAGCTTATAGAGCGCCAGTGTCAAATAGTATCAAACACTACCATTAATCCATTTGTCCATTTCTAATCCTTTCCATCCGTCCGTATTTACATGCTGACCATACACCGGAGTAAAGTAAAGTAACGTGAATTTGTACAGCACTTAAACCTGACACATATCTAAAGCGCTCAGACATGGCCCGTGTGTAACAAGGGGATCACACAGTTTTACCTGCCCCCCACGCACGAACCATACCTGCCTTTACTCCCCAGCCGCAAGGCTTCACCGCAGGATTTTGCACCTAGAATTTCATAATCTTTCCGGAGATTATAGCACCGTCTTACCATTATACAGACTACAGCGTCCCACAACGTGGTTCACGTCCTAGAGGACATCATTGCATATTTGCGCTTTATTTATTTGCCGGACCTCCCATGCCAGCGGGCGCTCATGACCTCCCATGCCAGCGGGCGCTCATGATAGTCCACCCTTAGTTTCTTCGTGGGTCACACTAACGCTCCAAATAACCAACGTCGTCACAGTAGAATTGACAGAGCATCGCGAAGGCCATTTTCTGAGTCCAGAAGACACCACATTGCAGAATTTCGCAGCTAGAATTTCATAATCTTTCCGGAGATTATAACGCCGTCCCACGGACCCGGACACCTGCTGCTTCATGCATGGAAACCTTAAAATAATGCATTGCAATAAAATGTACGATTACGCGCCATTTTGGGTAAAAATTCCTAACGTTTTTGAAACAGGGCTGTTCATAGACCCCTACCCCCTCCCCGCACCGTATACTTTCTGCTTTCATAACTTCAAACTACATCCGACGCCCGTGTGACAGAATAGCAGACGGACGGTCGAACACAGAGAACAGGCGTTAGTAATAGCGCGCTATGACAGTGTTAGACGTTCGCTAAGGACGTGAAAGTTGTTGTCGTTATTGTAGTGCGGTGGTGGCATAATGGCCGGCATGCGCGTCGTACGAGGCGATGACTGGCAATACCAAGACCAAGACGGTGGTGAGGGTTTCGTCGGAACAGTCGTCGAGGTCGGAGGTCAGGGCGGCAGCAAGAACCCTGACAAGACAGTGGTCGTGGTCTGGGACACAGGTGTCCGTAGTACATACCGCGCTGGCTACGAGCGTAAAGACGACCTTCGCGTCCTTGACAACGCTCCAACAGGTTCTGTGTCTAGTCAACATTTCATCTATTTAATCTATTCTAAAATTTACCAATGATTATCAATGTTTTGTTAAAGTTTTATAATTAGCTTCCAATGACAGCCGTACGATATAGATTAAGCTGACTGTGTTTCATTAAGTAAGTAAGTAAGTAAGTAAGTAAGAGTTTAATACATATGACACTCGCACACGTGTACCTATGAAATACAAAAATGACGATAATACAAGTGAAAACACACAAATTATACATAATTAAAAATCGATCGAACA